>ENA-OQKD01000463-OQKD01000463.1-human-gut-metagenome-genome-assembly--contig:-NODE-463-length-10638-cov-2.358006_pt1 | contig 10638 bp, 12 predicted proteins | sample MGYA00242775_ERZ504792 | MGnify/ENA primary metagenome ERZ504792 (study PRJEB26092, sample SAMD00036401) | human gut metagenome | host: Homo sapiens | study: EMG produced TPA metagenomics assembly of...
CATGATATCTTTCTTTTCTCTGGTACTGAGATGTCCTTTCTGATTTGGAAGGATGAAAGGAATAAAGTACTTGTCAAAACCTCCAAAACACCGGTAAAGTGCTCTTCTATATGTATAACCTGTGATTCCCTCAAGCGGGGCTAAATATATTTTCATGTGTTTCTCCTGTTGTATTGTTAATTTTCTCATTTCATTATACTGTAGCCATTCTGATTTCTCAATCCACATTTTGAACATCCGTTAGAATCTCTAAATACAAAAAAGAGATACCTTTTTGCAAGTACCTCTTCTAATATAATTTTTTCAATCCAATTTTTCACCACAATTGTGGCAAATACTTTGCGATGACCAACGAAAATTTAATAATTTTTTACAATTAGGACACCGTAAAAAAACGAATCCAAAAATAAGATCACCGATTAATAAAAACGTTGAACCACTAATTATTTCTGATCTGATTGAATTTAAACACGGAATATACGATAGAAAATATATACCCATCACCGCTAAAGCAATATTATTTAAGATTCTTCTACATGTCCTTAGTTTCACTGAATATTTTTCATCTCTTTTCTTATGCTATTTCCAATTTTGTTTATATCTGCGCTGTCCTATAAAACTTTACGTCCGTTTACTGTCAGTTTAAAGGTTGTTCCAAGTATTTCCGCTGATTTTCTGCAAAGCATCATTCGTCCGAGAAAAATTTCGAAATAATCATACATAGAACAGATATTTTCATCAATCTGAAGATTCAATGCAATAACTGATTTGTCTTCCGCAATCTTCAGTTTGGAATCTGTAACTGCATAATTTACACGGTCATGAATATCATATGCTGTTTTTTCCTTCTGGCGTACACGGCTTTCTTCTTACATCTGTTTTATCCGCTATGATAGCGCTGCTGAAATGACATCTTCAGGACTTTCCTGTTGATTCATCATGATTACCGATCGCTGCGATCACTGTTATTCTGTCTTCCAGAGACATATCGGTTTCTTTCAGCAGATCATTTGCAAGAAGCGCACCATATTCCGCATGATGTGTTCTGTTGATAGCGTTTCCGATATCATGCATATATCCTGCAATCTTAGCCAGTTCGATTTCATGTTCTGAATATCCCAGACGTTTCAGGATTTTTCCTGCCTGACGTGCTACCTGCACGCAGTGTGCCTGTGAATGATCTGTAAAACCAAGCTGTCCAAGATTTTCATTTCCTTTCTGAAGATATGCGTTAATCTCTTTATTATTTGCTATTTCTTTGTATTTCAAATATTTTCTCTCCTTTTTGCAGGCTTAAAGCCTTTTTATTGCGTCCATCGCAAGTGCCGATCTCTCGCATTCTTCTGCTGACAATGTAATCTGCCAGCAAAGAGGACTGTCCATCATATATTTTGCCGCATAGCTTAATCCATTTGTTCTTTCATCAAGAAACGGTCTGTCTATCTGCTGTGGATCTCCAAGTAATATGATTTTTGTTCCATGTCCGGCACGTGTGATGATTCCTTTCACCTGATTTGGCGTCATATTCTGCGCTTCATCAATGATCAGATAAGTTTTCACAATAGATCTTCCTCTGATAAAATTCAATGCTTCCGTCTGGATGATGCCCCTTTCAAAAATCTCTGTTATCTTATCACTCAGCTCGTCTTCATCCTCATATCGTTTCTTCTCATCTGAATCAATGATCTGTTCCAGATTATCAATAACCGGTCGCATTAATGGAGCTATCTTTTCTTTTTCATCTCCTGGCAGAAAAACCAATATCATCATCAAACTGTGCATTTGGCCTGCATACGATCACACGACGGTATTCCTGTGAAGGATTGTTATATACCTTTTCCAGTCCGACTGCAAGAGAATAAAAGGTTTTGGCCGTTCCTGCCATACCTTTGATAATCACCAGAGGAGCGGTTTCCGCATCTGTCATGAGAGCTTCCTGCATAAAGTACTGTCCGACATTTCTTGGTGAAATTCCGTAGGGTTTGCTCTTTTTATAAACCAGTGGAACTATTTTTTCACCGGATACTCTTCCAAGAAGCGTTTTTTTGACAGACTGATCAGGTTTTAAAATAACAAACTCGTTTTCATGGAATTCCAGTGCAATTCTGTTTCCCTCTTCGTCACTCTGGTAGGCTTCTGTGGTAGGAATCCCTTTCTTTTTAAATTCTTTGACTTTTTCTTCCGGAATATATATTTCCGTACGTCCTGTATACTGTGCATCATCATCTGAAATACGTTCTCTTTCAAAATCTTCTGCCCGAATTCCAAGTATCTGTGCTTTCAAACGCAATACAATATCTTTTGTGACTAAAATGACCTGACCATCTTTTTCCGTTTCAGCAAGTCCTTTGCATACCTTCAGAATTCTGTTATCTGGCTTGTCATCCGGAATATCAGGTGGAAGTTCTACATTCACAAAATTTTTCTCAATTCGTAATATTCCTCCTCCCGGAAGTTTCACTCCCTGTAATAAATCTCCTTTTTGCCGGTAGCTTTCCAGCTTTCTCACTGCAGCTCTGGCATTTGCACCTTTCTCACCTTCTGCTTTTTTTAATCCGTCCAATTCTTCCAGAACTACCAGTGGAAGTATCAGATTATTGTCTTCAAAACATTCAATTGCATACGGTGCCTGAATCAGTACATTTGTATCTATTACATAGGTTTTTATCATATATCTGACTGCTCCTTTTCTCTGCTTCATGATTTTGATGCCAGGAAAAAATTCAGTAAGCATTTGCTCCTGACACCTTTTTATTATAACAAATAAAAAAACGCCTGCTATCATACAATTGTATAGAGCAGGTAAAATAACTGTAAAAGGAAAAAGCAGGAAAAGCACAAACACCCTGTCCTCGACATAAACTATATAGAAATCCCCTTCGAGGTAAACATTTGAAGGCTTTTTTGAAACCTTTGTCCATATCCCAGGAGAAATATTATCTTCAAAAATATCAGGAGGGTGATTCTCAGGCAAAGAATATCCTGATTGAACATAATCTCCGGCTGGTAGCCCATGTGGTAAAAAAATACCAGGGAACCGGTGAAGATACAGACGATCTGATTTCAATTGGGACTATTGGACTGATCAAAGCAGTTACTACTTTTAATCCGCAGAAAGCTTCGAGACTATCTACGTACTCTGCCCGGTGTATAGAAAATGAATTGCTGATGTACTTCAGATCCAAAAAGAAGCATTCAAGGGAAGTGTCTCTGTATGAGCCGATTGGAACGGACAAAGAAGGAAATGAGATTAATCTGTTGGATGTGATCGAGAGTACGCCGGTAGATATTGTAGAGGATTGTTATATAAGAGAAAATACTTCTTATCTTCTGAAATCTCTGAAAAAGATCCTGTCTGATAAGGAATATCAGGTGATCTGTTACCGCTATGGGCTGTTTGGCATGGAAGAGGAAACTCAGCGTGAGATTGCCCAGAAGCTGTGTATCAGCCGTTCTTATGTCTCCAGAATCGAAAAAACAGCTTTGCAGAAGCTTCGCGGACTTTTTCCTCAAATGCAATAAACGCAGCCAACGTTATTTTTGTTGGCTGCGTTTGTTTTATTCTGCTCTTCTCAATAAATCATAAACCTGCATCTCTGTTCCCAGATCAATAAACAGTTTCTGCTGTGCATGAGGTGCGCTTTCCATTGAATTGCCTTCCTCGTCATAGATTCCTTTCACAACAACAGATACATTCTGTCCGTTCGGTTTCATGATTTCAATTGTCTCACCTACTGAGAATTTATTTCTCTGGGTGATCTGTGCATAGCCGCGTTCATCCACTGCCTCTGCAAAACCCAGATATGTGTATTCTTTCTGATAAGTGTTATTGTCGTAGATCTGTGTATTCTCATCCGGTTTTCCATAGAAAAATCCGGTTGTAAACTGTCTGTAAGTACAGTTGGAAATCTGTTCCTGATACCATGGCATGTTTGCCTGATATTTCTCAGGACTCTCCATATAGTCGTCGATTGCCTTGCGATAAGTTCTGGCAACAGTTGCTACGTAGAGTGCGGTTTTCATACGACCTTCAATCTTCAGGCTGTCGATTCCGCTGTTTATGATATCGTCCATATGCTCGATCATGCAGAGATCTTTTGAATTAAAAATATAAGTGCCTCTCTCATTCTCAAATACCGGCATATATTCTCCCGGACGTTTCTCTTCCACGATGGAATATTTCCAGCGGCACGGATGAGTACAGGCTCCTTGATTTGCGTCTCGTCCTGCCAGATAATTGCTGAGCAGACATCTTCCGGAATAGGAAATGCACATAGCTCCATGAATAAATGTCTCAATTTCCATATCATCCGGGATATGCTCTCTGATCTCTCTGATCTCAGCAAGAGAAAGTTCTCTGGCTGTTACTACACGTTTTGCTCCCAGATTGTACCAGAAACGATAAGTTTCATAATTGGTATTGTTCGCCTGTGTACTGATATGGCGCTCGATCTCCGGACAGATTTCTTTCGCATACATAAAGATTCCCGGATCAGCGATGATCAAAGCATCCGGCTTCAGTTCTTTCAGTTCTGTGAGATATTCTCTGACACCCGGCAGATCATAATTGTGAGCCAGGATGTTTACCGTTACATAAACTTTTACCCCGTGCTCATGAGCAAAAGCGATTCCCTCTTTCATATCATCATGAGAGAAATTCTTTGCTTTGGCTCTCAGTCCGAAAGCTTCTCCTCCGATATATACTGCATCTGCTCCGAAAATAACAGCAATCTTTAATACTTCAAGGCTGCTTGCCGGAACCAGCAATTCTATTTTTCTCATATTGTTCACTCCTGTTTCACACTGACTGTAACCCCGTCTCCCAACGGAATGATCGAAGTTATCAGGGATGGATTATGTTTCAGTTCATACAGATACTCTCGCATCCGTTTATATATGGTTCTGTTTCTGCGCTCCACCAGATAATGAGATTCTATGATATCTCCCTCCTGAAGCACATTGTCGGAAATAAGAACGCCGCCCTTTTGCATCAGACGCATCACATCAGGAAGCCAGTTGATATACTGTCCTTTTGCGGCATCCATGAAGATCATATCAAAAGGACCTTCCAGTTCTTTTAATATCTGTCCTGCGTCTCCTTCCAGCAGAGTGATCTGTGACTCACGGCCGGCTTTGCGGAAATTCTCTTTTGCAATGGGAATTCTTTTCTCATAATTCTCAATGGTAACGATTTCCAGATCCTGCGGGCCATATTCACACATAAGAAGTGTGGAGAAGCCAATGGCTGTCCCCACCTCCAGAATACGTTTCGGCTGGTTCAAAGCCAGAAACATCTTTATAAAACTCTGCATTTCTCTTCGGATAATAGGAACCCGTTCTCTGATGGCATACTGTTCCAGTTCCTCCAGAAACGGTGTATTTCCCATATCCAGTGAATTGATATAGGTACGCATTCGTTCATCAACTATCACGAATCACTTACCCCTTCCTGTTCGTCATCTCCTGCCAGGATTCCCATAATACGGTTCGGTGTATATGCAGTACTTAAGAGATAAGTTCCCGGCTGAAGTTTACCATGATAAGCGGACAGTCTCTCCTGCACATAGAACACCGGAGCGCTCTTGACAAGTCCTTTCTTCTGAAGAGTCTTGGCAATCTTGTACAGGGAAGCATCCTCTTTAATTACTACTGTGACCTCCTGTCCCTCTCCCGGGCTCATGGCCTGCTGGTTAAAGACATCATGTCCAAACTGGAATGAAGCCCTTCCCACCCAGAAAAGTAACACTACCACACAAACATAAAGTGCGTATCTTAAAAAAATACTCCAGCTACAACAACGCCTGCCGCACCTGCACGTTCTTTGGTATCACTCATAATTTATTTCCTTTCATAGTTACGCAATCGGCACATCCATGTCAATGCCTTCTGCTACTTTCACGCAGATCCTCTGCATCATCTTGCAAAGCGCAAGTTCTGCATCCAGATAAGCATTTACCAGTGGATGTCTGCGCAGATCTGCAGATTCTTTTCCCATCTGCTCTACAACTTCAAACAGATTGTCGGAATCGCATTCATTCTGGACTCTGTAGTTATCCGCTCTGAATGCATCTACTCTTGCTTTCAGTTCCGGATCCTTTTCCAGAAGTTCACTCTGCTTACGAAATTCCAGATATTCCGGACTCGCTTTGACTTGCCTCTAAAAGTCCGTTAAGTACTTTCCTCTACTTTGCGTTTTTAGGTTCCAGTTTTTATGACCTCACTGATAATAGGCAGGATCATCGGACTTCTCTTTGTGCGTTTCCATAGAATTCGCTAAGCGCATCTTTTACTACTGTTTTTGATCTTGCCCCAGTCTGTGATATTGCGTTCCAGACAGGAATCCAGTGCATTCTCTACTACTTCTCTCGCATGATCCATCAGATCCTCGGATTCTCTTACATATACGAAACCACGGGATACGATGTCCGGTCCTGCAAGGATCACATTGCTGTGGCGCTCTAAAGTTACCACAACGATCATGATTCCGTCCTCAGCAAGATGCTGGCGGTCACGGAGAACAATGTTTCCTACATCACCAACGCCAAGTCCATCCACAAGAATGGCTCCGATGTGTACAGTTCCTGTTACCTGTGCACCCTGGCTGTCAAGTTCCAGGATATTACCGGATGCAAGAACAAAGATGTTCTCTTTCGGAATTCCAAGTTCCTCGACTACATTCTTCTGAGCTGTCAGGTGTCTGTACTCGCCATGAACCGGGATCGCATATTTCGGTTTTACCAGAGAATAGATCAGCTTGATTTCTTCCTGGCAGGCATGTCCGGAAACGTGAACATCCTGGAAGATAACTTTGGCACCTTTCATGGAAAGTTCGTTGATAACCTTGGATACGGCTTTCTCATTTCCAGGGATCGGATTGGAACTGAAGATAATAGTATCATTCGGCTTGATCACAATCTTCTTATGGATATTTGCCGCCATACGGGAAAGCGCTGCCATGGATTCACCCTGGCTTCCGGTTGTGATCAGAACTACCTGCTCATCCGGATAGTTCTTCACCTGGTCGATCTCGATCAGTGTCTGATCCGGGATACGGAGGTATCCAAGTTCTGCTGCAGTTGTGATAACATTTACCATACTGCGGCCTTCTACTGCAACCTTACGTCCGAAACGGTATGCAGTATTGATGATCTGCTGTACACGGTCTACGTTAGACGCAAAAGTCGCGATAATGATTCTGTTTGTCTTATATTCATTAAAAAGATTATCAAATACATGACCGACAGAACGCTCGGACATAGTGAAGCCGCTTCGTTCAGCGTTGGTACTGTCACACATCAGTGCCAGTACACCTTTCTTACCGATCTCAGCAAAACGCTGCAGGTCGATCGCATCTCCAAATACAGGTGTGTAATCTACTTTGAAGTCACCGGTGTGAACGACGATACCTGCCGGTGAGTAGATTGCAAGTGCAGATGCATCCTGGATACTGTGGTTTGTCTTGATAAATTCAATGGAGAAATCTCCAAGATTGATGACCTGTCCGTGTTTTACTTCTTTTAACTTAGTAGTACGGGTCATATTGTGTTCTTTCAGCTTGTTTGCGATCAGAGCAATGGTAAGCTTTGTGGAATAAACCGGTACATTTACGTCCTTGAGTACATACGGCAGTGCACCGATATGATCCTCATGTCCATGTGTGATCACAAAACCTTTTACTTTGGAAATATTCTCTTTTAAATAGGTAACATCCGGGATTACAAGATCGATTCCCAGCATGTCATCTTCCGGGAAAGCCAGTCCGCAATCTACTACTACGATGCTGTCCTCGTACTCAAATGCTGTGATATTCATTCCGATCTGCTCCAGACCGCCAAGTGGAATGATCTTTAATTTGGATGTTGGTTTCTTAGGTCTGCGGGAAGCATTCTTTACAGAAGCCTTAAACGGTACTGGCTTTCCGCTCTTTTCTTTGTCTGCCGGTGCTTTACGGTCCTGCATCGGTTTTCTTCCATGAGAGTTTCTGTGCTGTGGTTTGAATTTATAATTCTTTTTATACGGTCTCTTATATCCGGACTGTCCCTCATGATTCTCACGCACTTCATTATTAAATTGGTTGTTATTTTCGTTACTCAAGCATTACACCTCCACGCTACATTTCAAGGTCTACGTCATCTAACATCTGTTCAAATACTTTAAAAACTGCCTGCAGTTCGTCCTCGTTCTCGACCATCTCATAGCAGGCTTCCTGACTGTCATCTTCTGACACATCTTTAAAAATATAGGCCGTCGCCTCATCGTCCATAGAGTCAGATACCAGAAGATAAGCCGTTCCTCCGATCCTGGTCTGCTCTTCTACATAAAACTCCGCTACTGTTCCGTCCTCGAGCTGAAATTTGATTTTTTCCATTTGTTTATTCTCCTAACAGGACAGGGAATCCAGATATCCCTGTAAAATAAAAACAGCAGCCAGCTGATCCAGATACTGCTTACGGTTCTCTCTGCGCACACTGGCTTCCATTAAAGTACGATTGGCTTCTACTGTAGTCAGACGCTCGTCCCACATGATCACTTCAAGACCTGTGCGTCTCTCCAGCATCTCTTTGAATTCCAGTGATTTCTGGGCACGTTCCCCAATCGTATTATTCATGTTCTTCGGATATCCAAGCACGATCTTCTCCACGTGATATTCCGAAACAAGTTCTTCGATACGGGCAAGTGTCTGGCGCAGGTGGTTCTCCTGTTTACGCCAGATTGTCTCTATACCCTGTGCGGTAAGCCCAAGCGGATCGCTGATGGCTACACCGACTGTTTTTGAGCCATAATCTAATCCCAGGATTCTCATATCAGCGTTCCCAGGATTTGTTCTTAATATACTCGTTTAAAAGTTCCTCTACCAGTTCGTCGCGCTCTACTTTCATGATCATGCTTCTTGCGCCTTTATGACTGGTGATGTATGTCGGGTCACCGGACATAATATATCCGACGATCTGATTGACCGGATTGTAGCCTTTCTCATCCATTGCTGTGTAAACGAGATCCAGCACTTCTTTTACCTGAAGTTCCTGGTCTGGTTTTGTTCTGAAATATTGGGTATTACCCAGATTGTTCTCTGCCATTTTATTCACGTCCTTACCTGATTTATTGTTGCAAAGCCCTCTGATTATTGTCTTGCCTGTTATAACACCATTCTCAATAATTTCTCACTTTGCTATGTATTGTAAATTTCGTATTATAACTGTTCAGTGCGAAATTGTTATTACTGAATAGTTATTTCGTATACAATACACATATATTCTTCTATATTTTAATATAATTCCACGTATTGTGCAACCGCAAATTTACTGATGATTATTCTACGTTACTGTTCACACACTACTATTCCGCGAGGTGTTTTGGCATGAATATGCCAAAATCCCGAGACATACAGCGCGAATTTATGCGATTAGCATAAATTCTGTGCATCGCGAAGCGTGTTACTGAGAACGAAACGAACAGTAACTATTCTACTCCCAGAACTGTACCTGTTAATGTATGCTCTTCCAGGAACTCTTCAGCTTTTACGGTAACGATGTCATTTACACCGTAGTTGTCCTGTTTCTTCACTGCTGTTTTAATATATTCCATGCTATGACCGATATACCACTGTTCGCCATTGATTTCTACTTCTTCCTCCAGAAGTACTTTCAGTTCATTTCCAAGCATAGAGTTCTCATATTCTTTTGCATGCTGTTCATTTAAGGCAAGCATCTTGTCGCTTCTGACTGCTTTCTGTGCTTCTGTGAGCTGTCCGGACATTGCTGCTGCTTTTGTGCCATGGCGGCGGGAATATTTGAAAATGTGGGTTTCGTAGAAATGGATGCTCTCTACGAAATCATAGGAAGCCTGAAAATCTTCCTCTGTTTCCATCGGGAAACCAACGATCACATCTGTGGTAAGTGCCGGATTTCCCAGATATTTTCTCAGAAGTTCGCATTTCTCTGCATATTCTGCACTTCTGTATCTGCGGTTCATTCTCTCCAGTGTGATGTCACATCCGCTCTGCAGGGACAGGTGGAAATGCGGGCACATTTTCGGCAATGCGGCAATGCTCTTTGCAAATTCCTCAGTGATGATTCCCGGTTCCAGAGAACCCAGACGGATTCTCTCGATTCCTTCTACTTCATGTACTTCCTGAATCAGGGACAACAGTGTTTCCTTCTCTTCTGCCGGGAAATCCACTCCATAAGAACTTAAATGGATTCCTGTCAGAACGACTTCTTTGTATCCTTTTGCTGCAAGTGCACGGACCTCGTCCATTACATGCGCAATCTTACGGCTTCTGACACGGCCTCTTGCATAAGGAATGATGCAGTAAGTACAGAACTGGTTGCAGCCATCCTGTACTTTGATATATGCACGTACATGTTCTGCGGTGTGGTCAATTGCCAGCTCTTCATATTCTTTTGTCTGGTTGATCTTGAGCACATGTTTCTGTTTGGTGTGCTGCTGCTCATATTCCTCAAGTACCTGGACATATTTCCTTTCTGGTTATTTCCAAGGATCAGGTCTACCGCCTCGTCCTTGTCCAGTTTTCCCTCATCTGTCTGTACATAACATCCGGCTGCGACCACGATAGCATCCGGGTTCATTTTCTTTGCCTTGTGCAGCTATCTGTCTGGATTTACGGTCTGCAATGTT
>ENA-OQKD01000464-OQKD01000464.1-human-gut-metagenome-genome-assembly--contig:-NODE-464-length-10619-cov-2.548132_pt1 | contig 10619 bp, 9 predicted proteins | sample MGYA00242775_ERZ504792 | MGnify/ENA primary metagenome ERZ504792 (study PRJEB26092, sample SAMD00036401) | human gut metagenome | host: Homo sapiens | study: EMG produced TPA metagenomics assembly of...
CTGCACAGAGGACCAGATCTGAAGAAACAGAAAAAAAACTGCCAATTTATGTTTCCTGTGAAGAAAAAGAGACCGCACTTGCGTTATATAAAAGTGAAGGAATACAGGGAATGTATCTGAACGGTGATGCCATGGAGGCATGTCTTGACGAGGGTGTGAGCCGGGGGATGGAAATGTATCTGTTACTGCCGCATATTATGAGAGGAGAGATGCCGGAGAAAATGAATTTTCAGATAAAAGACTGGCTGAACAGAGGAATGACAGGATTTCTTGTAAGAAACCTGGAAACATTTGCGATTCTGCAGAAAGCCGGTCTGGCTGAGAAGTGTGTGCTGGATCATAGCATGTATACATGGAACAATGCGGCAGAGGAATTCTGGAACGAGCAGAAAATCATGCGAAATACAATTCCGCTTGAATTAAACGAAGGAGAGATCCGGCACAGTAAATAATCAGAACAGCGAGATATTGATTTATGGATATCTTCCGCTGATGATTTCCGCCCAATGCGTGCATAAGAATGTTTACGGGTGTAATCATAAAGAAGAGTGGGTAACTCTTAAAGACCGTTATGACAAGGAATTTACAGCCAAATGTGTATGTAACCCGTGGAAAATGGAGAATACAAATTTTAGCATTCCCTGCTATAATATCATTTACAACAGTATTCCCTATGGCCTGCTGAAGGAGAAAAATCAGATAGACAAACTTGGTGTTTCTTCTCTGAGACTTGCATTTACCATTGAGAAGCCTCAGGAAGCGTTAAAGATTTATGAAGAGTTCCGGGAAGTTTATCAGAATGGCGGAAATCCTCCGAAGCGGGAGTACACAAAGGGACATTTTAAAAGAGGAGCCGAATAAGGCATATGATTAATGTAATTGTAGAATTATCCAAGTATGTGATCCTTACCCTGATGGTGATTTACACATTCCATTGTTTCTATCTGGTGAAACAGCAGAGTGAGGAGGAGAAAAACGAATCGCTGCGGCAGCAGCTGATGCTTATCTTTTTTATGGATTTTACTGCATTTCTGGTCATCTATCTAAAGACGGGAAAGTTTCAGGTAATTCTGTTTTATGTGGAGATGATGGCGTTTTTTGCAGTAATCCAGATTCTGTACAGGCTTATATATAAGAAAGCATCGATTTTATTGCTGAACAATATGTGTATGCTTCTGAGCGTGGGATTCATTATGCTGTGCAGGCTGGATGTGTCTACTGCGACCAGACAGCTTATCATCGTGTCTGGTGTGAATGCAGTGGCCCTTGCAGTTCCGGTTCTGATCAGAAAGATGAAATTTCTAAAGGATTTGACCTGGTTGTACGCGGGGATTGGAATTGTGCTTCTGGCAGCAGTACTGGTGCTTGCTCAGACAAGCTATGGTGCGAAGCTTTCCCTGATGGGAATCCAGCCGTCAGAGGCAATCAAGATCACATTTGTATTTTTTATGGCAGCTTTGCTGAGAAATGGGGCAGATTTTTCGAAGGTAGTCCAGACGACTGTGGTAGCAGGCTTACATGTGGGAATTCTGGTACTGTCCAGAGACCTTGGAAGCGCGGTGATCTTTTTCGCCGCATATCTGATCATGATCTATGTGGCTTCCAGAAATGTGGGATATCTGGCGCTTGGGCTTGCAGGCGGGTCAGCAGGAGCAGTTGTTGCATATCATCTGTTTGGACATGTACGGCAGAGGGTAACTGCCTGGAAAGATCCTATGGCGGTATACCAGAATGAAGGATATCAGATCGTTCAGTCATTGTTTGCCATCGGAACGGGTGGATGGTTTGGAATGGGATTATGCCAGGGATCACCGGAAAAAATCCCGGTTGTTAAGAATGACTTTATATTCAGTGCTATTTGTGAGGAACTGGGAGGTATTTTGCAATCTGCCTGATTCTGTATGTATGAATTTCTTTTGATGATCGTAAATATCGCACTTAAGATAAAGAAGCCGTTTTATAAACTGATCGCACTTGGACTTGGTACAGAATACGCATTTCAGGTGTTTCTGACGATTGGTGGTGCAACAAAGTTTATTCCTATGACAGGTGTAACACTTCCACTGGTCAGCTATGGCGGAAGTTCTGTTGCAAGTACAGTGCTGATGTTGGCAATCATTCAGGGATTGTATATTTTGAGAGAAGACGAGGACGAAGAAATTGAGAGATATCGAAGAAAGGAAGCAGCGCAAAGAGCTCAGGAAGCGGCAGAAGCGCAAAGCTCAGGAGATTTCTAGAAAAAAAAGATCCCGCAACCGGGAATATACTTTTGTATCCTGCTTTTTTGTGCTGATCTTTGTAAGCATGATCGGATATCTGGTTTATTTCAATTATGCAAAGAGCGAGGACTTTATTAACAGTCCATATAATACCAGACAGGATACATTTTCAGACAGAGTTGTGCGAGGTAAGATCATATCAGCTGATGAGCAGGTGCTTGCACAGACCAATGTGTATGAAGATGGGACAGAGGAGCGTACTTATCCGTATGCGAATATGTTTGCTCATGTAGTAGGATATGATACAAACGGTAAAAGTGGTCTGGAATCAGAGGCAAACTTTCAGCTTTTGACATCTCATGAATTCTTTCTTAATCAGATGAAGAATGAATTTAAGAATCAGAAGAATACAGGTGACTCTGTAGTAACAACATTGAATGCAGACCTTCAGACAACTGCTTATAATGCATTGGGTGACAGAAGGGGGGCAGTTGTAGCCATAGAGCCGTCTACCGGAAAGATTCTGGTGGAACTTAGCAAACCGGATTTTGATCCGAATACCATCGCAGATAACTGGGATACTCTGGTTAATGACTCTAATGACAGCAGTTTGCTTAACAGAGCGACTAACGGAGCATATCCTCCCGGCTCGACGTTCAAAGTGGTAACCGCTCTTGATTATTTCAGGACTAAAGGAAGTCTGGAAGGATTTTCTTATCTTTGTGAGGGAAGCATTACAACGGAAGATCACACGATTCGCTGTTATGGCGGGACAGTTCATGGTCAGGAGGATTTTTACAGTGCTTTTGCAAACTCCTGCAACAGTGCTTTTGCGGAGATAGGAACTATAGTTGGGGGCAGTTCTCTGAGAAAGACGGCAGAAGAGCTTCTGTTCAATAAGAGTCTGCCGCTTACTTCCTATAAAAAAAGCAACTTTACACTTAATGGAAATTCTTCAGTTGCAGAAGTCATGCAGACTGCGATCGGACAGGGAAATACGCTGGTATCTCCGATGCATATGGCATTGATTACCAGCGCTATTGCCAATGGCGGTGAGTTGATGAAACCATATCTGATAGATTCTGTAGTCAGCTCAGATGGCGAAACAGTCAAGACGACACAGCCGGAGAGTTATAAACGTCTGATGACGGAAAATGAGGCAAATATCCTTGGAAAACTGATGAAAGGCGTTGTGGAGAATGGAACAGCATCTGCTTTAAACGGAAGAGGATATACAGTAGCAGGTAAAACCGGATCAGCGGAATTTGATGAAAATGGTTCTAGCCATTCCTGGTTTATCGGATACTCTAATGTAGATGATCCTGACCTCGTAGTAGCTATTATTGTTGAGAATGGTGGTACAGGAAGCGAGGCAGCTGTGCCGATCGCAGGCCAGATATTTGATGCGTATTATTTTGATAATTAACCCAATTAAGGAATACTGGCGAACCGCGATATCTGTCTGATTTATGAATAAAATGCTCTGTTTTATGAGATGGCTGTAACAATATCTCTGAACAGAGCATTTTTGTATTTGTAATCTTGCCATGATGATTCCATATTTACGGGTTGCGGGTTTGGTGAAAAAGAGGTATACTATATTCAGTTTTTAATACCACGCAAAACAGGAGGGATTGCATTATGATAGAAGCAACGAGCTGTGGCGGTGTGGTAATTCATCGGGGTAAGATTCTTACATTGTATAAATCTTACAGGAACCGTTATGAGGGCTGGGTATTACCGAAGGGAACTGTGGAGCCGGGTGAAACGCATGAACAGACGGCATTACGTGAAGTGATGGAAGAGGCTGGAGTGCGGGCTACCATTGTCAAATATATCGGGAAGAGCCAATATAACTTTACCGTTCCGGAGGACGTGGTTTCCAAAGAGGTACACTGGTATCTGATGACTGCGGATAATATCATAGTAAGCCCCAAAGAGAAGAGTTTTTGTAGATTCAGGATATTATAAATATCATGAAATCTATCATCTGTTGAGATTTTCCAATGAGAAGCAGATTGTAGAGCGTGCATATCAGGAGTATCTGGAGATGAGAAGCAACGGACTCTGGGGAAAACAGCATAAGTATTATTAACGTGAACAGGGCTGTGTTTTTTGACGCAGCCCGGTTTAAATTTCGGAGAATATGGGAATGCTTTTAATGAAGCAGACCAGGGAGCAGATGAATTTTCATCTGCCTGACAAATGCAAAAGAATGGGAGAAGGAGCAAGATGCTGGAATGGCAGGAGAATTTTCTGACAGGGGAATCAGTAAAGAATCCTGATAGGATAAAAAGAAACTGAATAACGGAAAATTAGTCCCTGGAATTTATCTTCTGACATTGTCAGAGAATCCATTAAATCTGATGGATATCATTCCTGCAGCAATGTTGGTGCAGAAGAGCTTTTATGGGATTTGCCCGAAGATCATAGGAATGGCCGGGGATAAGGATGAAGCTCTGGAAATGGTACGGAGTCTGGTAGATGAAATGTATACAAAGACAGGAACCTTTGCAACAGCTGAATATATAGAAAACAGGTGAGAATATGTTACATATTTTATGGCTGATCCTTAAGTTTATATTGATCATACTGGGGATTTTGCTGGGCCTCCTATTACTGGCGGTTCTACTTGTTTTTTTCTGCCCTGTAAGGTATAAAGCATCAGCTGTGAAGACAGAGGGTGAATTGAAACAGATAGAAGGCGAAGGGATTGTAAGCTGGCTGTTCCATGCAGTTTCACTGAAAGTGGGATGGAAAGATCAGCAGTTGAGTCTGATATTTTATCTGTTTGGGATTCCGATAGATAGATTATTGAAGAAACATCGGAATAGAAAGGCAGGGTTACAGAAGAAATCCCGTAAAAAAGAAAAAACGTCTGGAACTGATGAGAAGACAAAGATAAATTCTAAAGTTTTAAATGAGAATCCTGTGGATTCTGCTGAAGGAAAACAGGATCACATGCAGCAGGAAGATAATTCAGCGGACAATTCAGAGGAGAGTATGCAGCGTGCGGATGAGCAGGAAACAGAAGAGACTGTATCAACAGAAATCTCTAATGAAATTGCTGGTAAGAAGGAGAATTTTGATAAGACTGTACAGCAGAAAACATTTTTTATAAAAAAGATATATAGATGTCTGCAGAAAATTATCAAAAATATTCAGAAAAAGCTGCACAGTATTTATATGATTTTAGGCAGGATTAGAAACAGAGTTTCCTGGTGGAAGGAATTTCTTGAACATCCCAGGGTGAAAGCAGCAAGAGATCTTGTGTGGAAACATGCAAAATTTTTGCTGAAACACATTTTTCCGACCAGGATAGAAGGACAGATTACCTTTTCCTGCGAAGATCCGGCCTTGACAGGTACAGCACTTGCAGTGCTTGGCATGACAATTCCATTCCATAAGAATTGTGTGCAGATTACTCCGCGGTTCGACGGAGAAAACTATCTGCAGGGAAACATTAAGGCAAAAGGAAGAATATATGGATTTGTTTTTGTGAGGGCTGCATTGAGTATCTATTTTGATAAAAATATAAAATACGTTATAAAACGTTGGAAAACCAGGAGGGCATGATCATGGCAAACGAAAATAACTTTAAAGAGACTGTAAATTCATTGTTCAAAGGAATGGATAGTTTTATTTCCGCGAAAACTGTAGTAGGGGAGGCAATTCATGTAGGTGATACGATCATCCTTCCTCTTATGGATGTATCTTTTGGTGTAGGTGCAGGCGCTTTTTCAGGAGAGAAGAAGGACAATGGCGGCGGCGGAATGGCCGGAAAGATGACTCCTTGTGCAGTGCTTGTTATCCAAAACGGAACAACTAAACTTGTCAATGTGAAAAACCAGGACGGACTTACCAAGGTACTTGACATGGTTCCTGATTTTGTAGACCGATTCACAGCCTTTACAGCTGGAAAAGGTGATGATGAACCAAGCAGCGAACAGTAGAAATAAACAACAGTAGAAATATTGTAGAAGTCAGATGACATAATTTCGCACATTTCTGAGAATATATCTGCATAAACTATAGCAAACCAATGAAAAAGAAAAGGTGCAGGAGAATTGGAAAAGCTGATTGGCTTCATGCTGTTTTTTATAGGTCTTGGAATGGTGATCGGACTGTTGATCGCGGAAAATGTGATTCTTGTAGTTTCGGCCGGAATTTTCCTGCTGTTGGGGTATCATCTTTTCTGCCATTAAAAACGAAATAAAGAGAGACTGCCGGAGCAGGATATCAGAGAAATTTTTACGGATTTCAAAGGATATTCGGTTTACGGCAGTCTTTTGCTGTTTTATATATTTTATTTTGACAGGGGAAATGGGTGAAAACTAAGATTTTCTGATATAGGTGGGTTGATAGTTAAAAATAGATCCTGCCCGGAAGGATTTTTCAATAACATAAAAAAATACCCCTGCAAAAACAGGGGCAATGGTGTTATTATGCTCTTTCTACTTTACCGGATCTTAAGCAAGAAGTACATACATATGTCTTTCTAGCTCCGCCTTCAGCAGTTTTGATTTTAACGGATTTTACGTTAGATTTCCACATTTTATTGGATCTTCTATGTGAATGACTTACATTATTTCCGAAATGAGCAGCTTTTTCACAGATTGCACATTTAGCCATGATAGCACCTCCTTGACGCTTTTTTTCAACAGATTTTATTTTAACAGATGTAAAAAGGCTTTTGCAAGCTAAAAAAAGGTAAAATATAAAAATTATTTCCGTTTTTGGAACCCATTGAAAATAGGCGTTTTTGAGGTCCCCAGATTGTTGCACTAACAGGTGCACAACACCCACTCTTTTATGACGCTTAATGTTTGTATCATACAAAATATCTCTAATGCAATTACAACCGATTCTAGGGCATAAAATGAACTTTATATCTATATTCGAATATTCCCCAATCTGTTATAAATCACTATTTTTTATTTACTGCAGAATCCATCATACTATATATGTAAAAAAGACCGGGTCGTATTTCATCTCTTTTTAGTTTTTCTTTCATCAATCCGGCATTACTATATATTGATGGCGAAAGCCATATAATTATACATGCCCTGCATTTTGCGGGGCGTTTTTAGTTTGTTCAGGGAGTAATCATATTAAAAAAATGAACGATACACACAAAATAATAACAGACTGTTTATATAAACAGATGCAAAAAATTCGCCCATTTTTCAAAATATCTATCATATTAACAATGAAAGAAAATAAAAGAAAAAGAGGGAATTATATGGAAAATAAATTTACTAAAATACAGACTACAATAGATGCAATGCTAGCCAGCGGGCAACAAATTCCTCCAGCCTTAATGGATGCATATGCAAAAATCATAAAACAGGAAATGGTCAGTGCAGATGATGCACCTGCTAAGCGGGATTATTATTCTATGATAATAAAAAATGAGGATTATTCGGCGATAACAAAAAATACACTGATGGACAATAATTTTTACAGATTCTTGTTTCATGCACCACTATATCGGGGGAAAGAACATAAATATGTACCAGAAAATAAAATTGATTTTGTTGTAACGAAAATTGAAATGATTGCAAAAGAAATCGGCGGAACTGAATTACTGAGGCAATTCAAAAGGCTATGTAAAGCAAAAAAAGAAGAAGTTAAAGAAACTTTAATAGAAAATCAGAAAAAAGAACTAAAAGAGCGAGAGCGTATGATGGCGATTGATGGAAATTTAACCAAATTCCAAGGCTTGCCAGATAACAGCACAGGCAATAAATATGTGGGGTGGGAGTGGAGCACGAATCTTGGATTTGTAGCAAAAGAAGAGGGCGACAAAAAAACGAAAATCGTCACGGCGTGCAAGCTCCCAGCCCTAATCAATCGGCAGGTAATCAATATAGATGGCAACGTTAGTGCTGATATGGAGCAGTTTGAATTATTGTACGTAGACAGTCAGAACCAGTGGCGTACGAGAGTAGCAGAGCGAGGTCAGCTCGTGAACTCGAGGCGAGTGATAGAATTAGCAAGTTATGGTCTAGGCATAGACAGTAAAATGGCACCGCTTTTTAGCAGCTATATGCTATCTATGCTGGCAGAGCAGTCAATTCGTGGAGGTTTCCCACAAGCGAAATCAACGAAAAAGCTGATGGTAAAAATCGACGGCAAATTTACTGCATCATACCAAGATAAAGACCTGATTTTTACAGAATCCGAAAAATTCCCAGGTCTGATGAAGTCACTGGTGCCAGCAGGCGAAAAGAAGGACTGGTACGAGGGCATAAAAAAGTTAAGGAAAGCTAGTCATAATCAAGACTTTAACTATATCTTAGCCACAATGTTCACCCCGGTAATCGTAAGTATACTTCAGACGCAAGGTTTTGTGTGTGAGATTTATGGCGAGTCACAGACAGGAAAATCCGCTATGCTGAAAGTATGTTCCACAGTATGGGGAGGCTACGCTGACCGTGAAAGTTTTGTTTTTAGTGCAAACAGCACTGACTGCTTTACAGAAAACATCCTTTCTGCGCTAAACGCGATGCCATTCGTGGTAGATGATTTCAATGAAATCGAGGATGATAAAAAACGGCAAATTGTGCAAAAAATTATGATGATTGCGAATGGGCGAGGTCGCGGGCGTTCTAATCGAAATTTAGAGCAAAATCTGTCCTCATTTGAGCTGACGAGCACCATAGGCGCTGAAGAACCAATTTCTACATATCTCACAAATGGAGGTGCGCACAATAGATTAATTTCGAAACGTTTTTCCGTACATCGCGGATGTGTTCCGTGGTACAAAGAAAATGGGGATTCAGCTGTACCAGACGTATTAAGATTTTTTAGCACACATCACGGTTACGCCGGAATTGATTTTATCCATAAAGTAAATGAGATAAATAAAAAAGAGATTGAGGACATAAAAGATAAGTATGACAGTGAGCTGAGAAAAAGAGTAAGAGCGGCAGGCAAATCTGATGGACAGGTTCAGCCGCTGGCAATTATTATGACAGCATCGCACCTAATTAACGAACTTCTGTTTTGTGACGGCGTAGAGCTGTCATATGATGATGCACTTGCATGTATGACCAACTCAGACACAGTTGACCCGTCGATGAGATTTTATCACTCAATAGAAAACAGATTTGCGTTAAATTACGATAAATTTGCGGGCACTCATGACTCATCTAGCTATGATGCATACCCGGAGAATTTTCGTGGTGGATTTTGGGGTGTATATAAGGAAAAAGTTACTACAATCGAAACCCTTGATGACGAAAATCGGACTGTAAAGCGTCCTGCAGTGCAAAGAGTTTTAAATATCATGCCTGCTATACTAGAAAAGTGGGCTAGGGAAGAAAAGGTCAATATAGCGATGTTTTATGACTGTATGCGAGATAGAGGGATTTTACAGTCAGAGAAGGGAAGAAATCAAAAAAAATTCCTGTCAAGCACTTAGGTACTTCTGGCACACGCATGGTGCAACTGATTCTGCCTACCATGACTACCGACGATGTAGGTTCCGCATGGGACGACGATGACGATGATGATAACCAGAAGCAGGCTACTTCTAACCAGAACGATGACGACGATAGCGATGATTTCCCAGCTGAATGGACTGACAAAGGCAAGACAGTTTCGTTTATTAAGGCTGCAGATGAAATTAGAGAAATCAAATCAGAATACATGCAATACAATCCGGATGAAGACCCGTTATCTGATATACAATGATTAAATTAAATACGACAATAATAGCCCGAGGCGAATACAAGCCCGGGCTTTTTTGCGGAGTGGCTCGGTGGCGCGTGGGACACGGGATGCGCGGGGAGTACGGGTGATGCTCAGAAGATATTTTTCCTATGTAGATGTATGAGTATCGTATCTACATATGTAGCATAACAGCCCCATGAGTGCGTACCATATTGGAGAAACTCTTAATCTACCCACTATAAATTGAAAACTTCCCCGGTATAGACCCAAATCTACCCACTAAATTAAAAATCTCCCCACTCACTGGGGAGGTCAGTGGGGAGATGGTTTTTATAAAAAATAAGTGTTTTTGTTGAAATATAGTGTATCTTATAAAAAATAGTATATTTCAATATTATCTCCCCACCTCCCCAGTAAATATCACTCTTATAGTAAATTAATTTATTGTAACGTACACAACTTTTTTCTCCATAGTATCTAATTTTTCACTGGGTACGCCGGGGAAGTGGGGAGATTTTGCTGAACCCCCTACTTATGCTGGTTTCATGAATTAATAGCCTCCCCAGTATAATTGATTTAGCGGGGAGTGCGGGGTAAACAACTTCAGTCCTTTAAAGTTAAGTTATGTCCAATTTATAGAGAAAAATGTTTTTTCGGTATCACCCGTCCCCCCCCCGCGCCACCGCATCCCCCCGCGCGTTCCCGCATTAGTCTATGATGAAC
>ENA-OQKD01000465-OQKD01000465.1-human-gut-metagenome-genome-assembly--contig:-NODE-465-length-10618-cov-3.210561_pt1 | contig 10618 bp, 9 predicted proteins | sample MGYA00242775_ERZ504792 | MGnify/ENA primary metagenome ERZ504792 (study PRJEB26092, sample SAMD00036401) | human gut metagenome | host: Homo sapiens | study: EMG produced TPA metagenomics assembly of...
GTTTTTCGTCCGGCTCTGCTTCCGGGTTTCATATCGAAGATCGTCAACTGCTCCGGTTCGTTTTCATCCGACAATTTTGACGTTCTGATTCCCAGCAGACGCACCGGTTCTCCGGTCCACACTTCCCGAAACAGATTGACTGCCGCCTTGCATATTATATCGCTTTCGTTTGACGGCTTTTCCAACTGCATCTGATGAGATAATGTACGAAAATCATAGTATTTAATTTCCGCACTTACCATTCCTGCCTTTTTCCCGGCTTTTTTCAGACGTCTTCCGACGCTTTGAGCCAATTCTTCAAACACCGGACAAACTTCCTCCATTGTCCGTGCATCTTCCCTAAGCGTTGTGGAATTCCCGATCCCTTTCGCTTCTTCCGGCTCAGACTGAACGGTCGACGTACCGATTCCGTTGGCAAACTCCCACAACATCCGTCCATGACTTTTCAAATGAAGTGAGATCAGATCGGGATCTGCCTGCGCCAATGCTCCGATTGTATTAATCTCCAGTTTTTTCAATACCTGCACACTGGATTTTCCTGCCATATACAGATCTTTGATCGGAAGCGGCCACATTTTCACTTCAATCTCTTCCGGAAATAATGTGTGTATCCGGTCCGGCTTTTCAAAATCTGACGCCATTTTCGCCAGTAATTTATTCGTTGAGATTCCGACATTTACCGTAAATCCAAACTTCTTTTTAATCCCTTCCTTAATCTCAAGCGCTCCGTCGATCGGAGAACTGTACCGCGCGGCGATCTTCGTAAAATCCATATAACACTCGTCTACGCTGACCTGCTCTATCTCTTTCGTGAATGTCTTTAAATATTCCATCATCTGTCTGCTCTTCTCGCGGTACATCCGATGATCAGGCGGATACATTACGAGATTCGGACACTTACGAAAGGCATTCGCAACAGGTTCTCCCGTGCGGATGCCATATTTTTTGGCAAAAGTGGATTTTGCGAGAACAACACCGTGCCGGGATGTCTGATCCCCGCCGATAATTGCCGGGATCTCCCGAATATCCACTTTCGCCCCGGTTTTTTAATTGTTCTACAGCCGTCCAGCTCAAATAAGCTGAGTTTACATCAATATGAAAGATTATCGGTGTCACTTGCGCCATCCTTTCACACACCGGCTTCATGCAGACTCTTTTCTTCTCGCTTTTTTGCATATCTTACTTATGCTTCCTGTCTTTCCAAGCTGTTTACCCGCTTCACATCTGCTTTCAGTTTGCCGTCTTTCGCATCGATCAGTATCGTGTCTTCTCTTCCGACATTTCCGGCAAGAATCAACCGTGCAGCCAGTGTCTCTACGTTTTTCTGCAGATATCTCTTTAACGGTCTTGCTCCGTACATCGGATCATATCCGCCTTCTACGATACAGTCTTTCGCCGCTTCCGTCAGTTCGATCGTCAGTTCTTTTTCCTCCAGCCGTCTGTTTACATCTGCCACTAACAAGTCAATAATGGCACGAATATTTTCTTTCGTCAATGGTTTAAACATAATGATCTCGTCAAGACGGTTCAAAAATTCCGGTCTGAAGTGAGCTCTTAAATCATTCATCGCCATATCCTGCGCCTCTTTCGAGATCGAACCGTCTTCTTTTATACCGTCTAAAAGATAACCTGCTCCGATATTGGACGTCATGATCAGAATCGTATTTTTGAAATCAACGGTACGGCCCTGAGAATCTGTAATCCTTCCATCGTCAAGCACTTGCAAAAGCACGTTAAATACATCCGGATGCGCCTTCTCTACTTCGTCAAATAATACGACTGAATACGGTTTTCTTCTGACTGCCTCTGTCAGTTGACCGCCTTCGTCATATCCTACATATCCCGGAGGCGCTCCGATCAGTCTCGACACGGAATATTTCTCCATGTATTCGCTCATATCAATCCGCACCATATTATTCTCATCGTCAAACAGGCTCTGCGCCAACGCCTTCGCAAGTTCTGTTTTTCCCACGCCTGTAGGTCCGAGGAAGAGGAACGATCCGATCGGCTTGCTCGGGTCTTTGATTCCGGCTTTGGAACGGATGATCGCCTCTGTTACAAGTTCGACTCCTTCATCCTGACCTATGACTCTTTTATGAAGTTCATCAGCAAGATGAAGTGTTTTGTTTCTTTCGCTTTCATTTAATTTCGCTACGGGAATTCCCGTCCATCTTGAAACAATCCTTGCGATTTCTTCGTCTGTTACCGCTTCATGAACAAGAGACAATTCTTTTTCTCTTACTTTTTCTTCCTCTTCTTCAAGCTGTTTTTGCAGCTGAGGCAGTTCACCATACTGCAGCTGCGCGGCTTTATTCAGATCATACTCTCTTTGCGCTTTGCTGATCTCCTTATTCACATGTTCGATCTCTTCACGAATTTTCTGTACCCGCTCAACAGAATGCTTTTCATTCTCCCACTGTACCTTTTCACCGGCATATTCTTCTTTCAGACCCGCCAGTTCTTCCTGTAAATGTTCCAGACGTTCACGGCTTAATCTGTCTTCTTCTTTTTTCAGCGCCTCTTCTTCAATCTCAAGCTGCATAATCCTTCTTCTTAATTCGTCCAACTCTGTCGGCATCGAATCAAGTTCTGTCTTAATGAGCGCACAAGCTTCATCTACAAGGTCTATCGCTTTGTCCGGCAAAAAACGATCCGAAATATATCTGTTCGACAACATTGCCGCTGCGACAAGAGCGCTGTCTGTAATCTTCACTCCATGAAATACTTCATAACGTTCTTTCAGACCACGCAGAATCGAAATGGCGTCTTCTACTGTAGGCTCGTCAACTAAAACCGGCTGGAAACGGCGTTCCAAAGCCGCATCTTTCTCAATGTACTGACGGTACTCATCAAGCGTCGTTGCGCCGATACAGTGAAGTTTTCCTCTTGCAAGCATCGGTTTCAACATATTGCCCGCATCCATAGCACCGTCTGTCTTTCCCGCTCCGACAATCGTATGCAGCTCATCAATAAACAGAATGATCTTTCCGTCACTGTTTTTCACTTCTTCGAGAACTGCTTTCAGTCGTTCTTCAAACTCGCCCCGGTACTTTGCTCCTGCGACAAGAGCACCCATATCAAGAGAAAATATCGTTTTATCTTTCAGTCCTTCGGGGACATCACCGTTGACGATCCTCTGCGCAAGACCTTCTACAACCGCAGTTTTTCCGACTCCCGGTTCACCGATAAGCACCGGATTGTTTTTCGTCTTACGGGAAAGAATCCGGATCACATTTCTGATTTCCTCGTCACGGCCGATCACCGGATCAAGTTTTTGATCCCTCGCCCGCTCTACCAGATCCTGACCGTACTTATTCAGCGTATCATAAGTCGCTTCCGGATGGTCGCTTGTCACTCTCTGATTGCCTCTGACAGTAGACAGCGCATGTAAAAATCCTTCCCGGCTGATGCCGAATTCACGATAAATCTGTTTCATCTCTTTGCTTGCATATTTTAACAGGGAAAGGAAAAGGTGCTCTACGGAAACATATTCGTCTCCCATCTGTTTCGCCTCGTCCTCGGCATGGATCAACACATTGTTCAGATCCTGCCCTACGAAAAGCTGACCGCCCTGAACTTTCGGACGCTTTCCGATCGCCTGATCTACCCGGTTTATCAAAAGCTGACCTTGTATATTCATCTTTTCAAACAATTTTAAGATCAGACTGTCATCTTGTGTAAGCAGCGCATACAATAAATGTTCCTGCGCCAATTCCTGATTTCCGTTATCTGCGGCGATCTTCTCACAATTTTGCACCGCCTGAATGGAATTCTGTGTAAATCTGTTTATATTCATGCTAATCCCTCCTTTATTTTCGTGTTCTACTAGGAATATAGCATCTGTTGTTAGCACTGTCAAGGGTTGAGTGCTAATATTTTTGTTATTTTTTTGCAAACCCTTTAAAATCAATGGTTTGCAGTATCTTATTTCTTTTGAAATTGTGATTTTTTCTGTTTTGACACCAATTTGACACCAATTTTTCTTTTTATGGTGTCAAGCATTTAACACCATACTATCTAGTCTTGCAATCTCATTTTCAATCCTTGTCAGCTCTCCAATATGGTTGTACACTTCCATTGTTACATCTATATGAGCGTGTCCCATAATATATTGAAGAACTTTTACGTCCATACGGCACTCTGCCATTCTAGTGCAAGCTGTGTGTCGCATTACATGAGCTGAAAACTTTGGTAACAGCTCCGCTTTCCTATGCTCTTTTTTTGCTCTCTCTACTTCGGTTTTGTTATATGCGTCTACAATGTTATATAAAACACTATTTACGCCATTCGGCATAAGCGGTCTGCCCGATTTCGCTGTAAAGACAAACCCCGAATACCCGTCCACCTCAATGCTCTTATCCTTTGCAAGCATGAAATTGATTTTCCTTTGTTCCTCAAAGGCTTTTGCAACTTCTTGTGTCATAGGTATAATACGAATACCCGACTCCGTTTTTGGTGTTGAGATATGGAACTTGCAACCGTCGCCTAAATTCTTATAAATGAGCTGGTGGTCTACATTAACCGTTTTTGCCTTGATGTTTATATCTTTCCATGTAAGACCAATAAGCTCCCCACACCTTAACCCCGTACCAATCATTATGGTAAACATGGGATAATATGTGTTATAGACATTGCTCTGTTTTACAAACTCCATAAACTTTTCTTGTTGAGAAACAGTTAAGGCTTCTTTTTCCTCTGCTGGTTTTCCATAATCGCTAATGGAACTCTTTGCAGGGTTCTTTCGGATAATATCATCATCAACAGCCATTTCTAATGCAGGATAAAGCAGGTTATGAATATACTTAATTCCTCACAGGCTGGTTCAGGAGGCTGCTGAGAAATGCGTAGAAGCCAATGCCTGCAAGTATTCTTATTTCAAGAAAGTACTTGGCATGGTCCAGGATAATCATTCCGGCAACGGTATAAACGGAACCGGAAAACTTCCTTCCCATACAACCATCCGTGGAAAGGAGGCATACAAATGAGTTCAGCCCAAGACATTACATTAACAGCTCAGGAACAGGATCTGATCACGCGTCTGAAAAGTTTCCGTGTTCCAGAAATGGCACATATCCTGGAAGAACAGTTAAAAGACCCCACTGCAGATCTGAACACTTTTATGGAACGCATGACAGCAATGGTTGATGCAGAGTGGCAGGCACGGGCAGATAAACGCTTTAATCGTCTGATGAAAGAAGCGCATCTGCGATACCCGGCGGCAGATCTTGATGAAACCATTTACCGTCCAGAACGCCAGCTTGATACCCAGACAATAGAACGACTGAGTACCTGTCATTGGATAGAGGAAAAAATCTCATTGTAACAGGTTCTTGCCAGTAGAAAAACTTATCTGATCAATGCTTTTTGCGTAACTGCAATGAAGCAGTCTAAGAGCGTAAAGTATATAAAAGCGAACACCCTTATGAGCGAAATGGAACAGGCACGTATCAAATCCACAAATCTGGATTCCCTGAATAAACTGACCAAACTGGATCTGCTTGTGATCGATGATTTCGGTCTTATGGATCTCGATCTTGATAAATGCCGGGATCTCTTTGAAGTCCTTGATACCAGGGATGGAAGGAAATCAACTGTAGTTATCTCACAATTTCCAGTCAGTACATGGTTCGATATGTTTGCCGATAACACCTACGCTGATGCGTGCCTTACACGTATCACCGATAAGCACCATACGTATCGTCTGGAGATGAACGGTATAAATATGCGTGAAACAGAATGATGTAATTTAACGGTACTTTGTACCGTTAAAAATGGAATAGCCGTTCCGTAGTAGCGGAACTGGCATTCCGTTTAAGCGTAATTTGCAGTCTTTCCTCCAGAACACTTCGGAGATCTGTCTGCCGAACATAAAATGATCATCTATTTTAAAGGAAAATATTGTGAATGCCAAAAACTGAACTGTTATAATACTTAGCATAATATAGACAAAAAATAGCGACCACACCAGAGCATTTTGTACTCTATGTGGTCGCTATTTTCTTGTTTCCGTTTAAAGGCGTCACTCAAAAATTCTTGTTTTCATAAATTCCTAAGTGTTCCGCGAGGATAGCACTACGGTGGATAAGAAGTATGTCGCAGAAGCGACCCGCCGCAGGCGGAAAATCCTTCTCGCAGGATTCTTTTTCATAAGACAGTTCAAAATCATTTGCATCTATCTAGCTTTCTTTGAGTATTTTGTACTCCTTTTCAATACCTGAAATGAGTGTTTTCATTGTATACTCAAGGATCTCATTTCCGTATGCTGCAGATGATTCTCTGACCGGATGACGTCCTGCGATTCCTATCAAATTACTTTCATCTTCTTTCACCTGTCCAAAATCTACCAGCTCTGGACGTACAGCCATTACGATAGAGGTTTCATTCGCTCCGGCATGGTCATTCTGATATTTCAACCGATCGTCTTCTGCAAATGTCCAAGCAGTCAAAATGTGCAGACCATATTTTTCTTCTGCTTCTTCCTTTAGTTCCTGAAATACATTTGTTGATGGCCCATGTCCATGTCCGACTACGATACGTATGCCTGCTCTGAACAGTTGGGCAAAGATACTGCGCAGATTGTCCTGAAACAGAGCTTTTTCCATCCAATAGGCACTGCCTTTCATCTGCTGGACGCAATATGTATTCAGTGCCCCTTCGGTATTAATATCCATTCCATAAAACGCAGTTCCCCTGTCGTGAAACACACGATCAGGTCCCATAAACAACATCGGAAGTACTACACCGCCTACTTTTTCTGCCACTCGCACAAACAATTCTTTTGACTGGATTCCGTCAGCCCCAAGAGGCATATGTGGACCATGCCATTCCAATGTTCCAAGCGGAAGATAAGCAACCGGCATCTCCTGTATTCTCTGCACACATTCTTCTGGAAGTAATTCCTCGTATAATACTTTTTTCATTTTAGTCTCCTTATCCTTTTACTGCTCCAGCGATTACTCCCTGTATGATCCATTTCTGGCAGATCATATAGAAAATTACAATTGGTATGATTGCCAGTACCAGCATGGACATCATAAGTCCAAGGTCAATCGAGCCATATCCACCTCTGAGATATTGGATTGCCACAGAGATTGTTTTATATTCAGAACCAATTACAAGATATGGAAGCAGATAGTCATTCCAGATCCACATGGCATTCAAAATTGCAACTGTCATAATAATCGGACGTATCACAGGAAATACAACTTTAAAGTAAATTTGCATAATAGAACATCCATCAATCATCGCTGCCTCTTCCAGAGAAACTGGAATTGATTTAATAAAACCAGTAAACATAAATACAGACAATCCAGCACCAAATCCGACATAAATAAATATGATACCGATCAGATTGTCCAGATTAAACATATTTGATACTTTAACAAGCGTAAACATTACCATCTGGAATGGTACGATCATGGCAAAAGCAAACAGATAGTACATTACTTTTGTAAAACGGCTTTTTACACGGACCAGATACCATGCTGTCATAGAAGTCAGCATAACAATAAGAAACACGGAGGCTACAGTTATAAATAAAGTAATAAAAAATGCCTGCAGAAATCCGGTCTTAATCATTCCTTCTCCATAATTTGCCAGACCTACAAAAGAGTCGGCATTAGGGAACGCAAACGGCGTACTGTTAATGAACAGTTTGCTCTTAAATGAATTCATAAACACAATCACAATCGGAGCGATAAATAAAACCGAGATTACAGTAAGAATTATTATCTGTATGCTTTCACCCTTTTTATTTTTCATTAGTTTTCAACCTCCTTACGCCGAGTAATAATAAGCTGCGTCACTGAAATTGCAGCAACGATTAAGAAAAACATCACTGCTTTGGCCTGTCCGACTCCCTCATAACCCATTCTGTTGTAGAATGAATTATAAATATCCAGTGCAACCAGAGAAGTGGATTTTCCCGGAAGTCCCGCGGTCAGGGCAAGGTTTAAGTCAAACATTTTAAATGCATTTGTTGTTGTCATAAATAAGCAGATTGTAATTGCAGGCATGATCAGGGGCAAAATAATCTTTCTAACCATCTGTCCCCGCGTTACACCATCAATAAGTGCTGCTTCTTTTATTTCCTCTGAAATATTTTGGATAGCTGCAATGTAAATAACCATCATATATCCAATCAACTGCCAGTTCATAGCAAGCACCATTCCCCAGAATCCATATGCCGCATCTGCAGTAAGCGTTGTTCTGAAAAAAGAAAGAATCCCATTAATGATCAGCTGCCAAATATAACCAAGCACAATTCCGCCCAGAAGGTTTGGCATAAATATAACTGTTCGGAAAATATTTGTTCCACGGAGCTTTCTTGACAACACGTATGCAAGCATAAAGGCAATTAAGTTAATCGTCACAAGATTAACAAGTACAAATTTAACAGTAAACAGGAGCGATGCAAGGAAATCTTTATCCCGGAATGCCACAATATAATTGCTCAGCCCAATCCACTGGGCATCTGTAACTGTTGTAAATTTTGTGAAAGAAAGATAAATTCCCAGTATAAATGGAATAATAAATGCAATAATAAATGCGATCAGCGTTGGTAACACTAATATCACAAATCTCTTTTTAAAAACGCTTTTTCCATCTTCTAAACAGCCTCCCTTTTCGTACACAGGGCAGAAACATTTTTAGTCTCTGCCCCATAAACTTTGTTGCTGTTCACGCATTGCGCAAACAGTAACGGATTTTGCCGATGCTTTGCATTCCACATCGGCGAAATCTGCTACATTCACTGTATCATGCGGCATTTCAGTTAGGAAAACGCCAGCCTATAAACAGGAACTAAATTTCTACTATTGTGCAAGCAGGGCTTTTTCTGATGCCCAGCAATCAGTTGTCTGCTCAACTACATCATCCCATGTCATATTTCCCTGCGCATACTCAAGAAGATAACTTCCAAGCTGGTTTTTAAATTCCTGGCTCGGGAAGGTTGTAAAGTCCCATGTAATAGAATATAAAGAATCATCGTTCATATAACTAAGCATATCCTGTACGAGCGGATTATCTGGTCTTTCATCCTCATCAAATGTTGAGAATGGCGGAATCATTCCAAGGATTCCATTGCAGTAAGCTTTTCCACTCTCGCTGTTAAACAGCCATTCCAGGAACTCTTCAGATGCTTTCTGGTCAGCTTCAGAAACCTTATTGTTGATACAGATATAGTTTTCTGTTCCGACACAAAGTCCCTGGTTTTCTTCTCCTTCTACTCCTGTATAAATTGGAAGGAACTTAATATCTTCCTCTTTTACCACGTTTCCATCCAGGTCATAGATCATTGCCCAGCCCCAGTTTCCATTCTGGATCATAGCTACATTTCCCATTGCAAATTCTGCCATAGATTCCTCGACATTTTTAGATCCAACCATAGATGGTTCTGTACATGAATTATTCAGATAGAGATCAAAAATATTTTTAAAGTTTTTATTATATTTGAATTCGATCGCATCCAGATTATCCACTCCGTCAGCCTTATATTCATAGTACACAGGAAGATTCATAAGATGAGTCTGCCAGCGCCAATCTTCGCCTGGAGCAAATGAAGTTGAACCGAAAACTCCCTGAATTCCAAGATCATTTTTATGTTTTGTCATATCTTCCACCACTGTTTTAAGCGTGTCGAAATTTTTAATCTCTTTTGTATCTGAAATATCAACTGCTTTATCCGGAAGTGCAAAATATTTCTTCATAATAGCGTCATTATAGATAATTCCATAGCCTTCTACTGCATACGGAATACCATACACACCATCGCCATCTGTAATTGCCATATCTTTGTCAGTAAGCCACTCATAAATTTGGGAATCTTTCAGATCAGCACAATAGTTTTTCCATGTCTGATATCCGATTGGACCGTTAATGTTAAAAAGTGTCGGCATTTCTTTTTTGGAAAGCTCAGATTTTAATGTCTGTTCATAGGTTCCGCTTCCCGCAGTAACTACTTTCATATCAATTCCGGTTTCCTTGGTAAAGGTTCCGGCTACTTCTTCCCATTCAGAAGAAAGTTCAGATTTAAAGTTCAGAAAATATACTGATCCTTTATCTGTATCTTTTGCGGATTCACCGCTATTTCCGCCTGCGCCACATCCAGTAAGCGCCAGCATTAACATTGATGCCACAAGACCAGTGGCAATTAACTTTTTCGCTTTCATATTTTTTCCTCCAATTTTTTAATGACCAGGAATCCCCACACTGTCCCGAATCTGCAGAAGATATTCATTTTCCTTTTCATCACATGGTCTTTCTATTCCATCCTGTAGATACAACATGCCTTTTATAATGCATTTTGCCTGATATTCTATTGGCTGGCTAATTGTAGACAGAGATGGCGTTACGCGTCCCGCAAACGGAATACCGTCAAATGAAAGCACAGATATATCCTCTGGAATTCTATACCCCTTGCTTCATGATCCAGGACCATGACCTCGATTGCAACTTCATCGCTTGTAACAAAACAATGCCGTTGGCAGATTTTGAGGTACAAATATCTTTTCATTCACTGAAATCACACTGCTTTTTCACATTCTCCATGAAGCTAGGCCAATTCAGAGATTTCATCTTGATCGAGATTTATCTGACTTACAGCTTTTAAAAAAGCCTC
>ENA-OQKD01000468-OQKD01000468.1-human-gut-metagenome-genome-assembly--contig:-NODE-468-length-10583-cov-3.194051_pt1 | contig 10583 bp, 6 predicted proteins | sample MGYA00242775_ERZ504792 | MGnify/ENA primary metagenome ERZ504792 (study PRJEB26092, sample SAMD00036401) | human gut metagenome | host: Homo sapiens | study: EMG produced TPA metagenomics assembly of...
GGATGCCAGTGTTTGGGTGTTGATTGTTTCCGGAGTTAAACCACAAAAATAGCTATGACCAATACAGAATCCTTCACCTAGAGAAATGTCTTCTGCTATTTTTGAATTGAGTTGTTTAACACAAGAAATTAACTTGTTAAAAGCATCACTCTTTAAAGAATCCTGATAAGCTTGAAAACCAAGTGTGTTAAATCCTGGTTTCATAGTAAAAAATGAAAAACGTCGTCTTAAAGCATAGTCTAACATGGCAAGACTACGATCAGCAGTATTCATCATACCAATGATATACACATTTGCAGGTACAGAAAAATTTTCATCAGAATACAATAACTGTAGTTCGATACCACGCTTGTCTTTTTCGATTAGCATAAATAATTCGCCGAATATTTTACTTAAATTACCACGATTGATTTCATCAATAATAAAAAAATAATCATTTTCATCATCTTCTTCAGCTAGTTTGCAGAATTTGTAAAAAGAGCCTTTTTTTATTGTAAATCCATTTTCGGTTGGTCGGTATCCTTCGATAAAATCTTCATATGAGTAGCTCTGGTGAAACTGAATCATTTGAACGCGGTCTGGATTTTTTGCACCGATAATGGAATAGGCAAGTCGCTTGGCAGTAAATGTTTTTCCAACTCCAGGTGCACCCTGTAAAATAATGTTTTTCTTCATTTTTAAGACATTTACCAGTGTTTTATAATCTTGTTCATTCATATACACATCTGTGAGGAAATCCGTAGAAGAATAAATAGGATAGTCGATTTCTGGTTGTGTATCTACATCATCCAATTCATCTAGAGCAAAGATGGCAGTAAGTTTTTCAATATAATCTGTGTATGGAGTGATATCAGTTAGGCGTTTGGCAACAGCATTACCAGGATGTTCCCATTCGCCAACTTGTAGCCACTTTACAGCGCGGATGCTTTTATATTCTTGACGAAGATCATCAAAGACATAATCTCCAGTGACAATACCTTTACCAACAAGGGTATTACTACGTTTCGCATAAATCACGTCATTAACTGATATGCTATTTGCAAAATTCCATGCCATCAAAGCCTGATTTTTTCGGGAAGTACTGCTGTCATACACATTTATCAGTTCTTGACGAAGAGCTTCTTTAGAAGCGTATTGGGAATAATCGCCGATGTCATCCATACCAAGAACCATGATTTCTTTTTGCTGACATTCAATCCAGCTATTATCGTCAAAAATTGTATACATCCAGTAGTGAATTTTATGCTTTTTATCGGAAAGAGTATTTGTGTCAGAATCATCAGAGTCATTGGTATATCCCACATTCTTTCCATAAATATGGGCAAAAACAACTCCGGGAACATTGCATTTTCTTACATATAATGAAATTTGTCCCATGCGAATGAAAGGAATATCGCTTGGTTTTTGATTTAGAAAATGTAATACTCTCAGCTGAATATCTTGTCCGTAAAATGGTGCAAACAATGTGGGAAAGAGTATTTGATAATATTTCATTCGCCATACCATATTGATTCCTGAGATATGTCCCAGTTGCTTGTAAAGCTGTTCATAATCTTCTTCAGAATTTAAAGGGCCAAAAGAAGAGATTATTTCCGCACCTTCTATCAGGTCATTACGGATTTCTTCTGCTTTTTGTATTGCTTCTTCTTCAGTAAGATGTATAGGTCTTAATGGTGATCCGCAAGTCCAACTCTGAGTTTTTTTTATGATAAAAGAGTCCAAATTTATATGCAGATCCACCAGAAATACCTCCGAATACTTCACGAATATCTTTGTCCATTTCAAGCATATAGCAGAGGTTGGTTTTATTTCCTTCGTCGTTATAGAATAAAGAAGTTAACAAATTCCTTCCGGAAAGAGATTTTAAGCGTTCTATTCCAAAGAGATTTATAAAATTTTCTCGTAGTTCATCAGCCTTGTGAGCAAATGCAATCCATTCGGGAGTTTGAGATTCGGTATAAAACCATTCGGGAGAATATTTCCCCGATTCATTTTCTGTTATCTGAATGTTAGACATAATATACCTCCAAAATTATAAGTTAAAATTAGTATATCATTTAATTGTAGTACTGTCATAGATTATTGGAAAATAGGGTTATATTTGGATTTAAAAGAGAAGAGCTGAATCTATAGGACTATTTATTCAGAAGAATTCATAAACATGGACAAAGAGTGCAGGAAGGGAGGTAGTTTGTTTATCGTGGCAAGAAAAAAAATAAACTATCGGTTTCATAATCCGAATACGGTAGAAACTACCGCCGATTACATATTGAAGGTTTTTATGGAAGTGAATGAAAAAAGGTGGAGCGGGCGATGCAGGAGGCGGCCGAGAATATTTTGGAAGAAAATTACTATGGCGAAAAACGAGAGATTTTGGACTAGAAGTCCACTTGTGCTGTTGGAAAAAACAAGGTAAAATTAGGTACAGATACTGATATGAAAGTCATGGTTACAGTTTTTAAATAGGATGGTGATTTATTGTGAGAAAAGAATTTGATATTTCACGGTTCGATAAATATAGAGAAGATAACAGAAGAGAAGTGAAGAAAGCGAATGGAGGATTACCGGTTTCATTATGGGACACATATTCTTCTTTTGCAAACTGTTATGGCGGTGTCATTATTTTAGGGATTAAAGAATCAGGAAAGAGACGGATAAAATTACTTTTGCAAATCCAGGCTATGTCCGAACCGGTAAAAAACAGATGCGTTTGGGCGGAGAATCTGATCCACGAAATAAATCTCTCATGAAAATGTTTAACTTGATTAATATAGGTGAACGTGCCGGAAGTGGAGTACCGAATATTTTCAATGTATGGAATGAAGAAGGATTTGTAGAGCCAGAGATTGAAGAAAGATTTGATCCGGACAGAACGATTTTGACGCTTTCTTTTATAAAAAAGTGACGAAAAAAGACAAGAACAATATGAAAAAATTCTTACCTTTATGCAGCCTGATGTATGGTACAAAGCAAGTGATTTAATGAATGTGTTAGGAGTGAGAGAAACAAGAACGAAAGAATTGCTGCGAGCATTGATTACTGATGAAAAGCTTGTAGATGATGGGGCAACAAAGGAAAGCGATATAAGAAAGCCGATGAACTATAATCGGAAAGATACAAAGTGGGTGAAAGTTTTGAATATAGAGGCATAGGGAAAATTATCAATCGGAGCCGGAAGGCTGAAATATCAAGACATACCAAAAGAATCCTTTGCATACACTGTAACAACAGTAATTGCAGGGGAAGTATATGAAAGATTATATCGAGGAGCGAGCAGTAGAAATCGCATATTATATTATTGAGAACCAGGCGACAGTGCGGCAGACCGCAAAAAAATTTGGAGTAAGTAAGAGTACCATACATAAAGATGTAACGGAACGGCTTTTGCAGATTAATCCAGGGCTTGCCAATCAGGCACGAAAGATCTTAGATCAAAATAAGTCAGAAAGACATATCAGGGGAGGTATGGCAACAAGAGAAAAGTATTTGCATCAGCATTAGAAGAATACGAATAGTAAGAGAAAATGCGGTTTAGAACACAGGGGGAACAAAAGATGAGGCGTTTTGTATATTTATTTGAATTGGATTCAGTGCGAAATTCGAAGAAAGAGATCCAAAGAGGTCAGCAGGCACTTTTTGAGGAGATTGTCAAAAAGGGGAATACGGTTGTGCTTTCGTTTAACCAATTGACGGACTCAGAAGCTTTTTTGTGTGCGATTAGAGATGAAAAAGCATACGAACAGATGGTGCAGTTGTTTGCGCTTGGGGCAATTAAAATTTCAAGATATGGAGATGTCAGAACTCCGTCGCAATATATACAGAACGCAATTGACAAATGCAACGATTCGAGCAAGGAAGAGTTTTTGTTTTCGGGTCTGCCTGTGCGCTGTGCAGAGAAAGATTTACTTGAGAAGATGAAGCATGCGCTTCAGTATAGTGATACAACTGTTTTGGAAGAGTTAATGGAGAATGAAAAAGAGGAAGAGAAGAAGAAAGATCTTGAGTATGTAATTCGATTTGTGCGAATGATTCTGATGATGAGTCTGGAGAAAATTTCAGGGCAGCCGGCAAATACCGGAGAAAAGAGAAATTTTATGCAGTTTTATGAAGAAATTGTGGAGATACTTCGAAAGCCTAAGTCTTTGTTTTCAGGGGAGTCTGGCAGGGAATTGGAAGAAGGATTGCCGAAAGCGATAGAGATTCTGGAGCGAACAAAAAAAGAATTGTACCGTGAAGATAGAACAAAAAAATTGATGAACAATAGGACGAATTGGATAAAAAAACTTGTATCAGAGGAAAAAACAGCACTTGAGTCACAGCAGCTGCTTGCAAAGGCAGTGGTCGATCTTTGCTATAACTATACAGTAGAAGAAAGTATTTATCAGGTGTCGAAGCATTACGAGAAGGAAGGAGACACCTTTGAGAGGGATTTGACCCAAAGACTCATGTTATATTGGAAGGAATGTAAAGAGAGAGGACAACAGTCTGAGGAGATAGAGCTTCCTCCATGGGACACAGCCGTTCGTGTAGTAGAGGAGGAGCGAAAGCGTGACAGGGGTTTACAGACCAAAGAGTGCATAGGAAAACGCTATGAAGAAGATTGCGAGAAGGAGAAGAGGAGATGGAACCTGCGGATTGCATATCAAATGTTTGCAAGACTGCGTACAGCGCTTTTGTACATTGTGATTTTCTGTGGAGTAGATTACTTTATGGGATTTGTGGAAGACCAGGTGATGGGATTGTTTTTTGATGTGACAGGAAATGAGTGGATGCGTATGCTGTGGTCGATGGTTTGCTCTACCATTATGTTCGGAATAGTAGGCTCTGTTGTTGCAAATGTGTTTCAACTGCCGGATATTTTAGAAAGTGTACGAAGTATTGGTGTGGGGATGAAAGATTTGTATCGAATCGGAATGGCAAAGAGCGGCATTTCCTATCAGAATCCAGATAAGGAGAGAAACAATGAAAGAAAAATATAGTGATGGAATAGAATGGAACACATATGAAAAATTGCGGAAGGAACGTCCGGAGTTGTTTGCAGAGTCAACGCAGATTCCGATTGTGACGGATAAAGAGACGGTAGATACATTTGTGAGAGAGACCGGGCAAAAAGTAGGTGTGATGTATAGCAGTGAATACCATTATCTGCTTGTGGATCTGATTCGGAATCCAGATGGAAAGTTATATACATATGAAAGAATACTGCCGGTTGTGCCAAGTGGAGCAGCAGTGGCGGTGACGATTCAAAACGGATTGTTTGTGCTCCTGCGGCAATATCGGCACGCGATTCGAACGAGTCAGTATAGTTTTCCACGTGGATTTGGAGAAAAGGAACTCTCACCGTACGAAAATGTCAAAAAGGAAGTGCACGAAGAAATCGGTGCGACGGTTATCAAATGTGAATATTTGGGAGAGGTTGTCGCAGACAGTGGACTTTTAGCGAATAAAGTGGCGGTATTTGCGTGTCAGGTGGAAGGTGTTCAGAGGCGGTATGCCTACGAAGGAATTGAGGATGTGGTGTTTCTTTCAGCAGAAGAATTACGGAAATGGATTGCGGAGGGAAAGATTACGGATGGTTTTACACTGTCGGCATATAGCTTGTATTGTGCAAAGAATCCAAATGTGTGAACTGTGACTATGTAAAAATTTACTTTTGGAAAATATTGACAAAAAAACTTGCAATCTTGTAGAGAATATCATATGATAATAACGATTATATGGATTGTTACTATTAGATTAGGCGAGACCAGGGAAAGAGTTTTAGATAGCTCCTGTAAAGTGGGGGACTATTTAGAATGTCCTTGGTCTTTTCTTTTTTAACAGGACAGATTCAGGAAAGGATGAAAGAGGAATGAAAAAGATTGCAAAACAAATGTTGACAGGATTACTGGCGATTGCAATGGTTTTAACAATGGGAACGCCGGCAATTCCAAAGGTTTATGCACAGGACAACACTCAGGTGGAATACGAGATTTATCCGAATCCACATGACATGTCCTACCAAGAGGGAGAATATGTTATTCGCCCGGAAGTGAATGTAGTTTTTGAAGAGAAAATTGATGAAGCTACACAGAACAGAATGAATGAAGTTCTGGAAGCGAAAGACAAGAATATCACTGTGACAGCAGAAAAAGCAGAAGGTAAGACAAACATTTTAGTTGGTACCTACAATTCAAAAGGTTATGTAGACAACTATGTGAAGGAGAACTACAACGTAGATGCAAGCTTGTTTGAGCATTATGGTTCTTATTTTCTGGCATCCAACAATGATGAGATCGTCATTTTAGGTGTGGATACAGATGCAGCATTCTACGGAATTACATCATTAAAACATATCTTTAATCAGATGGACGGGTCTACAATCCGCAATTTCGAGATGAGAGATTATGCAGATGTAAATATTCGTGGATTTATCGAAGGCTATTATGGAATTCCATGGTCTAATGAAGACCGCATGTCTTTGATGAGATTTGGTGGAGACTTCAAGATGACTTCTTATATCTTTGCGCCGAAGGATGACCCATATCATTCTGCAAAATGGCGTGAGCCATACCCGGCAGATAAATTGGAAGAAATCAAAGAGATGACAGAAGTCGGAAATGCATCAAAATGTCGTTTTGTATGGACAATCCATCCATTTATGAACGGTGGTATCACAGAGGCAACATATGACGCAGATATCCAAAAGATTAAAGATAAATTTAATCAGTTGTACAATGTCGGAGTGCGTCAATTTGGTGTACTGGGAGATGATGCAGGAAATCTTCCTAGAAAAGTTGTAATTAGAGTTATGAATGACTTGCAGAAATGGGCAGATGAAAAAGGCGATGTATATGATCTCGTATTTTGTCCGCAAGGCTACAACCATTCATGGCAGGGAAATTATTCTGAATTAAATGAATTAGATGAAGGTTTCCCGGAAGATGTTCGTATTTTTTGGACAGGTGAAGCAGTGTGTCAGCCAATCGAGCAGAAGACACTGGATCACTTTAGAAGGCATAATTTACCGGAGGGCAAGACAGAACGTCGTGCACCGTTATTCTGGTTAAACTGGCCTGTAAATGATATCAATCATGGACGTATGCTGATGGGAAAAGGTGTGCAGCTTCACACAGATATCAATGTAAATGATATTTACGGAGCAGTGACAAACCCAATGCAGGAGTCAGAGGCTTCTAAGGTTGCGATTTTTGCAGTTGCAGATTATGCATGGAATGTAAAAGGATTCGAGGTAGATAAGAGCTGGGAGGATTCTTTCAAATACATTGAAGCAGATGCGACAGAAGAATTACACACACTGGCAAAACATATGTCGAATCCACAGCCAAACGGACACGGTCTGGTGTTGCCGGAATCAGAAGAATTACAGCCGTTGTTGAACGAATTTAAGACAAAACTGGACAACAATGAATCTGTAAAAGAAGTTGGAGCAAGATTGATGCAGGAAATGGATGTCATCATCGACGCTTGTGATGGTTTTCATGCAAAAAGCAAAAATGAAGCGCTCAAAGCGGAGTTACTGCCATTTACAAATTCACTGAAAGAATTATGTAAATCAATCCGCTCATTTGTAGAAGCGCAGATTGCAATTGAAAATGATGATATGTATGCAGCGTTTAACAGCTACACAGCAGGAAGCTCAAGCTTTAAGACATCAAAGACATTTACAAAGCCAATGATCAATGGAAACCCACAGGTAGTATCACCAGGTTCTACACACTTGATTCCATTAGCAGAAAAATTAGAAAAGAAACTATCCGGCCCAATCAATGATTATGTATCCGGTGAGGGAGAAAATCCGCTGGTGATCACAGCAGAGTCAAGCTTTGATACATGGTATTCCGGAAATATTAACAATATTATCGATGGCGATGAAAATACACATGCATGGCACAATGGCGAAGAAGCGGCAGGACAGTACTACCAGGTAAATTTCAGTAAACCAAGTACAGTTTACGGTGTCCATATTTTAAATGGTGCAAATCAAAGCGGAAAAGCTCAGGATACATTTGGAAAGGCAAAAGTAAAATACAAAGTATCCGGAGAAGACACATGGAAAGACTTAACAGATAAAGAATACGGTCCATATGCAGAGCGTGTAGATGTATCCGGTATCGAGATTGAGAATGTTGTGGCAGTACGTTATGAATGTACACAAAAAGGCTCAGGCAATAAATGGCCATCTATGAGAGAATTCAAAGTATCCACAACACCGGAGACAGGAGTTGAGTTTACGAAAGAAGTCATCCGTACACAGGACGGATGGGCTCCGTATCAAGGAGAAGAAAGTAACTTGATTGACGAAAATACACAGACATCAATCTGGTATAATGTAAGACAGAATGGAAATCCGGCAAATACTACAATCAAAGGTGACTATGTCGGAGTGAAATTATCACAGCCAATCACGTTAGGTAAAATTGATATTTTACAGGGTAAGAATGACAATGATGGTGATTACTTCAAGAATGTAAAATTGCAGTATTCAGTAAATGGAACAGACTGGAAGGATATTCCGGGTGTAGAGCCGTTTAAAAATACAAGACATATTCAGGTAGATCTTTCGGACAAAAACATCGAGGCACAGTATGTTCGTCTGGAAAATCAGGAAAATCAGGAGAGCTGGATTGCTTTCAGAGAATTTGATGTAGATGCAAAAGTATTTTACAATGCGAAAGCATATACAAACGTAGATGCATATAAAGATTTTGGGGCAAACGTATTTGCAGATTCAGCAGAGCTGGCTCCACAAAATGACATTGCGTTGGAGAAAGATCAATATATTGGTCTGAAATTAGATCGTGTACATGAGATTACAACGATTGAGAAGCAGTTAAAAGATGCAGACGGTATTACATTAGAAGTATCGAAAAACGGATACGAATGGACTGAGTATGCAGCTGGAAAGAATGTAGATGCACGTTATGTACGTCTCATCAACAAGACAGATGCGAAGAAAACATTCGATATTCAGAAGCTGTCATTGAAGACATTTGAGATTTATGAAAAATCACTTGTAGCTGATCAGACAACGTTTGCAATCGGTGAGGCGGCAAGCAATCCGGCGACAAACCTGTTTGACGGAGACCGCACGACACAGGTTATCTATCAGGGAAGCCAGAATCAGGGCGCAAAATTTGTCTATGATCTGGGACAGACAATTGACCTGAAGACATTGAAAGTAGTATGTAGAGACAGTGAGATTGATTTCCCACGTCACGCAAAGATTTCAGTATCAACAGATGGTCAAAAGTGGACAGATGTGATGACAATCGGTAATCAGGATAAAGAAAATGAAGGCGAAGCTTCAAACGAAGATAATATCAATGATGTACTTCCGTTACATGAGACTTCCTACAATGCAAAATTGGAAGAAAATATCAACCAGAAAGCTCGTTTTATCAAGTTTGAGATTACAAGAACAAAAGTAGGTTCAGATAAATGGGTGAGATTCCAGGAATTTGAGATCAATGGCGGTGAGTATATGCCGACAGTGAACGACCCGACATTTGAAAGTGACTGTCTGGATACAAGAAACGGAAAATATGCATACATGGTAGATGCTGATCTGTCTACAGCATTTGTTCCGGCAAAAGAAACAGGAACATTGAACTATACAGTTTCTGACAATAACAATGTCAATGTGATTAAGATCATTCAGGGAGCAGACGCAATTTCCAATGCGACTGTAAAAGCCCGTACATTGAAAAATCCGGATAAATGGATTACACTTGGAACGCTTGCACAGACAGTAAATGAGTTCGTATTAGAAAAAGATACCGTTCTCTTAGATGTGAAATTAGAGTGGAAAAATGTGACACCATCTATCACAGAATTAGTATTTGCAAAAACAGATACTGTGAATGTGGACAAAGCAGAACTGAAAAAGCTGTTAGACAACAAAGAAGATACTTCTTCTTGGACAACAGACAGTAAGCAGGCATATGATGCGGCAATTGCAGCAGGTCAGAAAGTATATGACAGCGAACATGCAAGCAAAGGAAGCGTTGACAGCGCAGTACTTGCAATTAAAAATGCAGTGGCAGACAAAGAGTTGAAAGGCGATATGTCAAAATTGCAGGCAGCATTGGACAAGGCGCTGAAAGATTCTGAGAACTACACAGCAAGAACATGGCGTGTATACAGCAACGCAGTAAGTGCGATTGAAACAGCAATGGAAAATGCGGATAATACATCAGTAGCAGATGTAGAAAAATTACTTGCAGATTTAGAGGCGGCAAAATCAGCGCTTGTATACAATCCGTCTGCAATGGAAGAATGTATGCTCGCAGTGCAGGCAGAAAATGACTTTATCAATGCAACAGATAAATCTATCTATACAGAAGAGTCTTGGAATAATTTTGTTGCGGCAAAAGAAGCAGTGGAACAGCTGATTGAAAAGAACAAGACAACACCGGTACACCCATCAGAATTTAAAGATGCATTGAAAGCGTTGAAAGATGCAAAAGAGGGATTGACTTTTGTACCGGTAGCACCTGTATCAAAAGAAGTGTTGTCTGGATTGATTAAAACAGCGGAAGGTTTAGATGCACAGCTTTATACAAAAGACAGCTATCAGGCAT
>ENA-OQKD01000469-OQKD01000469.1-human-gut-metagenome-genome-assembly--contig:-NODE-469-length-10541-cov-3.192913_pt1 | contig 10541 bp, 8 predicted proteins | sample MGYA00242775_ERZ504792 | MGnify/ENA primary metagenome ERZ504792 (study PRJEB26092, sample SAMD00036401) | human gut metagenome | host: Homo sapiens | study: EMG produced TPA metagenomics assembly of...
GGTGATCTTCTTTATGGCAGCCAGCGCTGCGCTTACAGTAAACGGATATTTCCGCAGAGATGTGGATCGGAGAAAGCAGTATGAGGAGCTTGTAAGACTGGAATCCCAGTGTGTGACATCAGGAGAATTTGAGAATTTTGAATCATATTATCAGAAAGCGGCAGGTCTTATGCCGGAAAGACTGGAGGCGTATTACCAGAAAGCTCTGGCTCTGAACCAGCAGAGACAGTATGGAGATAATATTAATTTTATTAACGAAAAGATTCTGTCAAACCCGGAGCTTGAAGTGGATTCAGAAGCGTTAAATAATGTGTACTATCTTCTTGGAAATTCCTATGAAAAACAGGAAGATTATGAAAATGCTGCAAAATGCTATGAAAAGGCCATAGAGATCAAGCCGGACAACAGTGATTATTACCGTGACTATGCCATTGCTCTTGCCTATACCGGAGAAATGGATAAGGCTCAGAAGGCTCTTGACACAGCCAGAAGCCAGGGTCTCGATTCTGTGGAAATTGATTATGTTCAGGGAGAGATCCTGTATAATAATCAGGATTTTCAGGGGGCAAAAGAAATCTTTCTGACCTGTATGGAAAAGGCGCAGAACGATTATGTGAAGATGCGCGCCTGCATTATGACATGCAAATGTATTGACGCGCTTGAGGATGGTGTGGGCGGCTATGATGAGAAGATACAGCTTCTTGAAAAGGCCCGGAAGGAACTGCCTACAGAATATAACATAGGTGTTCTTGAGACCCTGGGACAGGTGTACAGCGACATGGGAAATGATACCGGAGATGCAGCTTATTATACAAAGGCGGCAGAGGTATTTAAACAGATCCAGAAGCAGGGAATGGGAAGCTACGATACAGATTATAATCTGGTTGTCCTTTATCAGAATATGGAAAAATATGAGGAGGCATCTGCTCTTCTGAAAGAGATGCTTGAGGAGTACGGAGAAAACTACCGCACTTATAAAGCCCTGGCTTTTATGGAAGTGTCAAAACAGGAAAAAGTGGATGTAAACCAGAGAAGCTACGGATTGTTTAAAGAATATTATGAAAAAGCGGAAAAGCTTTATCAGCAGCAGCTTGAAAATAATGTAAACGATCTGGAAATGAAACGGCTGAAGGAGCTTTACGATCAGGCAGCTTCCAATGGCTGGTTCAGTAACTAAAAAAGCAGAGAAGCGAGACGGTTAATAAAAAGTCAGGAGGAACGGAAATGGGAGCAGGTGTTGTGATGATGGCCGGCGGGATCGTGGGAATGGTAGTCTGTATGACCCTTTTGTGTATTCTGCCAGGGATTTTTGAAAAACAGAGTAAAAAAGCTGCTCAGTGAAATTGAAAATGAGATTTAGCAGCAGGGAGAGAACATCCGTATATGAAAAATGACAACAGAAGAGAACAGTTAGGACAGCCAATGAAAAAAGTAAAACAGTCAAAAATCAGGGAATACATTATGGCTCCTGTTTTTTTACAGGTTTGGTCTGTTTGTTCCTTGTAATGGGACTTCTGTGCTATTCCTTTGTGGGAATGAAAAAAGAGCTGCAGAAGAACAGCCGGGCAGCACAAAAGAAAGAGGATGAAATATCAGAAACCATCAGTCAGATGAAACAGGATATCCAGAGCCTGAATGAAAAAGTCCTGGCTCAGGAACAGGAGCTTGCAGATTATAAAAAGAACGCTCAGGTTCAGGGAGAAACTGCGAAAAATCCCCAAAAGGAGACAACAGAAGAAAACGCAATGATCGGTCCTCCGGCCCGGCCCGCGCTTTCTGCTGATCAGCTTCAGCCCGGGCAGATCATTGACATTTCTCAGATCCAGGGCAGTGAAAATACCTTTTTTCAGGAATATGAGATTTTGGAAGGAGACTCTGTATATAACAGGATCTACGGAAAATCTTATTATGAAAACGAAAATATAGGGCTTCAGGATCTTCGGTATCTGAAAATGCTGCACTATAATTTTAATCATGAAATTCAGGTGGGAGAAATGATCGTAAATGCTGCCATCAGCAGAGATGTGCTCAGTGTTTTTCAGGAATTATTTGCCGCGGAGTATGAGATCCAGTCCATGCGTCTGATCGATGATTACTGGACAGGAGACGGGGATTCCTCTGACAGTAATTCCATTGACAATAACAATACGTCCGCATTCTGTTATCGGCAGATCACAGGCGGGGGAAATCTGTCAAATCATGCCTACGGACGGGCCATTGACATTAATCCACAGCAGAACCCTTATGTATGGAACTCCCAGGGGCAGCTTCAGTGGAGCCATGAAAATGCGTCTCCCTATGTTGACCGCGCCTGCGGAGATCCTCATGTGATTGTAGAAAATGATGTATGCTATAATATTTTTGCAAAATATGGATTCAGCTGGGGCGGTCTATGGGGTGATCCGATTGATTATCAGCATTTTGAAAAGGAATCCTGACAAAATTTTGCAGGCATGTGGGTTAAGTAATCTTCAAAAGCAGACAGAAGTCCCGGCTCATGGAGAGACAGGCGAATGGGAGTATTCCGAATGTCATCAAAGATCAGATACAGAACATTATTTTCTGCATAAAGGTGAAAACTGCCTGACGCCTCTGCCAGCGCGCCCTTTAAAAGCCTGAAATCTGCTGGGATGTACTGTTTCAAAGCTTCTGCCTTCGGAGAATCAAGCCTGCCCAGTGATTCCAGAGCCGGTTTTGTAAAAAAGCAGGGAAAGCTCTTATCGGCGGCAAAGTAGGAAGGAGTACATTCCCACGGAAGCTTATCAAAGCTTTTTTGGCTTTGTCTGAGAACCGGGATGCAGGATTTCTGATAGGTGTCAAAGAGCTTCCACATCATTTTTACGGTAGCGGGGTCCTGATATAAGATCCCTCTGGTACAGTCAGAGGTGGAAACCAGGGCGGAGCCTTCTGTCAGGATCAGTACCGGAAACAGATTCAGATTGGAAAAATGTGTCCGGATATTGTCATAAAAGCAATACGGATGATAGTCAAGCCCGTTTTTAAATGGAAGAAGAAGCTGTCTGAGATAGTTTATGTGACAGTATTCATCAGTTTCCGACAGCTGTTCCGTCTGATCAAGACAAAAAATATGATCGATCCTTACTGTACTGTTAAAAAATTCAGGGCCGCTCAGCAGGTGAAATAAAAATCTGCAGTCCGGCTGTATCAGAAATCCCATTCTGCCTCCTGTGGAATGGGATTCGTTTTTTCAGCATTGCATGAAGATAGGCCGGAAAGCTGGTTTTTTTCAGAAAAAGCAATGCAGGGACTGTCAGCAGGCAGCTCTTTGGAAAAGTAGGAGTTTTTTTACAGGCATGTCTGAAAAACCGTCAGAAAAATTTAAAAGAAAATCTTCCGTGCTTTTCCGCCTGCAGTAGGTGAGCTTTCCTGTAAAAGAAATCTCCCAGGCCTGTTCAAACTGGCGGGTTTCGTCAGGCGTCAGATGCATAAAGCAAGCCATTTTATCTCTGACAGAGGCGGACGGAGGACGACGATTTCCCTTTATGATCTTGTAGAGAGTAGAGCGGTCCAGCCCGCAGTATTTGGCCATAGAGTAAATATGAATGTTTTTCTGCTCTATAAATTTATTCAACAGTTCTGGAAATTCAGTCACAATGTGAAGCCTCCTTGATGGATTGTTTTAAATGTTCGATTGTTCGGCGGAAATATTCCAGCGTTTCCTCTTCGCTGTATAATGCTTCGGAATCCAGGCTTCCAAGATAATCATAAAGCGTATGAATGATTTCTGATTCCTGGATCCACAGATAGGAACGGTGGGACATAATATCAAAAAACATCAGGTACATATTATTTTCGCCTGCGCAAAGATGAAGACGTTTGGCAATCTGTTCAAAGGGCGGTTTCAAAAAACGGTAATGAGCCCTGGATTTTTGCTCCAGCAGATTTTCCAGAACAGTGATGCGTTCCTCTACAGAGAGCGTGTAAGTATGGGACAATTCCTGTGGAAGTTCAGCCAGAATCCCGGTTTCTGCAAATTTGTCAAGCTCATCTCTGCAAAAATAAAAATGAAATTCAGATTTTCGTATTACCTGACCTGCGCTTTTTACGTAGGCCTGCATATAGGCGATAATATTGTCTCTTCCTGGAAAGTCTTCCGGAACAAAATGCGCCACCCAGTCTCTTTCCAGAAATGGGATCAGGCAGGGCTCCGGTTCCATGTAGTAAAGTCTGGAGTTGCTGAGAGTTGTGGCAGTGACCATGTTTCCCTCTTCTTCAATGGAATGAGGAATCTGAAAAAGCGGTCTGCATTTTTCTTTATAAGATGAAAAAAGCTCCCACAGCATGGACACGGCAGCCGGATCCTGATGGAGAATACCGTTTTTGTAATCAGAGGTACAGGTGATCGCATATTTACTGGTGAGGATCATAGATGGAAAAACATTCAGACTGCGATAGTGAGAGTGTACATCGTTGTAAAAGAAAGATACCTGATAATTGATCCCGTTCATGAAAAGTGGAAGTATGGCAGATAAGTTTCTTATATTGCAGTAAGTGTCTGTTTTTTCTGTATAATCCATACACAGAATATGTTCAATGGAAAGACCGGAGCTGAAAAAATTCAGATTGGTAAGGTAACTGAAAAGAAATTCGCAGTCAGGCTGAAGTAAAAGACCTATTTTTCCATTTTCAGTCTGCATTTCTGCTTCCACGATATTCTGTACATAATAATGAAACAGCTCATGGCGTGAAAAAGAAATACATGGGCTGTCCGGAAGAGAAATGGGTTTTTCCGGTGCAGAGCCTGGGCTGAAAGCATTTGCAGAAACCGGGACTTTCAGAGCCGAGGGAAAGTTTAAAATGAACTTTTCGGCCTCTTTTCTTCGAAAATAAGTATCCTTTCCTATCTGGGAGATTTCATATGCACGGTTGAAAAGCCGGTTTTCTTCCGGTGTCAGATGCATGAAGCGGGCCATTTTATCTCTGATCTGTACAGTGGGAGGATGATGCTTTCCTTTGATGATTTTGTACATGGCAGAGCGGTCAATTCCACAGTATTTTACCATGGAAGCTACCTGGATGTTTTTTTCCTGTATATATTTACTTAAAAGATCTGAAAAATCCGACATGTTGTAAAACCTCACTTATATTAATTGCATCACTATTATATAGAAGGCTGTCGGGAGTTTCAAATATTTTGGGCATATTTAATGCCCTATGCTATTAAAAAAAATGACCACAAAAGGTGTCACATATTGTAGGTACAGTTTGTTGTATACAATAATAAGAACAGGAATTTTGCAAAAAATCAGGTGAATTTAATAAATAGAAGACAATATATATCAAAAAAAGAAGATGATGACCTGAAACAGAAAATTTTGATGGGAGGGAGAAAATGTACTGTAAAAAATGTGGGGCAGAAATAGAAGACAATGCTGTATACTGCCCTGAGTGCGGTGTTAAGATCAGGGATAATGAAGAGATGCCTGAAGCTCCGTACAGTTATGAACCGGAAGAGTCAGGAATAAATGACCCCTTGTGGGAACCGGAAGAAGCGAAAACGGGAAATAAGAAGCTGAGGTGGTTTGCAGCGGGACTTTTTGGAGTGGTCTTTGTAGCTGCAGCAGGAATCCTGTCATGGAAAATCCTGAAGCCCTCTGAGCCGGATCCCACAGAACCCACTGTGAAAATAGGAGAAGCAGTAGCGGAGATAAAAAATGAAGGCTCAGATAAAAAGAATGCTCAATCAAATGAAGAAACAGGAAAACAGGAAAATGTAAGAAATAAAGACGATGTCTCGGTGGCTCTTTCATCGGACTCAGATACAGGCATACCAATAGACGGAGAGAATACGGTAACAGACGAAGAAGGCCTGCCGGCATCAGAGACAGGTACTTCAACAAATGGAGAAAATACATCAGACTCAGACACAGGTGAATTGACAGAAGATGAAGATATAACGGAATCCGGAGTCAGTGTGAAATTAAAAGAAGAGGCACCTGAAAATATTTCTGAACAGAATAGTGGTTCGGGAGGAGCTTTTATATTAGAAGCTGTGGAACCGGATCTTACTTCTCTGAGGGAGGCGGGGGTGATCACCGCAAACGCAACCTCGACTTTTGCCCGGCCTGATACAGATCACAGTCCCATGCTGCTGTTTGACAAAAAAGACAATACGTTCTGGCAGGAGGGAACAGAAGGCTCCGGAAAGGGAGAAAGTGTAAGCTTTGGACTGGATGATACGTACCAGATCCAGTATCTGGGCTTTAAGCTGGGCAACTGGACGGACGATCAGCATTATGCCGGAAGCTCGAAGCCAAAAACAGTAACCTTTATGGCAGGAGGCAGCTCCGGGCAGGTAACCTTTGATGGAGATAAAAAAGTAGAGTGGGTAAAAGCTGACCCGCCTGTTACAGCTGACACTGTTCTGTTGGAAATCAATGATGTATATGTGGGAACTTCCGAGGATACCTGTATTACGGAAATTATGGTTTACGGAAAATAAACGGAAGGAGGAAAAGGAAATGGAGGATCATCATTATGGACAGAAAGAAAATCTGACCGGACCGGATATTTTTGACAAACCCATTGACCGCACGAAAAGCCGACGGCAGGCAGAACAGCGGTTTCGGGAACCGGAAACAGATATTCGGGAAAAACTGGAACAGCTTCCGCCTTTAAGCAAAAAAACAAAACGGAATATAGGGATTGCAGGTGCTGTGGCCCTTGTTCTGACAGGCGTGATCTGGGCCGGCGGCAGTTTTTTTGGTCCAAAGAAAACTGCCGAAAATTATGTGGAAGCTGTTCTGCAGGGAGACTGGAAGAGTGTCTACGAAAATCTGGAGCTGCCCCAGGGAAAGCTCCTTGGAAAAGACAGTTTCTGGCTGTTACCCATGAAAGGAAACCAGTGGAGGTGACAAATCTGAAGCTGGAGGAACAGGACGGGTATGGTGGGTCAGCTTCCAGATTTCTGAAAGAATATACAGCAGAGTATTCCGTGAAAGGAGACTCCTCTGTAAGAAGTATGGAGCTGACTCTGAGCAGACAGAAAGAGAAAAAAATGCTTTTCTTTTCCAAATGGTGTGTGATACCTGAAGGACTGATCGTGTCCAATTACACGATAAAGGCGCCCGCCGGCTATAAAGTGGAGATGGATGGCACAGCTCTCACACCGGAGGAACAGCCTGAGCTGGAAGAAAGCGGATATGATGTTTATGCAGAAACAGTTTTTGCGGGAGATCATGTGATCACAGCCTCTGCTGACAGCAGGGAACAGGAAGAATTTCCCTGCTATATTTCAACGGACGAAAGCTATTATGAGGTACCAAAGCTTTCCATCAGCAAAAAAACAGTAGAACAGATGCAGGAAACAGTCAGGAAGTTTATGGGAGATGTTTACGGGGAAGTTCTGAACCAGTCAGGCCCCTCTGAAAAATATCTGGATTACTGGGCTGTAAACAACGGCAATAAGGAGACGGCTGCCATAGCCCGGGAAAATGCAGATGCTCTTTACAGGAAGCTGGAAGAGGACTTTGCATATACCAATGGCTATGAGTCCGTGCAGTTTACAGGTATGAACTTCAGTAATTATTACAGTGAGGTCACAGATGAGTACAGTGATGAGTATGGCGGTTCTTATGTGAATCTTCATGTAAGCTATAATTATGATTATACATACACAGGAACTTCGCTTTCCTATGACCAGCAGACAACTGCAGAAGACAGGTCAGAATCCGGCAGTTCAGATTCTTATATGACCTTTATCATGGAAGACGGGCAGTGGAAAATTTACTCTGCTGATCTTTACAGTATTTACTAGGAGGAAAAAAATGGCAAAATTTTGTTCACAATGCGGAAGACCTTTAAAGGAAGGAGAGGTGTGCGACTGTAAAAAGGCAGGAGCTGCTTCCGGCGCAGAGCAGAGACAGCCGGAGAAGGAAGACGCCTTTCGACAGTCTCAGTGGGATCAGAGATTTCAGAATGTCCAGGGAAATCAGCAACGATCACAGGCGGGCTATCAGCAAAACGGCCCGGCTTATCAGAATCAGGAACAGGATTATAACCGTCAGTGGGACAACTCATACAGAAGAGAAAAGCAGTCCTCAGAGGGAATTATTTCTTTTTTAAACACAACTTCACGCAGTCTGGGAAATGCTCTGGATAAAATTTATAATTTCATGACCCCTACCGATCGTCCGGGACGAACCAGCAATCTGGTACCTGTGCGCAAGCTGCTTGGATTTTCGAAAGAGGACAGGATCGCCCAGGTAGGGGACTGCTATGAACGGGGAATGAAAATTGTGCCGGATCTCATTCAGCCATGCGGTCAGGAAATTCCCGTAAGACAATATGATCTGTGTACAACGCGTTCTCTTTTAAAGGGAATGTGGCAGGAGGGCAGGCTGCAGGTGACAAATAAACGTGTACTGTTTCGGCTCAGCGGAAGAAACTGGTCAGGACGCGCTCAGAAATCCATAGAATTTACTCTGGATGATGTAGTTGGAATGGAGATCAGAAACGGAAGCCGCCTCAGCTTTGTTGCAATGCTTCTGAACCTTGTGATCGTAGCGATATTTTATTATTTCGGCCTTTTTATTGCAGACAGCTCACCTTCGCTGGAGCTGGTTCTCGGACTTCTGATATCAGGAAGCTTTTTGCTTCTTCTGAGAAAACATTATTATGCAAAAGCCATCGCGCTTGCGTTTACCCTGCCGGGAGCCGCTTATATGGCAAGGGACGGCCTTGGTTCCATAGTCATGGTATTGGTTATGTTACTGTTTGTCATACATTATATATTAGCCTGTATACGGCCAAACTTCAGCTTTAAGATCATGACAAAAAGCGGATTTGCAAGTCCTATCAAAGAAGACGGAACAGGTACTGCGCTGTCATCGATGTTTCATTATTTTGTTGACAGGGGTCTGGAAGTTCTTCCGGGCAGAGATGCGGAAAAAGCAATGGATGAAGTGGGAACCATGATCATGGATATCCAGAAATTCGGAGATGCCGGAGTTCAGAAGTGGAAGGAGAACTGCTGATTTTTTTAAGTCTCGCATTAGTACAGATTAGTACAGGACATACAAATCTATAAACTGCATGAAAAAATACCCGCCGGACAGATGAAGGAGATCATCAGAGTCCTGGCGGGTATTTTGCTGTTTCGTTAGCTATTAAGCTTTTGGAAGCTTAAAGGAGCTTTTCAGGGATACAATACGGTTAAATACAGGCTGTCCCTCTTTGGAATCGTGAATGTCTGCACAGAAGAAGCCGTTTCTCACAAACTGGAAGCTGTCATAGCCTTTTGCCTTCATAAGTTCAGGTTCCACATAAGCAGTAACAGTAGTCAGAGAATTGGGGTTCAGGTTCAGAGAACCGTCTTCTTTATTATAAACACCCTTTTCTTCATCTACAATGTTCTCGTAGAGGCGGACGGTAACCTGTCCTGCCTGAGAGGCCTCTACCCAGTGGATGGTACCTTTTACCTTGCGGCCGTCCGGTGCGTTTCCGCCTTTGGTAGCCGGATCATAGGTACAGTGAACCACTCTGACAGTTCCGTCGTCATCAGCTTCAAAGCCTGTACAGGTAACAAAATATGCATTCATGAGACGTACTTCGGTGCCAAGGAACAGTCTTTTATATTTTTTCGGCGGGTCGATCATAAAGTCATCGCGCTCAATGTAAAGCTCTTTTCCAAAAGGAATTTTACGGGAGCCTAAAGACTCGTTTTCCATATTATTAGGAGCGTCCAGATACTCGATCTCACCTTCCGGGTAGTTGTCGATCACCAGCTTGATCGGGTCAAGGACAGCCATCATACGCGGACGTTTCAGCTTCAGATCTTCGCGGATACAGTATTCCAGCATTGCATAGTCTACAGAGCTGTTGGCCTTGGAAACACCGCAGAGGTCCACAAACATTTTGATGGATTCCGGTGTAAAACCGCGGCGTCTCAGAGCTGCAATGGATACCAGGCGCGGATCATCCCAGCCGTCTACAATGCCTTCTTCTACAAGCTTTTTGATGTAACGCTTGCCGGTAACAACATTGGTAAGGTAAAGCTTTGCAAATTCGATCTGCTTGGGAGGATGAGGATATTCCAGCTCCTTTACCACCCAGTCATAAAGCGGTCTGTGGTCCTCAAATTCCAGAGTACAGATAGAATGAGTGATTCCCTCAATAGCATCCTCAATAGGATGAGCAAAGTCATACATGGGGTAAATACACCATTTATCTCCTGTATTGTGATGAGTCATGTGAGCCACACGGTAGATAACCGGATCTCTCATGTTCATATTTGGAGACGCCATGTCGATTTTGGCGCGGAGCACTTTTTCTCCGTCTGCGTATTTTCCTTCTTTCATTTCTTCAAAAAGCTGAAGGTTTTCTTCTACAGAACGGTTACGGTAAGGGCTTTCTTTACCGGGCTCTGTAAGAGTTCCGCGATACTGGCGGATCTCATCAGCAGTGAGATCGCAGACAAAGCCTTGCCTTTTTTGATCAGCTTTACAGCTGCCTCATACATCTGGTCAAAATAGTCAGATGCAAAGAAACGACGGTCTCCCAGTCTGCGCCCAGCCAGTGGA
>ENA-OQKD01000472-OQKD01000472.1-human-gut-metagenome-genome-assembly--contig:-NODE-472-length-10521-cov-2.369444_pt1 | contig 10521 bp, 17 predicted proteins | sample MGYA00242775_ERZ504792 | MGnify/ENA primary metagenome ERZ504792 (study PRJEB26092, sample SAMD00036401) | human gut metagenome | host: Homo sapiens | study: EMG produced TPA metagenomics assembly of...
GAAATGCCCGAAATGCGGATGCACACATCTTCATCAGGATGAGGATACACTGGATACATGGTTCAGCTCTGCATTATGGCCATTCTCTACACTTGGCTGGCCGGACAAAACACCGGAACTGGAGTATTTCTATCCGACAGATGTACTTGTTACAGGATATGATATCATTTTCTTCTGGGTTATCCGTATGGTATTCTCCGCTCTGGAGCAGACAGACAAGGTTCCGTTCCATCATGTACTGATCCACGGTCTGGTACGTGACTCCCAGGGACGTAAGATGAGCAAGTCTCTTGGAAATGGTATTGATCCGCTGGAAGTTATCGATAAATATGGTGCAGATGCGCTTCGTCTGACACTGATGACTGGTAATGCACCTGGAAACGACATGCGCTTCTACTGGGAAAAAGTAGAAAGCAGCCGTAACTTTGCAAACAAGATCTGGAATGCTTCCCGTTTCATTATGATGAATCTGGACGGTAAGACAGTTACAGAGCCGGAGAACTTAAATGATCTTTGCGCAGAAGATAAATGGATCCTGTCTCATTTAAATACAGTCATCCGTGAAGCAACAGAAAACATGGAAAAATATGAGCTTGGTATCGCTGTACAGAAAGTTTATGACTTCCTGTGGGATGAGCTCTGCGACTGGTACATTGAGATGGCTAAGGTTCGTCTGTGGAAAGCAGAGGAAGATCCGAAAGCAGCAAACGATGCACTCTGGACATTAAGAACAGCACTGACAGAAGGTCTGAAACTTCTTCATCCATATATGCCGTTTATCACAGAGGAAATCTACTGCACACTTCTTCCTGAAGAAGAGTCCATTATGATCTCTGACTGGCCGGTATACAGAGAAGAGAGAAATTTCCCGGATGCTGAGAAAGCAATCGAGGGATTCAAAGAGGTTGTAAGAGGTATCCGTAATACAAGAACAGAGATGAATGTTCCAAATAATCGCAAGACAAGTCTGCACATTGTAGCTAAGGATGCTGATACAGCAGAAATGTATGAGAACAGCAAGAAATCCTTTGTAAATCTTGCATTTGCAAAAGAAATCCTTGTACAGACAGATAAGAACGGAATCAGCGATGATGCAGTTTCTGTAGTTGTTTCTAACGCAGTTGTATACATGCCTTTAGAAGATCTCATCGACAGAGATAAAGAGATCGAGCGTCTGACAAAAGAGACAGAGCGTCTGACAAAAGAAATCGCAAGATGCGAAGGTATGTTGAATAATCCGAACTTCGTAAACAAAGCACCTGCTGCCAAAGTTGATGCGGAGAAAGACAAACTTGCGAAATATAAAGAAATGATGGATAAGGTTAAAGGACAGTTAGAGCAGCTTAAGAAATAAGGGAGTGCTGATATGAAATTGTACAAGATTTGTAACAAAATCTCCCTTTTACTCCATGTACTTGCCAGTGCTGTGGGATATTTTGTTATGGAGGCAATCTGCCGTCACTCGTTTATAGAAGCCTGGGATTATATGACACAGAAGCCACTGGTCTTCGCATATAATACAGCATTTATTTTTACCTCGTCACTGATCGTTTATCTGTTTCACAGGAGAGTGTTCTGGAGAGTCCTGGTCACGCTGTTCTGGCTGATCCTGGCAATCATCAACGGCGTTCTCCTGATGAACCGTGTTACACCTTTTACCGGACCGGACCTGCATCTGATCACAGATGCACTGAAGATTGCCAATAAATACCTGCCTGCTGCAGGTGTTGTGGCAGTCTGCATCCTGTTTGGTATCGTGATACTATTACTTTTGATCCTTCTGATCAAAGGACCGAAGTACAGGAATAAGATTAAGTACCGTTATAATATTCCTCTGATTCTGCTGGCTGTGGCTCTTTTTGCAGGAAGTACTCAGCTGGCACTGGAGAAGAGAGTACTTTCCAATTATTTTGGAAATATTGCCTTTGCATATGAGGATTATGGATATCCATATTGTCTGGCAACCACGATCTTTAATACAGGAATCAGCTGCCCGAGAGATTATTCTGAGAAAGAGATTAAGAGGATTGAGAAAACGGAAAGAATCTTCCAGAGACAAAAGAGGAAAATCGTCCGAACATTCTGTTTTTACAGCTGGAATCATTTTTTGATCCAACACTGGTAAATTACCTGAATATTTCGGAGGATCCGATACCGACATTCCGCAAGCTGATGCAGGAATATTCTTCCGGATATTATAAAGTTCCGTCCGTTGGAGCGGGTACTGCCAATACTGAGTTTGAATCAATCACCGGAATGAGTCTGCATTATTTCGGACCAGGTGAATATCCATATAAGAGTATTCTGAGAGAAACTACCTGTGAGAGTGCACCTTATGTGTTGAAGAATCTGGGATATACTACTCATGCAGTTCATAACAATGAGGCGAATTTCTATGGCAGAAGATCTATCTTTCCAAACCTTGGATTTGATACTTTTACCTCGGAAGAGTATATGGCAAGAGAGGATGAGAAGAATCCGAACGGCTGGGTAAAGGATGAAGTTCTGACGGATGAAATCCTGAAGTGTATGGATTCCACAGAAGGTCCGGATTATGTGTATACAATTTCCGTACAGGGACATGGAGCATATCCGGACGAGCAGATTCTGGAGGATCCGGAGATCACAGTTTCCGGTGCACCTACAGAGGAAGAAAACGAATAAGTGGGAATACTATGTGAATGAGATCCATGAGATGGATAACTTTGTCAAAGAGTTGACTGATAAACTGGCTGATTATCCTGAAGATGTGGTTCTGGTAATGTACGGTGATCATCTTCCGACTATGGGACTGACCGTTGAAGATCTGGAGAATAAATATCTGTTTCAGACAGAGTATGTGATTCTAGGGATAACTTTGGACTTCAGAAAAAGATGAGAACCTTGCTGCATATCAGATGGCAGCAGAAGTTATGGACCGTGTGGGAATTCACGAGGGTACTATTTTCCGTTATCATCAGGCGAGAAGAAATACCAAGAATTATCAGGTGGATCTGGAAACATTACAGTATGACCTGCTTTACGGTGAACGCTATTCTTACGGTGGCGAAAGCCCTTATCTGCGTACCAGAATGCGTATGGGAATTTATGATGTGACACTGGATTCTATTCAGTGTATTTCGGAGACGGATCATACATATTACATTAAGGGAACGGAATTTACCCCATCCAGTGAGGTGAAGCTGAACGGAGAGTGGTATGATACTGTTTATATTAATCCAACCACGTTGATGATCACGGGAACAGAATTGAATGATTTTGACAGACTGGCGGTGATCCAGCGAAGCAACAGTTCGACTCGAAAACCGTTGAGTAAGAGCTATGACCGTTCCTGCTACGCACTTTATGCAAACAATAAATGGAAATTAAGTGAAAGTACGGAAACAGATTGACAGATAGACTGTTATCTGATTATAAGCAAGTATCGAAGCTGATGTTTTTATCCGTCTGACTTTGCTGAATGACGTAAATATGTTGATGCTGACGAAGCAAATGACAGTACGACCAGATTTTGTCGGATAAATATTACGATTGGACTGGACATCTTCCACCACTATTATATAATGTTAGAGTAACCAAAGGAGGGGACAAAAAGTATATAGTCCCTGACTTAGACCCGATATCACGGATTGCTCCGCTGCGAAGCAGCTCCCGCAATCCGGCAAACATTTGGAATCCGCTGATTTACTGCGTAAATCACTACTTCCTCATGTTTGACGGGTCCCAAGTTCAAATACATTATAGATAAGTGGTGGAATTTTTTATGAATTACGAAGAAGCAGTTGCTTATATTGATGAAACTCCGAAATTTACAAAGAAAAACAGTCTGGATCATACAAAGGAATGTTTAAGAAGACTTGGCAACCCTCAGGACAAATTCAAAGTGATCCATGTAGCCGGTACCAATGGAAAAGGCAGTACATGTGCATTCCTGACTTCAATCCTGCGTGAAGCAGGATATTCCTGCGGATTGTTTACTTCTCCTCATCTGGTTGAAATTAATGAGAGATTTCAGATCAATGAGGTCAATATTGATAATGATACATTCCTGAAAGCTTTTGAAAAAGTAAAAGCGCTTGCAGATGAACTGGTTGCAGAGGGAAGTTATCATCCGACTTATTTGAAATGCTATTCCTGATGGGAATGGTGATCTTTGCAGAGGCAGGAGTGGATTATGTAACTCTGGAAACAGGACTTGGTGGCAGAATGGACGCGACTACTGCAGTGGAGAATCCGGTTGCCTGCGTGATCACTTCTATCAGCCTGGATCATATGCAGTATCTGGGTGACACAGTAGCAAAGATTGCAGGAGAGAAAGCAGGGATCATTGTACCTGGTGTGCCGGTGATCTATGATGGAAATGATCCGGATGCAGCAAAAGTAATCCGCGCGAAAGCAAAAGAACTGGGGAGCCCAGCTTATGAAGTGAAGAAATCTGATACGGAAATTATCAGAAATACTTCTGCGGGCATTGATTTTTCGTTCCGGAATGAGTATTATGGGGATACGGTTTTTTCCATTCCGTTTATTGCAAAATATCAGGTAATGAACAGCGCGCTTGCATTGAAAACAATGGAAGTTCTGCAGAATATACTTCCTGTATCCCTTGATAAAATACATGAAGGAATTTCCAGAACGCGCTGGCAGGGAAGAATGGAAACTGTGCTTCCTGGTGTGATCGTAGACGGGGCACACAACGAGGATGGAGTAGAGAAATTTGTGGAGACAGCAGAGCATTTTCAGAAAGAATGTCCACTGACTCTGCTTTTCTCAGCAGTAGATGACAAAGATTACACAGATATGATACATACGATCTGCAGCAGGATCACATTCCGTCATGTGGTTGTGACATCTGTAGGCGGATACCGTGAAGTTCCGGCAGAGAGATTTGCAAAGCTTTTTGCAGAATCAGGGGCTACATCGGTAGAAGCAGTGGAAGATATTGAGAAAGCATTTGCCTCAGCTCTGGAAGCTAAAGGGGAAGATGGCATGCTCTTCTGCGTAGGTTCACTGTATCTTGTTGGTGAGATTAAAGATGTGATCAGGAGAAATAAGAAATGATAGATTATGAAGAGGAACTGAAGAAATTTGAGCCATGTCTGGACGTTGCAGATGCGGAAGGGGCCATTTATGAGAGAGAACTGACAGATATTCTGGATGTTCTCCAGGAGGTTCTCCGTGAAGCAAAGAGCGGCAGACGGGTAAAATAAGGAGAAACGCATGAATTGTATGAATTGTGGTGCGTTCCTGATGGACAAGGATCTGGATTATTGCCCGAAATGTGGATGTAATGTGCTGATTCAGAAGAAAGTAGACTACCTTTCCAGACAGTATTACAATCAGGGGCTGGAGAAGGCCAGCGTCCGTGATCTCTCAGGAGCGATCAATTGCCTGAAGCAGAGTCTTATGTATAATAAACATAACATTCAGGCAAGAAATCTTCTGGGACTGGTGTATTTTGAGACAGGTGAGGTTGTGGCTGCACTCAGTGAGTGGGTGATCAGTAGAATCTGCAGCCTTCCAGAAATCTGGCATCAGAATATATTAATAAGCTTCAGGCGAATTCTAATAAGCTGGAGGCGATTAATGAGACTATCAGAAAATATAATGATGCACTGAATCTCTGCAGAGAGGGTCATGAGGATATGGCTGCAATCAGACTGAAGAAGATTCTTGCACAGAATCCGAAGCTGATCAAGGGTTATCACCTTCTTGCATTAATTCAGCTGAAAGAAGGAGAGTATAACAAAGCCAGGAGAACTCTGAAGAGAGCAGCGAGGATTGATAAGACGAATACAACAACTCTGCGTTTCTTAAGTGAGATTGATGAGCAGACAGGTGTATCTACCCGCTTAGAGCGGCAGAAAAAAGACGTTTTGGAAGTAAAGGGGCAGAGGAAAAGGATGCCGCAAGTATCAGCAGGGATATGGTGATCCCGACAGCTCCATATAAAGAACGTTCAAGGGTTTCCCTGTTCTTTACGTTGGTTGCCGGATTTGCGGCAGGGCTGCTGGCATTTTATCTGCTTGCTGTTCCTGCAATAAAGCAGGGAATTTACAGGGAAGCGAATCAGCAGATCGTCAAATACAGCGATGCTGTATCCAGCCAGGGAGCAGAGCTGACAAAAGCACAGAATCAGGCACAGGAATCAGGAGATACAGTGGAGGCTGCTTCGAAACAGATCGAGGAAGAGAAGAAGAAAAGTGACAGTTATGAGGCACTGCTGGAAGCATATGCAGCTTTACAGCAGCAGAATGCAGATGAGGCAGCACTTAAGCTCCAGAATGTTTATGCAGATCTGCTTCCTGCGGATCTGAAAGGAATTTACAATACTATCTGTAACAGTACAGGAACTACAGGTATAGAAGGAACAACAGATAGTACATCTCAGAACGGATCAGACAGTACGGGCGGGGATGTTTCGGACAATGGAGACAATGCAGATGCTGCAGGAGATGCTTCCTCAGATTCTGCATATGATGAAAATTATGATGATGGATCCTATGACAGTGGAAACGATGAAGTATCTTATGATACAGGTTCCTACGATGAATCTTATGATGAAGGTTCTTATGACGATTCAGAATATTAGATAAACTGCGGAGCGGATGATTTTATCTGTTTGATGGGATCGAATTTAGAAAGCAGACAGAATATACCGGTATCCGGTACAGAGAATACAGAAGAGATGCATGGAAGACATGTGTCTCTTTTTTTATGTCGCAGGAGTGACCCTCCGCAGGCGGAGAATCCTGCAAGCAGGATTTTTTCTTGCATTATATCATGGATAATTACTCTGTAATGTTCCTGCGATATAAAAAAATCTCCGGGAAGGATCATAATGCGGCAAAAATGAATTAAAAAATCAAAAGGAGGATTCCTATGGAAAACAGATTTGAAATACAGGGAAATTGTTTGATTATTCATCTTCCGAAGGAAGTTGATCATATGGTGTCAGATGAGATCAGAAAAGAGTCGGATGAGATTATACGAAGAAAATATATCCGGACTATTACATTTGATTTTTCCGATACAGCGTTTATGGACAGTTCAGGAATCGGGCTGATCATGGGACGTTATCGGGCGATGGGAATGCGAGGTGATTGTATACAGGCTGCGGGAGTAAGTAGTTATATAGAGAAATTACTGCATCTGTCAGGGGTATATAAGTTTGTGGAAATCTGTGGAAAAGTTTGAGTAAAGGAGGAGGGGGAACATTATGGAAAACACGAATGAAATGAAGCTGATTTTTGACAGCAGGCCTGAGAATGAAGGACTTGCAAGAGTGGCGGTAGCTGCTTTTTGTACACAGCTGAATCCTACTTTAGAAGAGGTGGCAGATTTAAAAACTGCTGTATCAGAAGCCGTGACAAATTGTATTATACATGCATATGAAGGAACAGTGCAGAAAATAGAGGTCCAATGCAGAATGCGGGAACGGACGTTGTGGGTGGATGTGATCGATGAAGGAATTGGCATCACAGATGTTTCCAGAGCGATGGAGCCACTTTTTACCACAAAGCCTGAGAAAGACCGGTCAGGTATGGGCTTTACCTTTATGGAGGCTTTTATGGACGATGTGACAGTAGATTCGCAGATGGGGAAAGGGACAATTGTCCATATGAAAAAAACGATCGGGAGGTAAGGATGGATCATACTCTTGCTTTGATCATAAAGTCGCAACAGGGAGATAAAGAGGCAAGAGATACAGTATTTGAAGAGAATGCAGGACTGGTGTACAGTGTGGCTAAAAGATTTCAGGGGCGTGGGGTAGAGATGGAAGACCTTGTACAGATTGGAAGTATAGGTCTGCTTAAGGCTGTGGATTATTTTGACAGTTCTTATGATGTGAAATTTTCAACTTATGCAGTTCCTATGATCGCGGGTGAGATCAAACGCTATTTGCGGGACGACGGGATGCTTAAAGTAAGCAGGAGCCTGAAAGAAAATTGTGCCAGAATTTATTGCGCAAGGGACAAGCTGGAGAAAGAACTGGGGCGGGAACCGGTGCTGGAAGAGATTGCTGCGGCTGCACAGCTTACTGTGGAAGAGGCTTTGTTGTCGATGGAGTCAGGGGCAGAAGTGGAATCATTACATAAGATCATTTACCAGGGAGATGGAAATGATATTTCGCTTATGGACAGGCTTCAGGAAAAAGAAAATGGACAGGATGCAGCTCTGAACAGAATCTTTCTTGATGAGATTCTGCAGAAACTGGATGCAAAAGAACGACGGCTGATCTGGCTGAGATATTTTAAAGATATGACGCAGACGGAAATAGCATCAGAACTGGGAATCTCGCAGGTGCAGGTTTCCAGAATGGAAAAAAGAATTCTGAAAGAACTGAAAAAACAATTGTAGTGGCTGATGGGGATATAACAGAGAAAGATATAAAAAGAGTGTGCAGACAGAATATTCTGCACACTCTATAGAGTTTATACGGTTTTCTGTGATCTGAAAATAACATTCCTGTATTTCAGAAGTGCAGTCTGAAGAATCAGTCCGACAACAGCACAGGAAACGACTTCGCCAATACCTACAGTCAGCATCATAAGCGGGATCGGAAGATTAACTCCGTATCCGAAACGAAGTACAAATGGCACGATCACGGTGTTTGCTGCGATTGGGGGAAGCGGTGCCAGGAAGCGGTTATAGTTGCGGAATTTGTAAGTAAATACTGCTCCGATCAGCGTTGCGATACTTCCAAAAATGATATCTACCGGGATTGCACCTCCGAAAAGATTGGCGATGATACATCCGATAAACAGTCCGGGGATTGCTGCCGGGGTAAAGAATGGCAGAATTGTCAGAGCTTCAGAAAAACGGATCTGAACTTCACCGAAGCTTAGCGGCGCAAATAAAAGGGTCAAAACTACATAAATAGCTCCTATAACTGCTGCTTCTGCCAGAAACTGGGTACCTTTGTTTTTCATATTTAATTTCTCCTTTAGTATTTTTTTTACGAGTGGAAGGTCTCGAACACTCGGCAGTTGACAGTGTATCACTTTTGCTGCATACGGTCAATATCTTCTATAATAGTTGTGTTGACATCGTCTTCATACAGTCGCATTTGTATCTGCATAGGAGTTGGGTCAGCAGTTATTTTCATATGGCCGAAGTGGTTAAAGAAAAACAGAACACCCAGTCCGATTCCTACAGAATATGTGATTTCCAGAATTGTGAAATGAGAGGAAACCTGTCCTGTAACCTGTGTGTAGATATCTGCGAACAGGTTGCCTACATCCACATCATTATTAAATGTCATAATGGAAAAACCTGCACCGAAAAAAGTTGCCAGTCCGACGAAGATGATCTTGCACCATTGCCAGACAAGCCCGGGACCAGGTTTGTTTTTAAAAGTAATGATGAAGTTAGGCTCACCAATGGTTGTGATTTCAAGATCAGGTTCTTTTTTCTGAATTTCAGTGATCAGATCCATAACAGACATGACGTAGCGTCCCGGTTTGTCCGGCGCAAGATTGGCGACAGGCATAACCCGGAGTCGGTTTAATATTTTACTGTTGCTGCAGGAAAGTTTTGCAACATCCTGCAGATAAATATGGGGATGAGTTACCTGTATGTTCTGATCCAACTGCAAATAGAGAGTATCGCTCATTTAAAATCATCCTTTCATTTTCGGTTTGAAGACCAGACTTGCAAGATAAGAAAAAATCAGTGCTGCGGAAACTCCGACGGCACAGGCAGTGAAACCGCCCATGAAGAGTCCGATCAGGCCATTTTTATCAATGGCTTCTTTCATTCCTTTCCACAGGATATTACCGAATCCCAGCAGGGGAACAGATGCGCCTGCTCCTGCGAATTCTACAAATGGCTGGTAAATGCCGACAGCGCTTAGAACAGAGCCGGCACAGACCAGAAGGACCATAATCCGGCCAGGCATCAGTTTGGTTCTGTCAAGCAGGATCTGGACAAGAGCACAGATCAGCCCACCTGTCCAGAAAGCATTAAAATAATCCATAAATACTACCTCCTGGTGCAAATTGTTTATAGTTGATTTTTTTAGTCAGTAGTAATTGTCCGTTTTAGTGTCTGAACTCCCAGATTAGCTAATGTGTCTGCGTCAAATGGAATATTGATTGATAACTGAATTGCTAAAAGGGTGTTCAGGGAATATTTGGTACCTGATATTGTTCGATGACAACTGCATGAGCAATACCTGGAATAGAATCGCCCTCATTAAAGCTGACTTTTGATAACAGTGCACCTGTTGGGACAAATAAAATCCTCTTCCAGGTACCTTTTATGATTTCAGGAAGAATATGGCCGGCAAGAACTGTAGCAGCACATCCACATCCACTGCCGCCGGAATGAGTATCCTGGGTTTCCGGATCATAGATCAGCATGCCGCAGTCCTGATGCCTGGAAGAAATATCGAAGCCTTTTTCTGAGAGAAGATCAAAGAGTAATTTTTTGCCCTATCATTCCAAGATCCCCGGTAAAGATAGCGTCATAATCCTCGGGAGTACGATTAAAATCCTTAAGATTCTGGGCAATGGTATC
>ENA-OQKD01000473-OQKD01000473.1-human-gut-metagenome-genome-assembly--contig:-NODE-473-length-10505-cov-2.294758_pt1 | contig 10505 bp, 12 predicted proteins | sample MGYA00242775_ERZ504792 | MGnify/ENA primary metagenome ERZ504792 (study PRJEB26092, sample SAMD00036401) | human gut metagenome | host: Homo sapiens | study: EMG produced TPA metagenomics assembly of...
GGCGGTCTTTGAAGTGTCCGGGTCACCCGACGAGAACTTGGAATATACCTTCACGCCTCCGATAAGGCCGATAACGGCGCCGATGGGGTAAATCAACTTGGTTCCGGGATCGAAATACGAAGTGACCATGTTGGTCGCTTCCGAGATACCGGCGATACCGTTGCCTTGGGCGAAAGCCCCCATTGAAACCAGCAGCGTCATGGCTGCCAAAAAGAATCTTTTTTTCATGTGTCGAAACTTTTAATTGGTGAGACAAAAATGATTTCGACTGCGAATATATAGTGCTTAATCCATTGATTTACAAACTGTACGACTTGTGACACCTTATGACGTCACGTTACATCGGCAAGGGGTTTTCAAGCATTCAAAAAGGGTTTTCCCGGCAATATGAAACAGTAAAAACAGGGATAAGGAGAAAGCGGCATTTCATTTCTTCCGGCAAAGGTAGCCCCGTGTCCCGGGAAACCCGGCAAGGCGGCCCTGCGGGCTGGTTGCCGTGAAATAATCATCCTCGCTGCGCTTGCGGTATTTTTTCACGGCAAGCCTTGCGGGATTCCGGACCGGGGCGGAAAAGCCTTCAGGAAATAAACTACCGTTCGGGATTTTGCTAAATAGTATTGACAAAATGATATTATATATCATATAATATCGTAAACAAAACAATATTGTTGTGCTGTATAGTATGTAGCGGAGAGGAAGGGTTATGTTTCCGGGATGGTGGCATATGTATGGCATACAATTAAGACAAGGGAGTGTGCATATGGTTTTTAATACAGGTGCTGCGCTTCTGGATGCGGTTGTTCTGGCGGTTGTTTCTAAGGAGAAGGAGGGGACCTACGGATATAAGATCACGCAGGATGTGCGTGGAGTTCTTGATGTTTCGGAGTCTACTCTGTATCCGGTGCTGAGGAGACTGCAGAAGGATGATTGTCTGGAGGTTTATGATATGGCTTATGCAGGACGCAACCGGCGTTATTATAAGCTGACTGACAGAGGTGCTGCGCAGCTGGAACTTTACAAGGCTGAGTGGAAAATTTATGCATCCAAGATCAGTGGGATGTTTGAGGGAGGAATATAACGATGGACAGGGCACAGTTTATGAGAGAACTGGAGAATTTGCTTACTGATATTCCGGAGACGGAGAAACGGGAAGCCCTTGAGTTTTATGATAATTATTTTGACGATGCCGGGCCTGAGAATGAGGTTTTGGTGCTCCGGGAACTAGGCAGTCCGGAGAAAGTTGCTGCTATTATTAAAGCAGATCTGAAAGGGTCGGAAGAGCAGTATGAGTATGGAGAATATACAGAGCATGGATATGAAGATCCGCGGACAAAAGAGCAGGGACAGATGCCGGAAAAGTATGCAGGAGAAAAGGGAAAAGAAAATCGCTTTTTTAGGAAGGGGAATCAGACGGTGTTGATTCTTGCGGTGATTCTTCTGGTTTTTATTTCTCCGTTTGTTAAAGGAGCTGTTGGAGGCATTTTGACATTTGTGGTGGCGATTTTGTTGCTGCCATTTTGGCTGATAGTTGGATTGGGCATAGGAAGCGTGGTTTTATTGCTCGTTGGAATTGCTGCTATTGTGGCCGGAGCAGGACTTTGTGCAACAATGACAGGAACCGGAATTATGACGGCCGGAGTTGGTTGTCTGTTGATTGCTGTAGGAATTCTTATGGCTCTGGGATTGATCAGCGTTGCGATTCGAATCGTGCCGAAATGGTTCAGAAAGATCACAGATTTTTGCAGTAGGCTGCTTTATAAGAAGAGAGGGGAGGCGGTTCGATGAGAAAATTTACGAAGGGAATGCTGATCGCAGCAGGAATTTTCGGAGCTGCCGGAATTGGATTAACGACAGCTGGTGGAGTAATAGGCGCCAGCATGTCGGAAGTCCTGAGTTTCAAAAATTTTAGAGGAGCGTTTTGGCCACAGGAGGTGGTAGAATCGCTTTCTGATAATGCGGAAGATGATGAGGATGATCTGAAAGCAGCAGTAAAGAGTGAGGATTCTACTGATTGCAGGGTGTATGATCTGAAATATCAGCCGACGGAACTGGATATAGAGCTGAAATATGATGAACTGGATCTGGAAGAGGGTGACTAGTTTTTCTGTTAAGGTATACAACGATAATGGAAATAAAGTAACAGTGAAAAGAAAGTGCGGATACGCTTAAAGTCAGAAGTACGGATCGAAAGTCCAAAGCCAGGAAGGTTTGCATTTCTTATCCGAAAGATGTGAAGCTTAAGAAGCTGGATTTAGAAATGGGAGCCGGAGCTGTTTATATTAACAGGGAGATTCAGACAGAGGAACTGAATGTGGATATGGGAGCCGGTGAATTTGCCGGGAATGTTTTGGTGACAGCAAAGGAGGCTGATCTGCAGATTGGAACGGGAAGCATGACATTTAATGATCTGAGCGCAGAAAAAATAAATGGAGAATGTGGATTAGGTGAAATGGATCTGACTGTGACTGGTAAAGAGGAAGATTATAACTATGATCTGCAGTGTGGCATTGGGAACTTGGATATAGGTTCAGATTCTTACAGTGGACTTGGCAGAGAGAAGCATATTTCCAATGCAAGTGCAGACAGGAAACTGGAGCTGGAATGCGGAATGGGAAATGTTTCTGTAAGTTTTTCAGGGAAAGCTCACAGAAACGGATGATTTTATCCGCTTAATGAAGTAAGAGATCAAAGAATTTCAATATAATGATGTTAGGGTCAAAAGGTATTTTGCCCCTAACTTGATATCTACGAATTGCTCCGCTGCTAAGCAGCTCCCGCAATTCTCAAACATTCGGAATCCGCAGATTTACTGCGTAAATCGCTACTTCCTCATGTTTGGCGGGTCCCAAGTTCAAACGCCTTATCGTGCAAGCACGAACGGCTTTTTGACCTTTTGACCCTGATATCATATAATAACAAATTGGAGGAAATGAACAATGAGTGATAAACGTTTATACAAATCATCAGAAAACAGTATGCTTTGCGGCGTATGTGGAGGAATCGCAGAATATTTTGATATTGATCCGACACTTGTGCGTCTGGCCTGGGTAATCCTTACATGCTTTGGCGGGGCCGGAATCTGGGCATATATTATTGCAGCTATCATTATTCCGAAAAAATATTAAAGATATTATTTATGTCAGATGTAATAACAGTCAGCTGCCTGCAGATAAAGGAGAAAAGTTATGGTAACACGGGAAAAATTACTAAAAAGTATAAAAGAATATAAGCCATTTAATGAACAGGAAGAAATGGACAAAACATTGATCCTTAACTGGATAGAAAACAATGAGAATGCATTTCTGAGAGAGAATGCAGTGGCACATATCACAGCGTCAGCCTGGGTGGTAAATAAGGACAGAAGTAAAGTTCTTATGGTGTATCATAACATATATAATTCCTGGTCCTGGCTTGGCGGTCATGCAGATGGAGAGACAGATCTGCTTTCAGTGGCGGTCCGAGAAGTAAAAGAGGAAGCTGGAATATCCAATGTACGTCCGGTTTCAGATGAGATTTTTTCGCTGGAATCACTTACTGTAGATGGTCATGTGAAAAAAGGAAAATATGTGTCCAGTCATCTGCATCTGAATGTGACGTATCTGCTGGAAGCAGATTCCGAAGAAAGCGTTTCAATAAAGGAAGACGAAAACAGCGGAGTAGCCTGGTTTTCACCGGAGGAAGCACTGAAGAAATCTACAGAGCCGTGGTTTGTTGAACATGTGTATGGTAAACTTGTAGAGAAAATGAAACAGAGATAAGCAAATATCTGTACGATGTATAAAAATGATAAAAACAGCCCATACTCCAAAGAAAAAAGGAGTGTGGGCTGTTTTGGATAAAGAGAAAGAAGTAAAGGCCTATCTTGCCGGGAAACTGCCGACTGAGGAATGCATGAAGTATGAAATTGCAGAAGAAATGGGATTGCTGGACAGGGTGCTGAGTGATGGCTGGAAGAGTCTGTCGGCAAAAGAGACAGGAAGGATTGGAGGGCTGATGACGAAAAGGAAAAGAGAAAAGCAGAGTGAAGCAGAAAAATTTTTGAAGGAGTAACTAATATAGATAAACAGAAAATTAGGTATTGTCACGAAGGAGTAAAAATATTAACATTAGGATAAAGCTTTTGCGTAGTAAAAAACAGGAATTAATGATAAGGTACAGAAATAAAAATATTCCTGAAAATAAGTACGTTGAAGAATGTTTAAAATACGGAGGATGCGAAAAATGAGGTTGGCAATTTTAGGAGCCGGTAATATCGCGATAGCAATGGCGAACACAGTTGCTGGTATGAAAGATGTTGAAGCTTATGCAGTGGCAGCAAGGGATTTAGGGCGTGCACAGAAATTTGCAGAGCAGTATGGATTTAACAAAGCGTATGGTTCATATGAAGAAATGTTGAAAGATGATGGGGTTGACCTTGTATATATAGCAACACCTCATTCACATCACTATTTACATGCAAAAATGTGCCTGGAAGCAGGAAAGAATGTACTCTGTGAGAAATCATTTACTGTAAATGCTGAACAGGCACAGAAATTATTTGCGCTTGCAAAAGAAAAAGGGCTTTTGATTACAGAAGCAATCTGGACAAGATATATGCCATCCAGAACTATGATTAATGATATTATAGCAAGTGGTGTGATTGGAGATGTTACAGCAGTTACAGCAAAATCTTAGTTATGCAATTAATCATGTGGAGCGTATTCGAAAAACCAGAGCTTGCAGGAGGTGCACTTCTGGATGTAGGTGTATATCCGATCAATTTTGCGTCCATGATCCTGGGAGAAAAAGTGAAAGATGTGAAAGCAACGGCAATTTTTAGGGATGGAGTGGATATTCTTGACAGTATTGTGATGCTGTTTGAGGGAAATCGCATGGCAACACTTCAGTGTGGAGCAAGAGAAATTTCAGACAGAATGGGAAGTATTTTCGGCACTAAAGGATATATTCAGGTACAGAACATCAATAATCCTGAAAAAATTACAGTGTTTGATGCTGATTATAAAGAGGTAGCGTCCTATCTTCCGCCGGAGCAGATTACAGGATATGAATATGAAGTGGAATCCTGCGCGAGAGCGCTTGCAGAAGGAAAACTCGAATGCCCGGAAATGCCGCATGTGGAGACAGTCAGAGTCATGAAGATTATGGATGATATCCGCAAATCATGGAATTATGAGATTCCGTGGATTGAGTAAGAGAATTACTTTGGACGAATGGTGGTATAGTATTTAAGAAGTTTATAGATTTTTTATTATGAATTGCAATCGCATTGTGTTACAATAAATATAACCCTTGAAACTCTCAGGCAGGTCAGTATTTGACCTGCCTGTAAATTAATATAGGAAACAATGATCAAGGTAGTAAAATATATTACAGGGGAAATGCGGATGAGTGATAAGGAAGCATATGTAAAATTAGATAAGGTTTCCAAGATATACGGAACAAAAGAGGTAAAGATCGTCGCAGTGGACGAGATCAGTTTTGAAATTGCGAAAGGCGAGTTTGTAGTAATCGTAGGTCCAAGTGGTGCGGGCAAGACGACAGTGCTGAATATCCTTGGCGGTATGGATAAAGCTACCAGCGGTGAGGTACGTGTGGATGGTAAAAATATTGCCGGATATAACAGTAAGCAGCTTACCGGTTATAGAAGGAATGATATAGGATTTGTATTCCAGGTTTTATAATCTGGTGCCGAATCTTACAGCACTGGAGAACGTAGAACTGGCGCTGCAGATCTGTAAAGATCCGCTGGATGCGAGAGAAGTTCTGGAAGAAGTTGGTCTGAAAGACAGACTGACAAACTTTCCGGCACAGCTTTCAGGTGGTGAGCAGCAGCGAGTTTCCATAGCCAGAGCACTGGCGAAGAATCCGAAACTTTTGCTGTGTGATGAGCCGACAGGTGCATTGGACTATCAGACCGGTAAAGCAATTCTGAAGCTGCTGCAGGATATAGTGCAGGGAACGTGGCATGACGGTTATCGTGATCACACATAACTCGGCACTGACACCAATGGCTGACCGTGTGATCAAGATTAAGAACGGCAAGGTTTCCAGGATGACACTGAATGACCATCCTACACCGGTAGAGGAGATAGAATGGTAGGTGAACAAATATGAAAGCATTACATAAAGATTTCTGGATGGAGATACGGACAAGCAAAGCCAGATTTATCTCTATTTTCATGATCGTTGCTCTGGGTGTCGCCTTTTCTCCGGTATACAGGCATCTTCTCCTGATATGCGGCTATCCGGAGACGCCTATTATGATGAAAAGAATTTGATGGATATTAAAGTAGTAGGAACCCTTGGCCTGACAGAAGATGATGTATCTGCCATCAGGCAGATAGACGGGGTACAGAATGCGGAAGGCGCGTACTCTACAGATGTAATGTGTGGAGAAGGTGAGAAGCAGAAAGTACTCCATGTGGAATCAGTGAATGAAACAGTAAACCAGATCACTGTTATGGAAGGAAGAATTCCCGAGAAGAGTGGCGAGATTTTTCTGGATTATATATTTGCCGAGAATAACAGTTACGAAGTCGGAGATCAGATTACACTGAAGCAGGACGGGGACAGCAAGCTTTTGCAGAATGTAGATTATACAGTTGTAGGTATTGGTGAGAGCCCTCTTTATATATCTTATAATCGTGGAAATACAACTCTTGGTTCCGGTGAAGTTAACGGGTTTGCTTATGTACTCCCGGAGAATTTTGAACAGGAAGTATTTACACAGATTTATGTGCAGGTCCATGGGGCACAAAATCTGATCAGTTATACGGATGCTTATGAAAGCCTGATAGAAAGAGTGCAGGAACGCGTAAAGGGAATCGAGGAAGAACGTTGTCAGATCCGTTATGATGAAGTAGTGGATGAAGCCAATGAAAAGCTTGCAGATGCAAAGAAAGAACTGGAAGACGGCAAAAAAGAAGCCAATGAGAAACTTGCAGATGCGAAGAAAGAACTGGATGACGGTGAAAAGAAACTTAAGGACGGAAAGTAAACAATATAAAGATGGTAAGAAACAATTAGAAGATGCCAGGAAGAAACTGGAAGACGGGAAAACACAACTTGCAGATGCAAAGAAAAATTAGAAGATGGAAAATCCCAGATTGCCAGCGCGAAAACTCAGATTGTCAGTGGCAAAGAGCAGATTGCGTCGGCAAAAGCACAGCTTAATACTGGCTGGGCTGAGATTTCAGAGAATCAGGCGAAACTTGATGAGGGTCAGACACAGCTGAAAGATGGAAAAAATCAGCTGAGTGCAGGTGAGAAAAAGCTTGCGGAAGCAAAGGCGACACTTACCGGGAATCAGCAGGAGCTTAATAATGGTAAATCTCAGATACAGGCTGGCAGAGAGCAGATCGCAGCTACCCGTCAGGAACTGAATGCGAATAAAGAGAAGTGTCAGCAGGGGCTGGCCCAGATTGAGCAGCAGGAGGCTCAGCTTGCGCAGGGAGAAGCCCGGCTTGAAAGCGCCAGAGCCCAGCTTGAGGCATTACAGGCACAGTATGATCAGGCAGCAGCTTCCGGGGAATATTCAGAAGAGAAACTTGCAGCTATGGCTGCGGAAATCTCTGCCTGTCAGGAACAGGTGGACAGTCAGTCAGCTCAGCTGGAAGCATCCAGAAATCAGATCGCAGCAGCGAGAAGTGAACTGGAGAGAGGATTGAGTCAGGTAGAAAGCGGGCTTGCTCAGCTGACAGCGAAGGAAGCTGAATTGGATCAACAGGAAGCAGCACTTCCGGAGGCACAGGCAAAAATTGACGCAGGATGGAAAGAAGTCAATGCTCAGGAGAAGAAACTGGAATCTGCCAGAAAAGAGATAAAAGAGAAAGAATCTCAGCTTGCAGCAGCACAGAAACAGCTTGACGCTGCAAAGGCTAAATTAAGCTCCAGTCAGGCTCAACTGGAAGAAAAAGAAGCTGAACTTGCTTCAGGCGAAGCTGAAATTCAGGCAAACGAAACAAAGCTCACTTCCGGTGAAAAAGAAATTGAGGAAAATGAGCAGAAGCTGAAAGATGGCGAAAAAGAAATCTCCGAGAATGAACAGAAGCTAAAAGATTCTAAGAAAGATATCCGGAAAGCTGAGAAAGACCTGGCAGATGGAAAAAAGAAATACGAAGACGGCAAGAAAGATGCTGAGAAAGAGATTGCGGACGGCGAGAAGAAAATTCAGGATGCACAGGACGAGATCGATGATATCAGCAGGCCGGAATGGATGGTAACGGACCGTAATGATCTGCCGGAGTACTCAGACTATGGCGATAATGCAGACCGACTGAAGAATATCGGACAGGTATTTCCGGTAATCTTTTTCCTGGTAGCTGCACTCGTGAGTCTGACAACTATGACTCGAATGGTAGAGGAGCAGAGAACCCAGATCGGTACTATGAAAGCATTAGGTTATGGAAAGTACGCGATCGCATCTAAGTATTTGCTGTACGCATTGCTTGCTACGGTTGGGGGAAGTAGTCTTGGAAATCCTGATCGGTGAGAAGATTCTGCCGTATATTATCATCAATGCATATGGAATCATGTATAAAGGTATGACCCACAATATGCAGATTCATTATGATTTAAATTTGCGATGATAGCAGCAGGTGCGGCAACTGTGTGTACCATCGGAGCAACGATCTTTTCCTGTTACAAGGCGCTGGCAGAGACACCTGCATCACTGATGCGTCCGCCTGCACCGAAAGAGGGAAAGAGAATTCTGGTAGAGAGGATTTCGTTCTTCTGGAAGCATTTAAGCTTTACCTGGAAGTCTACGTTGCGAAATCTTTTCCGATATAAGAAGCGATTGTTTATGACTGTTTTTGGCATTGCGGGAAGTATGGCGCTGATGCTGGTAGGATTTGGAATCAGGGATTCTATCATGGATATTGCACAGAGACAGTATCGTGATCTGCAGCATTATACAGGAACCATTATTGATGATGAGGATGCCACGGACAAAGACCGTGAGGAGCTGGAAGCGTTTCTTGAGGAGAACAGCCAGATCGACAGATATACACATGTACAGTTCACTAAGATGACAGTTCCGAGAAATAAATCCAATATCAGTGTTTATGTTTATGTACCTGAGAATCTGGAGAATTTCAAACAGGATGTAACGCTTCAGGACAGAAAAACAAAAGAAAAGTATGAACTGACAGATGCAGGTGCAGTGATCAGTGAAAAGACAGCTTCTCTGACAGGACTTAAAGCCGGAGATACTATAACCATTACGAAAGATGGCAAAGATTATGAGACGAAGATTGCTGCAGTAACTGAGAATTATATGGGACATTACATTTATATGACAGGTAACACTTATGAGCAGACCTTTGGAGAAAAACCAGATTATTCTGCGACTGTATTTACTGTCAGAGATGAATACAAGGCGGAACAGGATCAGATTGGAAATGCAATTCTGAAGTATCCGGCAGCACTGAGTATCAGTTATACCAGCAGTCTGGAGGCACAGCTTGACAGAATGCTTGGATCACTGGGGACAGTTATCGTCGTTCTGATCATTTCGGCGGGAATGCTTGCTTTTGTAGTCCTTTATAATCTTAACAATATCAACATCACAGAACGCCAGAGAGAACTTGCCACATTGAAAGTCCTTGGTTTCTATGATAATGAGGTATCTGCTTACGTATACAGGGAGAACATCATTCTTACGTTCATAGGAGTACTGGTGGGGGCGGTATTTGGAATTTTTCTGCACAGATATATCATCCTTACAGTAGAAGTAGATGCAGTAATGTTCGGACGAAATATCAAACCACTCAGTTTCCTGTACAGTGGATTGCTGACAGTAGGATTTTCTATGATTGTTAATCTGTTTATGCATCAGAAGCTGAAAAAGATTGATATGGTGGAGTCATTAAAGAGTGTAGAATAAATTTCTTGACAAAAAAAGCTTTTTTCATTATAGTAGAATCCAGAAAAAGGACTGTGAAAAAGAGGAGTAGGCGGGGATGACCCACAGAGAGGGAAGCTTATAAGCTGAAAGGTTTCCCGGGAGCGGAAGCGCTGAAGGTAGCTTTGGAGCCGGGAGGCTGAAGTGAGTGGTATGAGAATATTGAGATTCATATACGCGCATGGTAGGCTTTCACGTATCCCGCGTTAAGGGAATGAGAGACAAACTAAGGTGGTACCGCGATTTATGTCGCCCTTTGCACGTATAATGCGTGCAGAGGGCGCTTTTTAATGATAGGACTATCAGATTAAAAACATTGAACCAGGCGGAGGTGTTTATTCGTTTGGTTGCCAGCGGGCTGCTTTACAGCGGAGTGATCCGTAAATACTTTAATTACAGATATATAATAACAGGAGGACATTATGAGCAAAGAACTTGCAAAAAACCTCGAATCCTAAGGGAATCGAAGAGCGTCTTTACACAAAATGGATGGAAAACGGTTATTCCATGCAAAAGTAAACCCGGACAAGAAACCATTTACGATTGTATGCCGCGCCAAATGTAACCGGCCAGCTTCATATGGGACATGCTCTGGATGAAA
>ENA-OQKD01000474-OQKD01000474.1-human-gut-metagenome-genome-assembly--contig:-NODE-474-length-10500-cov-3.077605_pt1 | contig 10500 bp, 12 predicted proteins | sample MGYA00242775_ERZ504792 | MGnify/ENA primary metagenome ERZ504792 (study PRJEB26092, sample SAMD00036401) | human gut metagenome | host: Homo sapiens | study: EMG produced TPA metagenomics assembly of...
GTTGATATGTTCTGATGATACAGCCACATAAACTTTTCGGCAGGAAAAACAGAATACTTCCATAAATAAGAAAACTACATAAAATTAAGAACCTGCGATCCATAAGAAAACTTTTGCACTCAGGCTGTCATTAATTTTTGCTCTCAAATTTATATCTCACCCCTCGTATTGTATGAATACATCCTGTATCTAATTTTCGTCGCAAATTCATAATATGTATATTTACTGTTTTTTCGTCGCCGGCAAAATCATAGCCCCATACTTGTTGGATCAGATTATCCCTCGTGAGGACTTGATTTTTATGGTTCAAAAAGGTCAGTAAAAGTTCAAATTCGAGTTGTGTTAAATTGACAGGAGCACCGTTTTTATATACCTCATGACTGTCTTTATTGAGTTCAATTCCTTGCGCAGAGAGTATTTTTTGTTTTTCTGATTTTTCCTTGATCCGTCTAAGTACAGCTTCAATTCTCATTAAAACAAGTTTTAACGAAAAGGGCTTTGTGATATAATCATCAACCTGCAATTCAAAAGCTCTTATTTGTGCTTCTTCTTCGTCCATAGCCGTAAGCATGATAATCGGAATCCGGGACTTTTTACGAATAAATTCACATACCGCATAACCGTCTATTTTAGGCATCATAATATCTAACAAAATGAGCGAAAAGGATTGTGACTGAAAAAGCGAAATTCCTTCCAATCCATCACTTGCTAATGAAACTTCATATCCCGCGTCAGTCAACAACTCATATAAAACAGACTGTATTGCTGTTTCATCTTCCATAATCAATATACGTTCTTTCATGTAAGCACCACCTGAGAATTTATAGATTAAAGCAATTCTAACACAAAATGATTTAGATTTGATTTAAAAAATGTCCGAATAACCTATAAAATGAGGTTATTCGGACATTTTTCATAATACCAGCGGCAATCACCGGACTTTTTTCATACAGGTCACTGCCATAGCCCCTGGTCCGATGTGACAGGCAACGCTCAGAGAAAGCGGACCTTCTACAATTTCGTATTCCGGAAACTTCTCCGCGATCTCCTGTTTCCATTCCTGTGCCTCTTCTTTGCTGCAAGTATAAGCCATTCCCAGCACCATATCTTCCCGGACATCTGCAAAGCGGTCATTCAGATCTTTTTCTATCGCCTTGAGCATAGTACGCTTTGCGGCTTTCCATCCTCTTACTTTTGAAAATGCATCCAGTTTTTCTCCCTGAATCTGAAGCACCGGTTTCAGGTTCAATACCGTTCCGAGCGCCGCGGCAGCCGGTGTAACACGTCCGCCCTTTTTCAGATATTTTAACGTATCCACGGTAATATAGATACTTGCCTGCAGCTTTTCAGCCTCCAGTATCTCCTTGATCTCAGATGCAGATTTCCTGCATCCCGGAGCACGATCGCATCTTCACCGATTGCTTCTGTGTCACAGAAATTCTCTGGTTATCCACTACACAAACCTTTCCCTCGTATTCCTGAGACAGAGACTGTGCCGCATGACAAGTGCTGCTCAGTCCGCTGGACATTGGAATGTGCACGATCTCATCGTACTCTTTCAGCAGCTCGTCCCAGCATTCCATGACTTCACCCGGAGATGGCTGAGACGTGGAAATATCAGAATCTTCTCCCAGACGCTTATAAAATTCCTCCTGCGTCAGCGTAATATCTTCCAGAAACAACTCCCCGTCAATAAAGAACGGCATGGGAATCACATGAATTCCCATCGTTTTTCCCATTTCCTGCGTAATACCACTGTTGCTGTCCGTTACGATTGCAATTTTTTTCATCTTTTCTCCCCTGTTTCTAGTTTTTAAAACTATGAATCGGTGCCGGAATTCTTCCTGCCCGATTTACAAATGCCTCACAGCCGAACTCATTCACCGGCATGATCGGCGCATAACCCAGAAGTCCGCCGAATTCGACAATCTCTCCCACATCTTTTCCGATCACCGGAATGAGACGGACTGCTGTCGTCTTCTGGTTGACCATACCGATCGCCATCTCATCTGCAATGATTCCGGAAATTGTCGCTGCAGATGTCTTTCCCGGAACCGCGATCATATCAAGACCAACTGAGCAGACACAAGTCATGGCTTCTAATTTTTCCAGTGTCAGTGAACCTGCATTCACTGCATCGATCATTCCCTGATCTTCACTGACCGGAATAAACGCACCACTGAGTCCTCCTACATAAGAGGATGCCATCACACCGCCTTTTTTCACCTGATCGTTGAGAAGTGCCAGTGCCGCCGTCGTTCCCGGCGCACCTACCCGCTCCAGACCAATCTCTTCTAAGATCTCTGCCACGCTGTCTCCGATTGCCGGAGTCGGTGCCAGTGACAAGTCAATGATTCCAAACGGAATTCCCAGACGTCTGGATGCCTCTCCGGCTACCAGCTGTCCTACTCGTGTCACCTTAAATGCCGTCTTTTTGATTGTCTCGCAAAGCTCTTCAAATCCTTTGCCGCGCACCTTTTCCAATGCTTTTTTCACAACTCCGGGACCGCTGACGCCGACATTGATCACCGCATCCGCTTCTGTCACTCCAAGGAATGCACCCGCCATAAACGGATTGTCATCCGGCGCATTACAAAAGATAACAAGTTTTGCACATCCGAAAGAATCACGCTCTTTTGTCGCTTCTGCTGTTTCTTTTACCATTTCTCCACAAAGACGTACTGCATCCATGTTGATTCCGGTTCTGGTGGAACCTACATTGACAGAACTGCACACTCTCTCCGTTCTTGCCAGTGCCTGCGGGATCGAACGGATCAGATTCTCATCACTTTTCGTCATTCCCTTGGAAACCAGCGCAGAGTATCCTCCGATAAAATTAACTCCAACTTCCTTAGCCGCTTTATCCAGTGTTTCTGCGATGGTCACAAAATCTTCCGGACACTTACATGCAGCACCGCCGATCAGAGCAATCGGTGTAATAGAAATTCGTTTGTTTACGATCGGAATTCCAAATTCTCTTTCAATATCTTTTCCTGTTGACACAAGGTCTTTTGCAGTTACTGTGATTTTTTCATAAATCTTTCGGTTCAATTCATTCAAATCCGAATCAATACAGTCCATCAGGCTGATTCCCAGTGTGATGGTACGAACATCCAGATTTTCCTGCTCGATCATCTTATTAGTTTCGGAAACTTCATACATATTAATCATGGTCTTATCCTCGTCTCTGCTTATTCTTATAATCTGTGCATCTTTTCAAAAATTTCTTCTTTCTGGCACTGGATCTTTACCCCGATCTCTTCGCCCACCTGCTCCATCTCATCACAGATTACTTTAAAATCTTTTTCGATTTCTGAAATATCTACAACCATCATCATATTGAAATATCCCTGTACGATCGTCTGGGAAATATCTAAAATATTGATCTTACTTTCTGCAAGGTATGTACACACTTTCGCGATAATTCCCACAGTGTCTTTTCCTACTACGGTTACGATACATTTTTTCATGGTTTTTCCTCCTCAAGTTAAACGGTGATAATCTCTGAAATACTGTCCCTTTTTGCCACTGCCATATTCAAGTCTTCCCCTTTATATGCATTATCCCCTAATGTCACTTCCAGTTTGACAGTCTCATATGCCAGACTTTCATAATTATTTTCTTTGCTCAAATGCCCCAGAACAATATGTTTCAAATTATCATGTAGTATATCACAAAGGAGACGTCCTGACAATTCATTCGACAAATGTCCTTTGTCTCCCATTACTCTTCGCTTCAGCGGATATGGATATGGTCCCACTTCCAACATATGCAGATCATGGTTTGCCTCCAGAAGAACTGCATCCAGATTCTGGAGATGGGACACCGTATATGCATCATAGATTCCCAGATCTGTCGCCACTGCCACAGATTTGTCTCTGCACTCCAGACGGTATCCGGTCGGTTCGTTGGCATCATGGGAAATTGCAAACGGATTTACCCTGATATCCCCCAGCATAAAGGATTCATCACTGTGTATCACATGATACAATCCTTCCGGCATGGCTCCCAGTCTGGAATACGCCTGAATCCCCGCAATCGTTCCCGGAGTTGCATAGATCGGGATCTCATATTTTCTGCTGAACACTCCAAGTCCCTGAATGTGATCTGAGTGCTCATGGGTGATCAGAATCCCGTCCAGCTCCTCCCCTTTAATCTCCAGCTCCTTTAAACCGGCATCAATTCTCTTTTTACTGATTCCGGTATCGATCAGTAAATGTGTATTGTCACTGCCTACATAGATGCAGTTTCCACTGCTGCCACTGGCAATGCTGCATAATCTCATAGTATCTCTCCTATTTGTCGTCTTGTTTCTTCGATCTCTCTGCTGTTGTCGATCACCCGGGTACAGTTTTTCCGAAAATACGCTTCCGGACTCTGGCTGCGTATCATATCTGTAATTCTTTCATCACTATATCCCCGGGATGCTTTCAGCCGCTCTCTTCTTACCGATTCCTCTGTATAGATAAACCATGTTTCTTCACAGATTTTGGCATATCCTGCTTCCAGAAGAAGAGCAGCCTCCAGTACGTACAGCTCTGTCTTCTCTTTTCTTTTTCTTCGATATCCAGAAGCACCTGCTGTTTTACCGCAGGATGGACGATCCCATTGAGCTGTTCCAGCTTTTCACTGCTCTGAAACACAATTTGGGCCAGTTTTTGCGGTCCAGCTCTCGTTTTCATCTAAAATCTCTCTTCCAAATGCTTCTACGATCGCTTTCCAGCAGGGAGTGCCCTTTCTCTGCAGCGCTTTTGCAACTTCATCAAGCTGTACTACAACTGCATGATATTCTTCCTCCAGCAGCTTTAAAACTGCACTTTTCCCGGAACCCACTCCACCTGTAATTCCAATTACCTTCATCACTATTTTGCCTCGTACCAGTTTTTTCCGACCTGCATATCCGCGATCAACGGCACATCTAAGGAAGCCGCTGTTTCCATCTGCCGTTTGAGGATCTCTTTCACTGTCTCGATCTCATCCGGATGTGTCTCGATCAGAAGTTCATCATGAACCTGCAGGATCATACGGGATTTCATCCGTTTTTCTTTCAGTTCCCGGTTGACTCCGATCATGGCAATCTTCATAATATCTGCCGCAGTTCCCTGGATCGGCGCATTCATTGCCACACGTTCTCCGAAATTCCTCTGCATAAAATTGCTGGATTTTAACTCCGGTATCGGACGTCTTCTTCCAAACAATGTAACGGCATATCCTTCTTCTTTTGCATGCGTCACGGAATCGTCAAGAAACTTTTTGATTCCCGGATACGTCTCAAAATAACTTTCAATATACTGAGACGCTTCTTTTCTCGTGATACTCAAGTCCTGACTCAATCCAAACGAACTGATCCCGTAAACAATTCCAAAGTTGACTGCCTTGGCATTTCGTCTCTGCAGATCTGTCACCTCGTCAAACGGAGTCTTAAACACCTGGGACGCTGTCATTCGGTGAATATCCTGTGCCTCCCGGTATGCCTGGATCAGATGTGCATCTCCGGAACAATGCGCCAGTATACGCAGCTCAATCTGCGAATAATCCGCATCAATAAATACATAGCCTTCCTGAGGCACAAATACTTTCCGGATCAGCCTTCCCAGTTCCATTCTTACCGGAATATTCTGCAGATTCGGTTCTGTACTGCTGATCCGCCCGGTCGCGGTAATCGTCTGGTTAAACGTTCCGTGAATCCGTCCATCTGGTCCGATATAATTTGCCAGTCCGTCTGCATACGTAGATTTTAACTTTGTAAGCTGACGGTATTCCAGAATCTTATCCACGATTGGAAATTCCGGAGCCAGCTTTTCCAGTACATCCGCCGCAGTCGAATATCCTGTTTTTGTTTTCTTGGCATGAGGCATCTGCAGCTTCTCAAACAAGATCACACCCAGCTGTTTCGGAGAATTGATGTTAAAATTCTCCCCTGCCATCTCGTAAATCTCGGATTCCAGCTGTACGATCTGTTCGCCCAATTGTTCTCCATATTTTTTCAGCTCCTCAGCCTCAATGCGCACCCCAGCCTGTTCCATATCAAATAAGGTAAAAACAAGCGGCATCTCAATTTCCAGAAACAGCCTGTCCATCTGCTCCTCTTTGAGTTTTTCCATCAATTTTTCAGATGCCGCATAGGCAGTATATGCTTCATAACAGCTCTTTGTCCACTCATCTGCCTTGTCATCGATCATCAGTCCCAGCTGTTCTCTTGCCACATCTTCATAGGTATAATCATTTTTCAGCGGATTCAGAAGATAGGCTGCCACTGTTGCGTCAAAGCAGTTTTTCTGACAAACCGCGCCCAATACCGGGAGATATTTTTTCAGATCAAACATGACAAAACGCCCGGCAGAACGTGCCACATCCGAAAGCTGTGCAAACAATGCATCCATATCTGTATCCATACTGCATGCAATGGAATACACCTGATCTTTCCCGTATGCCAGAGCAATCCTGCCGTATCCTGACGGATGTGCGAATAACGGCAGCACATTCCCGTCACATTTGATCAGTGCAGCTCCCACACACTCTGCCTTTTTTGCCTCTGAGAAAATTCGCTCGATTTCTTCCTGCTCTGTTACTTCCCGGAATGCTTTTTCAACTTCATTTTCAGCTGCTTCCACATCAAACTTTCCGAGCAGATTTTTAAACTGCAGTTTCTGGAACCACGTATATGCCTCTTTGGTGAACATATTTCCATGCTTTGCATCTTCCAGAGAGAACTCCAGTTCTGCATGCGTATCAATGGTCGCCAGAACTTTACTCAGTTTTGCCTGTTCCCAGAATTCTTTTAAATTCTTGCTTGCTCTCGGCGGCTTTAACTCCTCCACATGTGCATAGGCATTCTCCAGTGATCCGTATTCCACAATAATCTTGGTGGCAGTTTTCTCACCAACTCCCGGCACTCCCGGAATATTATCCGCTGTATCCCCCATCAGCGCTTTTACATCGATAAACTCTGTCGGTGTCACTTCATAACGCTCTTTGACATCTGCTGCATAATAATCTTCGATTTCCGTGCGTCCGCCCTTTGTCTTCGGAATCCGGATCTTTACATGCTCCGTAGCAAGCTGCAGAGTATCTCTGTCTCCTGAAATAACAGCAACCTCCATCCCCTTTTCCTCACAGGTTCTGGAAATCGTACCGAGCAGATCGTCCGCCTCCAGTCCGGCTTTCTCGATGATCGCAATGTCCATCGCCTTCAGCACCTCTTTGATGACCGGAACCTGCTGACGGAGTTCTTCTGCCATCGGCTTTCTTGTTCCTTTATAATCAGCAAACATCTCATGACGAAATGTCGGTGCATGAACATCAAATGTGACCGTCAGATACTCCGGTTTTTCTTCTTCCAGAATTTTAAACAGGATATTCAAAAATCCGTACACCGCATTCGTATGAAGGCCTTCCGCATTGGTCAGATCCGGCACTCCATAGAAGGCCCGGTTTAAAATGCTGTGTCCATCTATCAAAACAATTTTTTCACTCATGTCGATTCTCCTAATTTTACTTACAGAGATTACTATACACCAAATATCCTCTTTTTTAAAGGCTGTTTTTCTCTTCTTCTCTTGTCCAGCGCATCAAAACACCCTCACGTCCCGTCGTTTCTTCCTTTTCAAATGCTGCCGTTTGAAACCCTTCTCGTTCATAAAACCGGACTGCTCCTGTGTTCTCTGCATAAGCGTGAAGTGTCAGTTCCTGCCGTCCCGATTTAGCAGCTTCCAGAAGCAAGCGGCCAATCCCCCTGGACCGAGATGCTTTTTCCACAAAAAGTCCCGCGATATAACTGTCCTGTAATCCCAGAAATCCAAGAACTGTCCCCTCTTCTTCATAAATCAGAATATCGGCCTGCGGCAGAGCCTCTTTTACAGCTTCATACTGCTCGTTCCAATACTCTGCCGGGATAAAGCCATGAGCAGCAAGATTTGTCTCCAGCCAGATTTTCATTATGTGCTCTAAATCCTGTGGTTGATATTTACGTATCACGTGTTTCTCCCTTCATTACTAATTATAAAGAAGGCTGCAACCGTTTTAAGTCACAACCTTCCTTATTTCAGGACTGCTCATTTCCTGATCGTCCTGTTTTCTTTTTATTCCTGCACGTATTTCTCACGCAGTTCTTTTACTTTATCACTGTAGACTTTATTCTGTCTCTGCTGTAAGAGCTGGTTCCTGATCGAATTCTTCACTTCCTCGAAATCTGCAACTGCCGCATCCTTTTTCTCTTCCACTTTGATCAGATGATATCCGAACTGTGTCTGAACCGGTCCCACAATCGCACCGATCTCTGCTGTAAACGCAGCATCTTCAAACTCTTTTACCATCTGTCCTTTCCCAAACTCTCCAAGATCTCCGCCTTTTGTTCCGGACGGACATGTAGATTTTTCTTTTGCAGCATCTTCAAAGGATGTCTCTCCGCTCTGGATCGCTGCTAAAATCGCATCACATTTTTCTTTGGAATCTGTCAGAATATGTTTTGCGCGAACAGTCTCCCTTTTGTAAACTGCTGCTTGTGCTCCTCATAATAATTTTTGACATCCTCTTCTGTCACAACTGCATCTTTCATCACTTCTCGCATTGTCATCTGTGCAAGGATATCTCTCTTGGCATTTTCTACCATCTCCTGATATTCTTCTGTCTCTTCCAGCTTCATCTCCCCGCCGAGCTCCGCAAACATATGAAGTGCTACAAACTGATCCAGACACTGCTGTCTGAACTGTGGATTGGAAAGATACGCCTGCTGCTCTCTCGGTACATTCTGCAGGAATTTTTCAAAATCAGATTCTTTGATTTCTCTTCCTGCCACAACTGCTATTATTTTCTGTTCCATAATTCTCTTTCTCCTTTATCTCGTATCGTTTTATTATAAACGGTATCGTGATAAATAGCAAAGCAAAATTTCTGTCTGATTCTTTTTCAGATTCCCTTTTTATAAAGTACAAACGAATAGATCATCGGGATCGTCACAACAATGACTATGATCACAATTGGTACCGTGTTGTTTTCAAAAAATACACTTCCCCAAAATACCAGTCCTGCCAGAATCCATAATTTTCCTGCCATTCTATGCGTACGATTCCAATTCTCCTCACTGTTCAAGGTCCATGGAAGTTTGATCCCCACCGTATAATTCTGATGATTCTTCGACATATAATTTCCCAACAGGATAAATATGCCACCCATCAAAATACTGACGATCACCTCCATATTCACATCCATGCCAAGTGCATATCCATAAATAGACAGATTAGACACGACAGACAGAACCGGAACGATCCAGAAGATCAGCGTCATCATCGCTCTTCCGATATTTTTCTTCTTGGGATCATTTAAGGTCACACCCAGGCAGAACAAATGGATGACTAATAATATGAGCGGGAAAATCACCACTGCAAACAGCTTTGTACTCCATCCATCTGCCCCTTCACTCCCGAAATGTGTTGCAATCTTTTCCGGCAGTCGATTCCAGAGCAGAAAACCGATCACCATTGGAAAAACAGTAACAATGCTGGTAATGATAACTTTTGATTTATTTTCTTTCATAATGTTGAATCCCCTTTCAAGTCTGACAGCCAGAGCATCAGCTCTTCCACCACAGAAATATTCAGCTCGTAATAAATAAAATTCTTGTATTTCGTTTCCCGTATCAGATCTGCCTTCTTCAGGATTTTCAGATGATAGGAGATCGTTGCTCCTGTCATTTCAAAATGTTTCCCGATTTCTCCTGCTGAAAGTTTTTCTTTCTTCAGAAGAACAAGAATCTCCCTGCGTACCGGATCCGAAAGCGCTTTGAAAGTCTCCGCAAATGCCATCGGCACCATCCTTTCCCGGAATCTATTTAGAATATTTTCTAAATTCCTTACAGACACTATAATCAATTTTTCTATCGTTTGCAACAGGTATTTTGAAATTTTTCTAAATACTTTTCAACTCTACTATTTTAACACTTTTCACATATCATATCGACAAACCAGATAAAAAAACTGTATATTTATACCAGAAATTAACTTGTATAAGTTCGTGATCGGATGAACGTTTCTACCAACTGCCGTAACAGTTGACTACAGATTTTTGGGATTCCAAAAATTTGTGGTTATCTGTTACGGCAGTTTTTCTCTGTTTTTGCCGGCGCCAGAGGAAACCATGATTCTGATATCTGTTCTTATACCCGTTCAAACAACAAAACCCAATCGGAGGAAATAATCTATGAACAGCTTATTAATCAAAAAATGCTTCTGCTGTCATCACCTGTGACAGTAAAGACACCGTTATGGAACACGCCAACCTCCTGATAAACAACGGTGTTATTTCTTACATCGGTCCCGAAGCACAGACCGCAGACGAAACGCTGGATGCATCCGGATACCTCGTTATCCGGGACTTATCAACACGCATCATCATCTTATCAGACATTCAGCCGGAATCTACCCTCAAGTAACAGAAATAATGGAAACTTTTCGAACTGGCTCACCACCCTTATATAGAAATACTGGAAAAAAATCTAGGATC
>ENA-OQKD01000477-OQKD01000477.1-human-gut-metagenome-genome-assembly--contig:-NODE-477-length-10464-cov-3.595627_pt1 | contig 10464 bp, 12 predicted proteins | sample MGYA00242775_ERZ504792 | MGnify/ENA primary metagenome ERZ504792 (study PRJEB26092, sample SAMD00036401) | human gut metagenome | host: Homo sapiens | study: EMG produced TPA metagenomics assembly of...
CATGTAACTGTGCACAGTGAAGAGGCTGGCAGGAGGGAAAGGCGCAGGCTCTGGTCAGTTTGCTGCGGGCATAACAATAAAAGTAGTTCAGGGGCAGGAAATTGTGATATACTTGCAGAAAAAGAAAGGCTTATAAGGGAGGAGCACATATGAAGGCAGGTAAATTAAACGGACAGATAACAATAGGAGTATTTTCAGCTTCATCTCCTGTTTCGGCAACAGTTCCGGTACGTTATGACCGGGGCATAGAGTATTTAAAGTCCAGAGGCTATGAGATGATACACGGAAGTTTACAGGGAAAACAGGATTTTTACAGATCAGGGACTATTCAGCAGCGGGCAGAGGAATTTAATAATCTGCTGTATAACGAAAAAGTGCAGATTTTGATGGCATCCATTGGAGGAAATAACACAAATTCGATTCTTCCGTATATTGATTATGAATATTTGAAAAAACATCCGAAAATAATTATCGGGTATTCAGATACCACTGCGCTGCTTCTTGCCATTTATGCGAAAACCGGACTGGTGACATTCTACGGCCCTGCAGCAGCGTCTTCCTTTGGGGAACTGCCGCCTTTTGTGGACCGGACCTTTGAGTACTTTGATTCCATGGTAAAAGGCAGGATCACCTGTCCTTATGAGTATCCGATGCCGGAGTTCTGGACAGATGAATTTATTAAATGGGATGAACAGGATCGTTCAAAGGCGCAGTACAAAAATGACTGGATCTGCGTAAAGCCGGGAGTATGTCAGGGAAGGCTCATCGGTGGAAACCTGAATACCATGGAGGGATTTTTTGGAACAGAGTATATGCCTGAGATCCGGAAGGGAGATATTTTGTTTATAGAGGATTCCCTGAAGGATGCATGTACCATTGAGCGTTCCTTCTCATTGCTGAGGCTTGCCGGAGTATTTGACAGGGTAAGCGGAATTATCCTGGGAAAACATGAGAAATTTGACGATAACGGAACAGGAAGAAAGCCTTACGAAATTCTGCAGGAGGTTCTGGGAGAAACAGAGATTCCGGTTCTGGCAGAGTTTGACTGCTGTCATACACATCCCATGTTTACACTGCCTCTTGGCTGCCAGGTAAGGCTGGATGCGGAGAATAAAACTGTTTCCCTGCTGGAAAGTCCGTTTGTACAGTGAGATCAGAGAAGCCAGTTTCTTTTTTTACATTTGTGAAGGCGTCTGAGGTAAAGGATGTGAAAAAGTATAATCATGCAGTGTCAGTTTTTTGGAGTGCAGGTACAGTTTTATTTGAAATACTGGGGATTCCGCTGCTGTTTATCAGGCAGAATTCGCCCTGGGCAATTTTTCTGGTGCTGGGAATAATGTTCTGGGGAATAGGAATCAGCGTTGCGTATATGCGGATTGAAGCCAGGTATAAAAAGTAAAGCCGGGCAGACAGGAGAAATTTTATGGTTATTTAATTGTTTTGTGTTACACATTATGCTACCATAAAATCAGCACTTTTTATGGGGCCGCTTACTTAAGATAAACGTTCATAAATACTATGAATGCAGCGAAAAATCTTAACAGGTGGTGATAAGTTTGGGCAAAAAGGACACAATTACAAAAGATTACATGAATGATCCTTGTATTTTTGCAGATGCATTTAATTATTTCGTGTATCATGGGAAACAGGTGATTCTTCCGGAGAATTTGCATTCTGTGGATACTACAGAGATTGCCATGCCTTACCTGGCAGATGGCAAAATTTATCCTGTACAGAAATTCAGGGATAATTTTAAATGTCTGACAGCTATGCAGGATGAAAATACAACATATCTTCTTCTGGGAGTAGAGAATCAGTCGGAGATTCATTATGCAATGCCGGTAAAGACTATGATTTATGATTCTCTTCAATATGCATCCCAGGTAGATATGGCAGGCAGGAGGCACAGACGGCATCTGAAAGCCGGGGGAAAATCAGGACGTAAAGTCAGTTCGGGAGAATTTCTCTCAGGGTTTTATAAAGATGACAAACTTCTTCCGGTAATTACGCTTGTAATTCACTTTGGACCAGAGGAATGGGATGCTCCAATGGGGCTGCATGATATGATGAAGATTGAAGATCCGGAACTTTTATCATACATTCCAGACTACAGGATTAATCTGATCTCCCCATATAGTATTCCGGATATAAGCCTGGATCAGTTTCATACCAGCCTCCGGGAAGTGCTTTTATTTATTAAATATTCAAAAGATAAAAACCGGCTTCGCAAAATTGTAACTGCAGATCCACATTTTTTGTCTGTGGACAGGAAAGCCGGACAGGTGATAAAGATACTGACAGGAAGTGATTTTGAGATCAGAGAAGAGGAGGAAAAAATTTGATATGTGTAAGGCTCTTGAGGATCTTAAGGAAGAAGGGCGTCAGGAAGGGCGTCAGGAAGGGTGGCAGGAAGGACGCCAGGATGGCATTAGAAAGCTTATCCTGAAAATACTGGCCAAAAACCAGTTTTCTTATGAGGAAATTGCAGACATGACAGAAATGTCTGTAGAGGAAATCATGGAAATTGACAGGTCAGCTGCCGGACAGCAGTAAAAGGTTCGGATAAACAATGTTTTATCTTTGGTAAAGCATGTATTTTGGGGCTGTTTTCTGCTGAAATCATAAAAATGTAATTTGCTAAATCCTTATAAATATGCTAGTATTTAAAGAGCGATTCGTACCTGTCAGGCATTGGCATGTCTGCCTGACAGAGACGGCAGTTTATCATTTACAAAATACCCCAGGAGGATTTTTTATAATGGAAAAGCAGAAGTATTATATTACAACAGCTATCGCTTATACTTCCGGTAAAGCCTCATATCGGAAATACCTACGAGGCTGTTCTGGCAGATGCCATTGCACGCTACAAAAGACTGGAAGGATATGATGTATTTTTCCAGACAGGACAGATGAGCATGGCCAGAAAATCGAGCTGAAAGCAGAAGAAGCAGGCATTACACCTAAGGAATTTGTTGATAATGTATCCGGCGAGATCAAAAATATCTGGGATCTGATGAATACTTCCTATGACAAGTTCATTCGTACTACAGACGAAGACCACGAGAAACAGGTTCAGAAGATCTTCAAAAAAATGTATGCAAAGGGCGATATTTACAAGGGACATTATGAGGGAATGTACTGTACTCCCTGTGAGTCCGTTTTTTACAGAGAGCCAGCTTGTAGACGGCAAATGTCCTGACTGCGGACGTCCCTGTGTTCCGGCTAAGGAAGAGGCATATTTCTTCAAAATGAGTAAATATGCAGACCGCCTTATTGAGCACATCAAGACACATCCTGAGTTTATCCAGCCGGAGTCCCGTAAAAACGAGATGATGAACAACTTCCTTCTTCCGGGACTTCAGGATCTCTGTGTTTCCAGAACTTCCTTTAAATGGGGAATTCCGGTAGACTTTGATCCGAAGCATGTTGTTTATGTATGGCTTGACGCTCTTACAAACTATATCACAGGAATCGGATATGACTGCGACGGAGACAGCACAGAGCAGTTCGGTAAGCTGTGGCCGGCAGATCTTCATCTGATCGGTAAGGATATTATCCGTTTCCATACAATTTACTGGCCGATCTTCCTGATGTCACTGGATCTTCCGCTTCCCAAGCAGGTATTCGGTCATCCGTGGCTGTTACAGGGCGATGGAAAAATGAGTAAATCCAAGGGAAATGTGCTTTATGCAGACGAGCTTGTGGATTTCTTTGGAGTAGATGCAGTTCGTTACTTTGTGCTTCATGAGATGCCGTTTGAGAACGACGGCGTGATCACCTGGGAGCTGATGGTGGAGCGTCTGAACTCTGAGCTTGCCAATACTCTTGGAAATCTTGTAAACCGCACCATTTCCATGTCCAACAAATATTTCGGCGGCGTAGTGGAAAACAAAAATGTAACAGAGCCTGTTGATGAGGATATGAAAGCTTTTGTACTGGCAGCGCCGGGCAAGGTTGCAGCCAAGATGGAGAAGCTCCGTGTGGCAGACGCCATGACAGAGGTATTCAGTCTCTTTAAACGCCTGAACAAATACATTGACGAGACAATGCCGTGGGCTCTTGCAAAGGAAGAGGACAAGCAGGACCGTCTTGCAACTGTGCTCTATAATCTTGTAGAGGGAATCACCATAGGAGCAGCTCTTCTGGAGGCATTTATGCCGGAGACAACAGAGCGTATTCTGGCACAGCTTAATGCTGAAAAACGCAGTTTTGAATCACTGGATACTTTTGGCTTGTATCCGTCCGGCAATAAGGTTGTAGAAAAACCGGAAATTCTGTTTGCCCGTCTTGATCTTAAAGAGGTAATGGCAAAGGTAGAAGAGCTCCATCCGCCTGTACAGGAAGAAAAGGAAGAGGAGCCTGGAATTGATCTTGAGCCAAAAGCAGAGATCACATTTGAGGATTTTGAGAAGCTGCAGTTCCAGGTTGGCGAGATTATTGCCTGTGAGGCAGTAAAAAAATCCAAAAAGCTTCTTTGCTCTCAGGTAAAGATCGGAAGTCAGGTTCGCCAGATCGTATCCGGAATCAAAGCCCATTACACCCCTGAGGAAATGGTAGGCAAAAAGGTTATGGTAGTTACCAACCTGAAGCCTGCGAAGCTTGCAGGAGTTATGAGTGAGGGAATGATCCTCTGTGCAGAGGATGCAGAAGGCAATCTTGCCCTTATGACACCGGAGAAAAACATGCCGGCAGGAGCAGAAATCTGCTGATAAAACGGAACTTTATTAAGAGTAGAAATTTATGTTTGCGGAGGAAAGAATTTTTATTTTTTGTTACCCGCAGACGATGAATATGAGAAAAGGCAGATCATGTGTTGTGTTTCCTGGTAAACATTGCAAGGCATTATGATTCTGCCTTTTTTCTGTATCTGAAAGTGGCTGACAGCCAAACATAAATTTACAGTTTTATACTATGCTGCTCTGCTTGACGTACCTCTCTAAATTTTCTATACTAGAGGGAGTATAAGGAGGTTGTATTGATGGGGAAGGAATTCAGCCATTTTGATCATAAAGGAAATGCAGTGATGGTGGATGTTTCCGGTAAGGAGCCCACTTTTCGGACAGCTGTAGCCACAGGCTATATTTCTGTGGGAGCAGAAATCATGGCGGCGGTTACAGGAGGAAATGTAAAAAAAGGCGATGTTCTCGGCGTAGCCAGAGTAGCAGGGATCATGGGGGTGAAGCAGACTTCTTCTCTGATTCCCATGTGCCATCCGCTGCCAATCCAGAAGTGTGCAGTTGATTTTGAACTGGATCAGGAAAACAGCCGGATCCATGCTTACTGTACGGTAAAGACAGAGGGCAAAACCGGGGTGGAGATGGAGGCTCTGACAGGCGTACAGACAGCGCTTCTGACAATTTACGACATGTGCAAGGCTATTGACAAGCATATGGTAATGTCGGAGATCCATCTTGTAGAAAAAACAGGAGGAAAAAGCGGAGATTTCCGTTTTGAGGACAAATGATAGACCGTTGTGGAAGAACGATAGATTATCTTCGGATCTCGGTGACAGAACCGCTGTAATCTCCGCTGTATTTACTGTATGCCGGAAAACGGCGTCAAGCTGGTGGAGCGAAGTCAGATCCTTCGGGAGGAAGAAATCATAAGAATCAGCCGGGTTATGGCACAGCTTGGAATTACCAGGATCAAGCTGACCGGAGGAGAACCGCTGGTACATGTAAGGATGCCGGAGCTGGTACGTCAGATCAAGGAGATTCCGGGAATTAAAAAGGTAACCCTGACTACTAATGGAACTCTTTTAAAGGAGCAGATGAAGGAGCTTGCAGAGGCGGGGCTGGATGCAGTGAATATCAGTCTGGATACTCTGAACAGAGACTGCTTTCAGAAGATCACAAGAAGAGATCTTTTAAATGAAGCTTTGGAGGGGATTCAGGAGGCCCTGCGCTATCCGGGTATTTCTGTGAAGATCAACTGTGTTCCTCTGGGAATAGAGGGGCAGGATCTCTGTGAGATTGCAGAGCTTGCCCGGAAATATCCGGTTCATGTGCGCTTTATTGAAATGATGCCTATTGGCTGCGGTATGGAATTTAAGGGAATGTCAGAAAAGGAACTGACAGAGCTTCTGGAAAAGCGCTTTGGGTCTCTGACTCTTTATCAGGGAGAACCTCTTGGAAACGGGCCGTCCAGATATTATGAAGCACAAGGATTTGAAGGAAAACTGGGCTTTATCAGTGCAGTCAGCCATAAGTTCTGTAAAGACTGTAACCGGATCCGCCTGACCTCTCAGGGATATCTGAAAACCTGCCTTCAGTATTCGGCAGGAAAGGATTTAAGAGAGATTATAAGAAACGGCGGCACAGATGAGGAACTGACAGAAGCAATTCTGGAGGCACTGGAACAGAAACCGGACGGACATCAGTTTTTGGAAAAGGCACAGGCAGACGACACAGAAAAGCTCTGTATGTCTCAGATAGGAGGGTGAAATATGAAGCGGGCAGCAATCATAACATCAAGTGATTCCGGTTACCGGGGAGAGCGGGAAGATTTAAGCGGACCGGCAATCCGTGAAATTCTGGAAAGAGAAGGATATCAGGTAGTGTCTCTGGATATTCTTCCTGACGACAGAGAAATGCTGAAAAATAAAATGGCAGAAATCGCGGATCAGGGGCTGGCGGAGCTGATCCTTACTACAGGCGGCACAGGCTTTTCGGAGAGAGATGTAATGCCGGAAGCGACAGAGGATATTATAGAGCGAAGAGTTCCGGGAATCCCGGAGGCTATGCGTGCTTACAGCATGACTATTACAAAGAGAGCAATGCTGAGCAGGGCTTCGGCAGGAATCCGCAAAAAAACACTTATCATCAATCTTCCCGGAAGTCCAAAGGCAGTACGGGAAAGTCTGGAATATATTATTGATTCTCTGGAGCACGGAATCGAAATCCTTACAGGAGAAGCGTCTGACTGCGCCCGAAAATAAAACATTTCCGGGCAGAAGCCGACAGGACTGAGCGGCCCGGAGAGATTTTACAGGGGATAATCATAATAATAAAGAAGGTAATGAATTATGGGAAAAGTAATAGCAATTTGTATCAGTGAGGAGAAAGGCACACAGAAACACAGTGTACAGGAAGCGGAATTTATTGAGGACTGGGGAATCAAAGGGGATGCCCATGCCGGAAAGTGGCACAGACAGGTAAGTCTTCTTTCGTTTGACAAGATTGAAGATTTCCGTGCCAGAGGCGCTGAGGTGACAGACGGAGCCTTTGGAGAAAATATTGTAGTAGAGGGCTTTGATTTTGCCGCTATGCCTGTAGGTACAAGATTCCGCTGTAATGACGTAATTTTGGAAATGACACAGATCGGCAAAAAATGCCACCATGGCTGCGCGATTTTCCAGGCTATGGGAGACTGTATTATGCCAAGAGAGGGCGTATTTACAAAAGTAATTCACGGCGGTGTGATCCGTCCGGGAGACGAATTTCTGTGTTGTGAAAAAGGACAGGATGAATGAAAACATACAGTATTTTTGAGACACATGCACATTATGACGATGAGGCTTTTGAGCCGGACAGGGACGGGCTTTTAAGCTCTCTTCAGGGGAATGGGATCGGCACCGTGGTAAATGTGTGCGCCTCTGTTGGGGAGCTTGGGCGCACGATTGCTCTCACAGAAAAGTATCCCTTTGTTTACGGCGCAGTGGGAGTGCATCCGGATGATGCGGATAAAATGACAGAGCAGACATTAAATGAGATCCGTGAGCTTTCCCGCAGAGAAAAGATTCTTGCCATTGGCGAGATCGGGCTGGACTATTACTGGCATAAGGAAGAGGCAGCGCACGAGATCCAGAAAAAGATGTTCCGCGCTCAGATGGACATTGCCAGAGAAGAAAAGCTTCCGTTTATGATCCACAGCAGAGATGCTGCAAAGGACACTCTTGATATTGTGAAGGAGTATATGGACGAGGGTATGTACGGCGGAATCATCCATTGTTTTTCCTATGGAAAGGAAATGGCTGAGCAGTACCTGAATATGGGATTATATCTTGGAATCGGCGGAGTAGTGACTTTTAAAAATGCAAAAAAATTAAAAGAGGTTGTAGAATATGCCCCTCTTGAACAGCTTGTTCTGGAAACAGACAGTCCGTATTTAAGCCCTGAACCCAACAGAGGAAAAGAACAGTTCCCTGAACCTGCCCTATGTAGCCCGGGCTATTGGAGAACTGAAGGGGATTTCAGAGGAGGAAGTGATTCGCATTACAGGGCAGAATGCAGAGAAGCTTCTTTTTACATCGCATAAAAACTGAAGTCATATAAAATAAAATCATATAAAATAAAATCATATAAAATAAAATCAATATAAAATAAAATCAATATAAAATAAAATCAATATAAAAAACTGACTGTGGAAAATTGTTTACAGGTCAAACAAAATCTAGCAGTCAGTTTTTATATACGTTTAAGCTTCCTCATCTTCATAGCCGGAGTCGTAATCTCCGGAACCGTCATCATAGCCATCATCTTCCGTTCCTTCAGAGGAATCCCCGGAACCGTTATCATAGCTGTCAGATCCTCCGTCTGAATTGTCCCCGGAACCTTCGCCGGTATCATCAGAAGAGGTATTATCAGAACTTCCAAGCTGTTCATAATACTGATCGGAGCTGACAGACCATGTATCTTCTACATAATTTCCTTTGGAATCCGTCATGTTCAGTTCATAGTCAAAGGAAACCTCCAGAAGATTGGTTCTGGTGGACGGCTCCACATTCATGGACATGATCTCATCGAATTTTTTTCGGAGATTATCCAGGGTGAATTCATCACCGATGATGTCCCGCACTCCGTGCTGAGATGCCAGATCTTCGGTGTAGTCTTCCAGCATATATGGGCTAAAGACGCCCTCATCTTTATTATAGTGCATAACCATAGGCTTTACAGTGGCATCTAGAATTTCTACAGTGGTTTTTCCTTTCAGCACAGATTTCTGGATGGTAAAACCGGCCATGCCTTCCAGCAGCTCCGGAAGCTCCTGCTGAGTGGAAACAAAGTTGCCAAGAGAATAAAAGATCAGCATTTCGTTTCCGTTATCGTCAGACATGCGTCCATATGGCTGAAGTACATGAGGATGACCGCCGATTACAACATCGACCCCCTGTTCCATCAGAAAGGCAGCCCACTGCTTCTGATATTCGGTAGGCATGGTTTCATCTTCTTTTCCCCAGTGAGCGACAAAAATAAGGCAGTCGCTGTCTTCCTTTGCTTTCTGGATCATAGAAGCAACTTCACTTTTTTCAAAAATATCAATCATATAATCTTTTCCGTCTACATAATCTCCGTTGTTAGTTCCGTAGGTGTAGTCAAGAAAAGCAATTTTAATCCCGTTTACCTCCAGTGTTTTTACAGTATCTGCATCTTCCTGACTGGAATGGATACCCAGTACAGGAACTTCCGGATAGTTGGTCTTCCAGAAATCCAGAGTCTGTTCTATGTAGTCAGGACCATAGTCATCAATGTGATTGGTGGCTGATTCAATGACGTCAAAGCCGGCCTTGATCAGAGCGTCGCCTACTTCTGTAGGTGTGGCAAAGGAAGGATAAGAGCTGACCGCACTGTGATCTGTGGTAAATACAGTTTCCTGGTCGATCATGGCTATATCTGCGGCCTGGATCTCATCCTTAACGTTCTCGTAAATATGCTCGTAATTCCATGTTCCGGATTCATACTGGCCGGACTCTATCAGACTTCCATGGTAAAGATTGTCTCCTACAGCGATAACAGTGGCGGTAGATACTTCCGGAGTATTGGCCTTTTTTTCTGCTTCTGCTTTTTTTAATGCAGTCTTCTTTTTTTAGCAGTTTCTGCAGGTCTTCTGTATCAGATTGTAGTCAAGCTGGCGGAAAAGGACAACCAGAATGACCAGAACTGTCACAGAGCAGAAAAAGGCAATCCGGGAATTACTTTTTTCTCTGAGATTGAGAGGTATATTTTTAGTTTTTTTTCATGGCAGATTCCTTTATATTAATTTCGTGGATTTTCTTATTTATTATAGCAAAAAGAGCGCACTTTTGACAAGTGCAGCCGAAATGTTGCTGTTTACCCCTAAAATGAAATTTACCTCCGCATAGTTGATATTTACTTTTTCATACAGAAATGGTATGGTTATCTCTCCTTCTGACAGCAGTAGAAGGAGGAACAATAAAATTACAGAGAAAGCCGGAAGCTTCAAGCTAGCGTAAAATTTTTGTAGGACACATAGAAAAGGGAACGCCAATTTTGTGTTATTATATTAGTCGACCAAAACCAATAGCACAAAGGAAGGTGTTCCCTATGATTAAGAGTATACAACAGTTTGAAGAGTCTGGCATCAAAAAATTAGAGAAAATAATTGAAAGTTTCATGAAAAACCCTAAGGATATGGCATCCTTTGTTTATGGAATCCGCGATGAGGTGATTGCACTGGGACTGGATCTCATAAAAGAGACATTAGAAGACTGCAACCAGATGCTCC
>ENA-OQKD01000478-OQKD01000478.1-human-gut-metagenome-genome-assembly--contig:-NODE-478-length-10456-cov-2.539258_pt1 | contig 10456 bp, 9 predicted proteins | sample MGYA00242775_ERZ504792 | MGnify/ENA primary metagenome ERZ504792 (study PRJEB26092, sample SAMD00036401) | human gut metagenome | host: Homo sapiens | study: EMG produced TPA metagenomics assembly of...
GTCAGCACCCGCTTCGATACCGGTAATCACATCTTCGCTCTCGACTTTGGCTGTCAACATCACGACAGGCGTCTGCGCCATCTTGGGATCGTTCTTGATCTCACGGCAGGTCTCGTAGCCGTCTTTCACCGGCATCATGACATCACAAAGGATCAGGTCCGGCTCTTCTTTCAAAGCGACGTTTATCCCATCCTGGCCATTGCGGGCTTCCAATATCTGGTATTCCTTATTAAAGACATGCTTCAGGAACCAACGTATCTGGTCGCTGTCGTCGATCACAAGGAGTTTCTTTCCGGTTTCCTTCTTTTGCGGAATCACATGGATCAGTTCGGCGATCTCTTCTTTCTGGCGGGCATTCAGTTTGACCAGGTCGGATTCGGGTTCCACAAACTCGACACGACGGTCCAACAGATGCTGCTTGCCAAGCGGGATCATGATTATGTAGGAAGTGCCGTTCTTGTCCGACTCGCTTCGGTACATACCGCCTATCGCATCAGCCATGTCCATGATCTGCTTCAAGCCGCGGCGTGTACTTTCGTCTTCATCCAACCCCTCGTCTGTCACAACCAGTGCGCTGTAGGCTTTTCCGTTTTCATTTACAACAGATATATCGAGTGTCACTTTCCCATAAACAAACGTATTTTTGAAGGCATTCGACAGTAACATACGCAGAGCGAACTCCATCTTGCGGCGGTCCATCCAGACCCAAAGGGCGGGCGTCTGCGTGTTGATACGGAAATCGATGTTGTTCATGGCTACCCAATCGACAAAGATATCGCAGATCTGGCGGGCAATCTCGACCATATCGTAACGGGCGATGCGCAAATAATTGGCGACATCGTTCGAACGGTGCGTACCGATCAACTGGTCCGCCAAGTCCTGCATGGCAAGTGTATTACGATAAGCGGAAAGCAACTGGGTAGACATATCTTTCTCCGGATCGTCGTTCTGCACCACCAAGGCAAGAGAACCCAACACTAAGGAAAGCGGGGTGCGCATTTCGTGGATCGTCTCGATAAAGAAGTTGTCGTTGATGCTTTCAGCGTCTTTCAGGCGTTTTTCCGCTTCGGCAAGCTTGTCGGCAGCCTCACGCTGGATCATGTCGTTTTCCTTAATCTTGGTTACGATGAGCTGCTCCAACTCTTTCTTGTTATTGTTTAATGTAGAGATCACCAACTCCAGTTCGTTATTCTTCCGGACCAAATCACTATTGGCTTTCGCCAAATCGTCATTCTGCTCCCGTAAAAACCCGGTATCTTTCTTCCTGTTGCTCGATTTGCCCTTCCAACGACTTATTCCGGGAATCAAGTTCTTCAATTGCGGGTATTCACTTCTTCGTTTCGGGAGCTGATTTCTTATTCAAACTTTCAAGTGCGGCGTTTTCCTTGATGATCCGATCCGAGCGATCATTCATATTGGAATGTAACTTTTCTCACATAAAGAAACAGGGGGACAAATAAAAGCCAGTAGAGCAACCACCACAATCAATGTCTCACTTCCGAATAGTGTCCGTTTTCATTGGCAGCCAAAGATAAATGAAGTACTGTAAAAAAACACCTAGTCAATACTCCACTCACCCTCTTGAACAGAGATTTTTTCTTTCATATTTATATGCATTTATTATATATCCTTCTATAAATCAAAAACTCATCGTCAGCATTGAACGACAAAGATGGCAAAAATATTTTTCTTACGAGATATTTAACACCAACTATTTTTCAAAAAATATCATGATAATCATATATTTTTAAACATACAAAATCGTTACAAAAACATGACAGCATCCAAATTTCATCCGATAGACGCAATTAAAAATAGGGCATCAAAAAACTCTTCCCCATCAGAACATGACACGAATACCTACACATTGACACGTTTAACATCTTTTACGCACGTATTATTGTAGAACAGAAAAAGACATTTTATTTTTGTACAAAAAGAACTTGCTGCGCTCAAACAGCAGGTCTGGGATTTTATCGAAGACTACGCCAACTCCCACAACGATAACGCCTCAGCCGATATGCTTCCCTATCTTTCCTTCAATCAGCGCAGAAAAGCCGACTGCAACGATGATTATCTGTTCCGCAATGCTCCTGTAGTGGCGTACATTACCTCCGTCTGGCCTCTTGATGCCGGGCTTGCAGCCCAGAATATGGAGCTTATGGCTGTATCTCTTGGACTTGGCGTACTGTATAACGGCTATCTTGCCCGCATTACCAATGCAAACGAAAATCTTAAGAACTGGCTTGGCATAAAAGGAAAACTATTAAGGCCTGTATGCTCCTTGGCTATCCCAATGTTTCTATGAACGGACAGCCCCACGAAAAGAGGCCAATGTGATCTGGAAATAAAAGAAAGCTATAGCTGCCCTGCATAAAGATTTCCAGTGTGGTTCCTTACAAATCCCAGTAACAGAATCCCATACTTTCTGCCAGAAGAACTGCCGCCTCTGTGACAGCAGCCCGGGAAACTACAGTTGTAACTCCCATCTGGATGAGTTTTTTTGAGATAGTCTGCAGATATTCTTCCGCTTGTAAAAATCACGCCGTCTCCGGGATCGATTTCCTGAATCAGAAGCTTTACCCGCCACCTTGTCAAGAGCATTATGACGGCCAAGTGTCCTCAAAGCTGCAGACTATCTCCTTTTCTTTCCAGAACGCACAGGAATGAGCGCAGCCGGTTTCCCGGAACAGTTCTCCCGGCTGAGAGAAAAAAGCCTCTGCCGCAGAGAAAATCTCAGAAAAACCGACAATTCTATTCCCCTCTGACCGCTGTTTCTTCTCCGGCATCGTAGTTTCTGCATTTCGATACTGTATCGGCTCTTTTTTACCCGGTTCCTCTTCCCTGGATTCTATAAGACTCTTCACTTCATTTTCTGTATTTTTCCCCGATTCTTTCTCTATCCTCTGCTTCTCGTTTTCAGAAATCTCAACATAAATTGTCTGTTCTTCTTCCTGAATCTGAATACTTCTGATCTGCCTGATATTTCTTACCAGACCTTCTGTATACAGCCGTCCCAGAGCCAGTTCCTTAAGATTTTCCGGCGTACAGCTTAATCTGACCAGCTTCTGCCCGTTTACCAAAAGGCTGTATTCCGTTTCCAGCGCCACAGTATCTTCATAGAAAATTTCCTGTCCGTTTTTTATTTTTGTTATATTTACCAATGTTTTTTTCATAAGCTTTTCTCTCCCGAAGTCCTTAATTATGAGGTTATCATCCACAGATCACTGTCCCACAAGTTGCTTTAGCATTTATATATCCTATACTGAGATATGCAAGGCAAATCGCCCTCATCAAAAATGATTTCCTGCGCACTTTTGATTTTACTGTTCACAGGCGGCTATCCCGGGACATACAGGACAGAATGCCATCACCGAAGATGATCTGGAAGGCATTTTAACCAGCCTTCTGTAAACAGAATAAGCCGTAATGTCTTGAAAAATCTCTCTCTCACTGCTATAATAAAAAAGATTTTTGGGTGTCGTTGGGTAACTGGTGTGCCCCCTGGTCTTCAAAACCTGTGCTGGACGTTAAGAGCGCCCTGGGTGAGTTCGATTCTCACAGGCATCCGCCAGAATATAATGAGGCTGCGGAATTAATTTCCACAGCCGTTTTTTTCTCCTTAAAAGCTCATCCGTCAGCTTCTGCAAAAAACAAATTTATTTTTCATCAAGCGCTTCTTTCAGTTCTGCTGTAAATTCCCGTTTCTCTTCCTCTGAAATCGTCCGCATTTCCAGCAGAACCCTGTCGTTTTTTATATGAGAAACAATCGGAACAGGAAGCAGACGGAGACGGTCTGCCAGCTGCTGTGCAGTTTCTTTTTCCGAAAAAATTTCCACTGCATAATCCGGCATTGTTTCTCCCGGAAGGGAGCCTCCACCGATCACAGCGCTGCTCTCTGTCACTGCAATTTTTCCGGAATAAGAGCAGGAATCCAGTTCCCAGGAAATTTCTTCTGCCTGGGCAAGAAGCTCATCTTTGGTTCTTGCAATCATTTTAAGAACCGGAATGTTTTCCCATGCCTGTTTCTCACAAAAATACTCCCGGAAAGTAGCTTCCAGAACCGCAGTTGTGCATTTGTCAAGGCGCAGCGCCCGCATCAGAGGATGCTGCTCCATTTTTTGTATGTATTCCTTTTTTCCCACAATGATTCCGGCCTGAGGACCGCCCAGAAGCTTATCCCCGGAAAAGCAGACCACATCCGCTCCTTTTCGGAGGATTTCCCCTACTGTAGGCTCATGGACAAGCCCGTATTTTTCCAGATCAACCAGAACTCCGCTTCCCAGATCAACGATCACAGGAATCCCGTGTTTTTTTCCCAGAGCAGAAAGCTCCTCCACAGAGGTTTCTTCTGTAAATCCCACAATTTTATAATTACTTGTGTGAACCTTCAGAAATGCCGCAGTTTCTTCTGTTACTGCAGATTCATAATCTGAAATCCTGGTCCGGTTTGTACAGCCGGTTTCCCGAAGGGAGGCGCCGCTCTGCTCCATAACCTCCGGTATACGGAAATGCCCTCCGATCTCAATCAGCTCTCCTCTGGAAACAATCACTTCTTTTTTGTGCGCCATAGCTCCAAGGATCAGAGTCACTGCCGCAGCGTTATTGTTCACTGCCACCGCAGCTTCCGCACCGGTGATCTGACAGATCACATCTGCATAGTGAGCCTGCCGCTTTCCTCGTTTTTCCTTCCGAAAGCCTGTATTCCAGATTGGAAAATCCGCACATGGACTGAAAGGCGGCCTCCATCTGACGTTTTCCAAGAGGCGCCCGTCCAAGGTTCGTATGAAGAAGAATTCCTGTTGCGTTAAAAACCCGTCTATAAGAGGGTTCTTCCAGCGCCTTTGTCCTCTCCCCGGCCTGTTGGAGCAGCCGGGAAATAAAAAGCTCTGTTGGCTGAGCATTTTCAGCAGCAGCTTCTGTTGTTTTCCCTTCCAAAAGCTCCTTTCTCAGACTGTCCAGCTCTTCCCGGAGTATACCAAGGATCCTGTTTTTTCCATATAGTCTGCACAGCTCTTCCGCTTCCGGCTCCTGAAGGATCCGGTCCATCTTTGGAAGCTGTCTTAAAATCTCATTTTTATTCATATACTGTCCGCTTATTTTAATATCAGATATTTTTCCTGTTTTCCGGTTACTTCTCCCACGGCTGCGCCCGGAGAACCAAGCTCAGCCAGACGTTCCAGAAGCTCAGCGGCATCTCGTTTTTTTACTGCAAGAGAAGCCCTCCTGACGTCTGGGGATCATACACAAGATCTTCCTGCCAGGTTCCTGCAATTTCACTGAAAACATCCTCTTCCAGATATTCCCGGTTTCTGTATGCTCCCGCAGGAATCAGTCCCATCCGGGCATATTCCTTTGCTCCGGGCAAAACCGGAAGCTTCTCTGTATGGAGAACCAGCGTCATTTCACTGCCCTTTGCCATTTCCATGGAGTGTCCTGCCAGACCAAAGCCGGTGATATCTGTACAGCTGTGGATTTCAAATTCCGCCGCAATATCCCTGGCATATTTATTTAAGGCAGTCATTGTTTTTACCGCAGAGCTTATCTCTTCCTCAGAGGCAAGCTCTCCCTTAATGGCAGTGGAAATAATTCCGGTACCCAGAGGCTTGGTAAGGATCAGCACATCTCCCGGCTGCGCTCCATAATTTTTCCACATGGCTTTCGGATCAACAAACCCGCTGACGCAAAGCCCGTACTTTGGTTCATTGTCGGAAATGGTATGACCTCCTGCAAGCACAGCTCCTGCTTCCATTACCTTATCCGCGCCGCCCTGAAGGATTTTTCCCAGTATCTCAATATCCAGACAGTCCGGAAAGGCCGCCAGATTCAGCGCCACCTTAGGTTCTCCGCCCATGGCGTATACGTCGCTTAATGCATTTGCTGCTGCGATCTGCCCAAACAGATAGGGATCATCCACCACCGGGGTAAAAAAATCAACGGTCTGGATCATTGCCAGCTCCTCACTGATCCGATATACTGCGGCATCATCCGCAGTTTCTGTTCCCACTAAAAGCATGGGATCATTAAATTTTGGCAGCTTACCCAAAACTTGGGCAAGGGTCTTCGGACCTTTTTTCGCCGCTCAGCCGGAGGTAGTTGACATCTGCGTCAAACGAATTTCTGTGTCTGCCATATCACTCACCTCCATTCCATAATTTCCTGTCATCTTTTCCTTTAAAGCCTTCTTCATTTCCCATAACCTTTATTTTCCAGAGGCTTTCAGAACCCTTCCGCCCTCTGTTTTTCTTGTAAAACCATTTTTATCAAAATGCTCCAAAAGGGCTACCGCCACCTTCCGGGAGCAGCCCAGATAATCCCGGTATTCTCCAAGAGCAACTTCCGGCTTCTTCTCTGCCATTTCCCGGAATGCTGTTTTTGCCTTCTCATAATAATCACGGTGAACACAGTATTGAACATCCAGCCGGATCAGCGCTTTTTTGTTCAGAAGCGACGTAAACACAGCCGGAAACTTCTTCTGATTCCGGTGTTCCTTCAGATAAATCTCGGTAGCAAGAGGCGCAAAGCCCTCATCCAGATAATGGTTAAGGATTTCTTTTACCATAGCGTCCTCATCCTCCTTCAGAACTACCCGAAAACGCTTTTTACTGATCAGTCCGTGCTCTTCCTTGATTACTTTTTCGGCCTTTAAAACGGCAAGAATATCGTCTGCAAGCTTTCCTTCTGCAATCTTCATCCTGCTTCGCAGTTCTTCAATTCCCATGCCTTCCTTTAAAGGATTGGCTTTATGAAATTCATCCAGAACTGTCTCTGCCCTTTTCCGGTAAAAATCCATTTCCTGCCTGTGAATGTACAGGTTTTCATTAAGACGCACCAGAATTTTTCGCTCCGCCAGCTTCTCCGCTGTATGTTTCAGCCCGGATTTATCAAGAGTGCTTCGTCCTGCCAGCTCCTCCAAAGTAAAAAACGCTTCCCCAGTGCTCCCAGGCAGAAAGCTCAAGCATTTCCTCCCTGGTTCCGCTTTCCTTGATCCGGCAGGCCTCCAGCACCTTTTGGTCATTTCTTTTATGCTTTCTGGGGCAGATATCCAGAACCGTTCCGCCTCCAATGGTTTCTGCCGGGGAATAAAACCGGATCACAAACCGCTCTCCCTTTTCCAGAACCGTTTCCTCTTCCAGCCTGAGCTGAGCATAACAGGTCTCCCCTGCTTTCAGCTCATCTCTGTCAAGCAGGATCACCTTTCCCAGAAGCTCCCTTGTTCCATGATACACATGCACCCGGCTTCCGTTCTTTACGCTGCGCTGTGTGTGACGCAGCACAGTCAGAGACACATCTGCCATCATGGTAGGATACATACTGTTTTTAAAGGGCAACCACATCGCCTCTTCGGATCTCCTGTTTTTTCCTGTCAGGAAGATTCAGAGCCACTCTCTGCCCAGCATGGGCTTCCTCCACATTTGTCTCATGCACCTGAATACTGCGGATTTTTACAGAAGTATTTTCCGGATAAAGATACGCTTCCTGTTCCTTTTTGATCCTTCCGCCAAAAAGCGTTCCTGTTACAACAGTTCCAAATCCCTTCAGCGTAAATACGCGGTCAACAGGCAGGCGGAAGGCCCGGGTTTCCTTATGCTCCGGAAGATCTCTGTATAACTGATACAGCGTATCCCGAAGCCTGTCTATCCCCTGATTTTTGTATACAGAAACCGGAACCACAGGCGCATCCTCCAGAAACGTTCCCTTAACCAGTTCCCTGACGTCCTCCTCCACCAGCTCTGTAAGCTCCGGATCTGCCGCGTCTGTTTTTGTGATCACAACCACTCCGCAGCGTACCCCCAGAATGGACAGAATGTCCAGATGCTCCACAGTCTGAGGCATAATTCCCTCATCTGCCGCAACCACAAGCATGACCATATCCATTCCAGCCACGCCTGCCAGCATATTTTTTACAAATTTTTCATGGCCGGGCACATCCACGATCCCTACCCGCTCCCCTTTCGGGAAATCCATCCAGGCAAAACCAAGTTCAATGGTAATGCCCCGTTTTTTTTACTTCCTTCAGACGGTCTGTATCAATACCCGTCAATGCCCGGATCAGACAGGTCTTTCCGTGATCCACATGACCTGCCGTTCCTATAATTCCATATTTCATCAGTTTAACCCCTGTAAAAACCGGAGAGGAAAACCTGTCCGGCTGGATTGTATTTCTTTCTTCCTTATCATACCACACGTCTGGTTTTTTTTTACTACAGAAACGCTTCTCCGTATCAGGCAGAATAATGCCTCTGAACAAGTAACACTTTTATTTTGTATAAAGGCCGGAATAAGCCTTTTTATCCAACTTTAAATAAATACTATACAGAATCATCACAAATAAACCGATCACCGCTATAATTATCCATACAGTACTGAATGTATAATAGTCGATAAGTGTTCCTATTATGTAGTTACTTAATACTCCAATTAATCCGGCGCAGCTGGTCGTAATACTTAATACTCTTCCACGATGTGTTTCCGGTATTCTTTTTGTAAGATAAGGCGTTTTTGATATGGAACCCAATATTTCACCTGTGGTAAATATAATAATCCCTGCAACCGCAATCACAAAATGATGATTTACAAAAATAAAAAAGGCAAGTCCTAATGACTCCAGCAACTGCCCCAAATACATAATCCTGATATCCATAAATCCGGAAAGCTTTTGGGTCAATATCGGCGTGCCTATTACCACAACAACTGCATTAATACTTGTTAAAACTCCAAATTTAAAAGCCCCTGATCCCTGAAAGGCTTCCTCCATATGTAAGGGCATCAAAAAACTGAACTGATTATAAATCAGCGCAGCTATACCGTAAATGACAAACAGCACAAAAAATAATTTTCGTTGCGAAAAAACCTTGAATATTGATCCTGTTTCTCCTTTTTCATATTCGTTCACTGTTCTGTTATCCCGGTCAGCAGCTTTTACATTCTTAATAAAAATCAGCAGAAGAAGCGTACTGGTGATATCTGCCAGACCGTTAATAAAAAAGGACAGATTAAGATAATGATTAAATAAAATGCCTCCAATGGTGGGCGCCAAAACCAGGCCTAAATTCATGGAAAGATAATTCAGCGAATATGCTCTTTCTCTATCCCTGTAGGTTGTCAGATCCGCGATCAGAGCATCGTAAGCCGGCTGCTCCATTGCCTGAAATAATGAAGCAATCGCCAGTAAATACAGTGTCATCATGGACATTGGCAACGCAGCGCAGACAAAATACAGGCTGTTTCCAATCAGGTCGAAGGTAACGATGATATGCTTTTTATTATATTTGTCAGCCAGCTTACCTCCCAGTAAATAAAACGGTCCCATAAACAAAGAAAATATCATCATATACAGGCCGATGGTCTGTCCGTTCAGCCCCAGCTTTTCGCTCATGATCAAGGTAAGCATGGGCCATATTAACGCCCCCATACTTGTCATGACTTTGCCAAAAGCCAGTACATAGATTTCTTTTGGCAAATGGCTGTACATTGAAAAATGTTTCTTAAGAAATCCCATAAAAATTCTCTCCTTCGTCTTCTCTTTAAATCATCTGCCTGTTTTTTCTATCACATCTTCACTACCGTATCCAGGCACAACATCATCGCATATTCATATGTATTGCCGCCAAAATTCCTCTCATCATATTTTTCAACAGCTGCGAGGTTTTTCCCCTTGACTTTCATATTTATCCGATTACTCTAAATCAATCCAGTATCTTTGCTCTGTCTTACCGTTTTCTATTTGTTCATTTTCTAATATTCCGCCGTTTTTTATGATGGATTTCGCAGAACCAATATTATCTTTATCGCATACCATTAAAACTTTTTTGATTCCCATTTTTTTACATTCCTCTAAGGCAAGCCCAATCATTTGTACAGCATATCCTTTTCTTCTTTCAGATGGTCTGATTCCGTCGCCAATATGCCCTCCATGTAATAGCAAATGTTCATTTAAATAATGCCTGATATTTACTGCACCTACAATGATATTTCGCCTCTCATCCAAACAAAAGAATGTGGAATGAGGAACCAGTCCGTCTTTTGGTTCCTTTGCTTCCAAATTATCCAGATAGTAATCAAAGTCATCATAATCGTTTTTGAAAATAGCTCCTGGTGAACGGTTCACATCATAAGTATCATTATATTTTTTCCACTCCTTGAGCATGTCAATAATCTGTCCTTTGTATTCGTAACTTCCTTTTATTAATTTTATTGACATCAAAATCACTTCCTTTACTTAGAATCCATAACTTTTCTCGTTTCAAGACTGTACTGTAAATCTTTTCCCATTTTAAAAAATCTCATATTAATATCAATAACAGAAAATGCCTTATCATATTTTAAGTTTAAATCCACAACCAGATCCGCCAGCCTGTCTTCTGTACTTTCATTCAGATTTCCATTTAAGCTAGTAACAGCAATATCCACGTCTGATTCAGAAGTATAGGTTTCTCTTGCATAAGAACCGTAT
>ENA-OQKD01000479-OQKD01000479.1-human-gut-metagenome-genome-assembly--contig:-NODE-479-length-10432-cov-3.184279_pt1 | contig 10432 bp, 10 predicted proteins | sample MGYA00242775_ERZ504792 | MGnify/ENA primary metagenome ERZ504792 (study PRJEB26092, sample SAMD00036401) | human gut metagenome | host: Homo sapiens | study: EMG produced TPA metagenomics assembly of...
ATACGTTTTTAATTTCTGTACGTATTCGTCAAGTTTTTTTTATCCTATCTTTTCCAAGCACAATCAACGTCGGAGCTTGACGGACTCCATAGTTTTTCTACAAGATCCATCGATTCTCTGCATCGATTTTTTCATATTCCACATGTGCCTGATCCAGCATAAATCCTGCTACCTTGCAATTCGGACAAGTCTTCGTTGTAAACAGCAACGTTTTTGTCTCTTCCACCGATACATTTTCTTCTGCAATAATCTCCTTTGCCGCCTCTGTTCTCACTTTCAGATGTGATTTCGTAATATCGTATACTTTTCTTTCTTTGAATTCCTGAAGCTTTCCGTCATTCCAGTTCTGCACCGGACGGTAATATCCCGTGATACGGCTGTACACTTCTGTCGTCTTTCCGCAAATCGGACAAGTATATTGTTCCCCTGTCAGATAACCGTGTTCCCTACAGATAGAATAGGTCGGTGATATGGTATAATACGGCAGTTTGTAATTTTCGGAAATCTTGCGCACAAGCGCCGCCGCTGATCTCCAGTTTGGAAGTTTCTCTCCTAAAAATGCATGAAAAACAGTTCCTGAAGTATACAATGTCTGCATCTCATCCTGTATATCAAGCGCCTCAAAAATATCTTCTGTGTATCCAACCGGGAGGTGGGAACTATTCGTATAATAAGGCGTTCCACAGTCTTCCGCCGCTGTGATGATATCCGGGAATTGATCTCTGTCATGTTTTGCAAGACGATACGTTGTGGATTCTGCCGGTGTCGCCTCCAAATTGTAGAGATCCCCGTATTCTTCCTGATAATCCGAAAGTCGTTCTCTCATGTGATTCAACACATTTTTGGCAAACTCCTGTGTTTTTTCATGTGTCATATCTGCCCGCAGCCACTTTGCATTCAGGCCTGCTTCATTCATTCCGATCAGACCGATCGTTGAAAAATGATTGTCAAACGTACCAAGATATTTTTTCGTATATGGATACAATCCTTCATTCAAAAGCTTTGTAATAATGGTACGTTTTATACTTAAAGAACGTGCCGCAATATCCATCAGATGATCCAGTCTTCTGTAAAATTCCGCTTCATCATTCGACAAATAGGCGATTCTTGGGAGATTGATCGTCACAACTCCGACTGACCCTGTACTCTCCCCGCTTCCGAAATACCCCCCTGACTTTTTTCCGAAGTTCCCGAAGATCCAGACGCAAACGGCAGCACATACTTCTGTACATCACTTGGCTCCATGTCACTGTTTACATAATTGGAAAAATAAGGTGTTCCGTATTTTGATGTCATTTCAAACAGTAATTGATTGTTCTCCGTGTCTGACCAGTCAAAATCTTTCGTGATAGAATAGGTAGGTATTGGATACTGGAATCCTCTTCCGTCAGCATCTCCCTCAATCATAATCTCAATAAATGCCTTATTCACCATATCCATTTCGTTTTTTACAGTCTTTATATTTAAAATCCATCTCTTTTCCACCAACAATCGCCGGAAGCTCTGCCAGATCATTTGGCACCGTCCAGTCCAGCGTGATGTTTGTAAACGGAGACTGTGTTCCCCATCTGCTCGGTGTATTTACACCATATATAAATGACTCAATACATTTTTTCACCTGCTCATAATTCAGCTGATCCGCTTTGACAAACGGTGCCAGATAGGTATCAAACGAAGAAAATGCCTGCGCTCCTGCCCACTCATTCTGCATGATTCCAAGGAAATTTACCATCTGATTGCAAAGCGTGGAAAGATGTTTCGCCGGAGCCGATGTGATCTTTCCTCCCACGCCTCCGAGACCTTCCTGAATCAGCTGTTTTAAAGACCAGCCTGCACAATACCCTGTCAGCATCGACAGATCATGGATGTGAATGTCTGCATTTCTATGTGCATTTCCTATTTCTTCGTCATAAATCTCTGAGAGCCAGTAATTTGCTGTAATGGCTCCTGAGTTGCTTAAGATCAATCCACCCACAGAATAGGTCACTGTCGAGTTCTCTTTTACACGCCAATCATTGATATTTACATAGTTATCCACAATTTCTTTGTAATCAAGCACAGTTGATTTCATATTCCGAATTTTTTCACGTTGTTTGCGGTACAAAATATACCCTTTTGCTACATCTCCGTAACCCGATTGAATCAGCACAGACTCCACACTGTCCTGTATATCTTCTACTCGAATGAGATTCTCCTGAATCTTCGGCTCAAAATCTGCCGTCACTTTTAAGGCAAGCATGTCGATAATATCCGGATGGATCGCTTTTTCCTGTGCTTCAAATGCTTTCGTGATCGCAGCTACAATTTTTTTCAAATGAAAATCAGTTATTTTCCCGTCTCTTTTTGTCACCTGATACATCTATCTCAACCTCCATCATTTACAAATCATGAACCCATTGTAGCACTGTGTGAAACGTGCGTCAATAGCACCAGAAAACCATATATTGTGTATTTTTAGTTTTACATTCCTATATATTGTTATATACCACGCAGTTCTACGTTTGAAACATAGGGTCTTATAACCTCCGCAAACGCCTGCATTTCTGCCTTTTCGCATCCGTTTATCTCATCACCGATCAACTCTCCTGAGTCCACAAAAAACTGCAAAAAATATTTTTCAGCCCCTCGTATCCACCGTCCAATTTCTTCAAACGATTCCCTCGTATGATATTCTTGAATTACCGTTGTTCGAAACTCATATGCAACCGGATGTCCCAATAAAAATGCCACGCTTTCCTGTATCCGTTCCATCAGTTCCCTGCTTTCTTCGATTCCGGCTGTCTTACAGTATTGTCTTTTACTATTCTTAATGTCCATCGCAACGTAGTCTGCCAGTCCATTTTGAACAAGACTTTTCAACTTCTTTGGAAAACTCCCATTCGTATCCAGTTTTACCAAAAATCCAAGTTCTTTGACTTGTTCAAGAAATCGCTCAATATCATTTTGGAGCAATGGTTCTCCTCCGCTTACACAGACACCGTCCAAAATTCCCTGCCGCTTTTTCAAAAATGTAAAAATCTCTTCTTCCGGATACTTTTCTGTCTGTCCTGTCCCAAGAACGAGCGGCGCATTATGGCAGAACGGACATCTAAAATTGCAACCCGAAGTAAAGATTGTGCACGCCACCTTTCCCGGATAGTCTAAAAGTGTCAGCTTTTGCAGTCCTTGTATATTCATAGTATCACTCTTTTCTTTTTTCTAGCATTCCTAACTACCATAGCACTATCAGATGATATTTTCAATGTTTGGAATGTTTCTTAAAAACCAAATCGAGCATTGTACCTTTCTTGCGTATATGCTATACTTTTCATAACATACGTACTAATTACAAAGGGCAGATTTTTCTTTCTGATACCTGAGTAAAAAGGCGGACCGAATAAAAGACCGATCAGACTTATCAAGATAAGTCTGCCCTTTTTGAACCTTCGCCATAGGCGTAGGTTCTTTTTTAGGAGGGAGTTGTTTATGGAAACAAGAATTGCACTCATTGGCATCATTGTCACAAGTCATGAATCCATTCAGGAATTGAATACATTGTTAAGCGAATACGGCTCTTACATTGTCGGGCGCATGGGCATCCCTTATCGAGAGAAAAATGTCTCAATCATCAGCATTGCCATCGATGCACCAAATGATGTAATCAGTTCACTGTCCGGGAAAATCGGAATGCTTCCGGGGCTCAGCACAAAGACCGTTTATTCCAAACTACCGCTTTAATAAGGAAGGATGATTCAAAAGCTTATGAAAGAATTGATTCAAAAATTAAAGAAACTCAAAACTTGTCAAAAGAAGAATGGATTTCACTGATTGAAAACCGCTCTGTAGAGCTTTCGGACTACCTTTTCGCGCAGGCGAGAGAGGTTCGACATCAATATTATGGAAAAGAGATTTATGTCCGCGGATTGATTGAATTTACAAATTACTGTAAAAATGATTGCTTTTACTGCGGTATCCGAAAAAGCAATGCGAATACTACCCGGTATCGACTTACAAAAGAAGATATTTTGACCTGCTGCAAAAGCGGATATAAACTTGGCTTTCGCACATTTGTCTTACAGGGTGGCGAAGACGGCTATTTTACCGACTCTCGTCTTTGTGATATCGTCTCTTCGATCAAGAGTTCTTATCCTGACTGCGCCATCACACTTTCCGTTGGTGAAAAATCTTACGAGAGCTATCAGGCATTATTTGAAGCTGGTGCAGACCGTTATCTTTTGCGCCATGAGACATTTGACTCCGTGCATTACCAAAAACTGCATCCATCTTCTCTGACTGCCGAAAATCGTCAGCAATGCCTTTGGAATTTAAAAGAAATCGGATATCAGGTCGGTACAGGATTTATGGTCGGCTCCCCTTATCAAACTTCTGAAAATCTTGCCGACGATCTGTTGTTTATTAAAAGCTTAAATCCCCAAATGATCGGAATCGGCCCCTTTATTTCACACCATGATACTCCGTTTAAAGACCAGACATCCGGAAGCTTAGAATTAACACTTTTTATGCTTGGTCTTTTGAGATTAATGCTGCCGAAAGTATTACTTCCAGCCACGACGGCACTTGGAACTATCAGCCCTAACGGACGGGAACTCGGTATTCTGGCAGGTGCCAATGTCATTATGCCGAACTTGTCCCCAATCAACATCCGGAAAAATTATCTTTTATACGATAATAAAATCTCTACAGGAGACGAAGCGGCAGAATCTTTAAATAGTTTGAAAAGAAGCATGGCAGATATCGGATATCAAATCGTGGTATCCCGCGGGGATTCCCTAAACTAGCACTACGTAAACCTGCCCTCACCTACTCAATTAGGGACAGGGCTATTGTCAATTGGGGACGTAGTAAAAGTCACTTTTACTACGTCCCCAAACTAAGAAAGGAGACAAACCTATGTATAACCCAGCATCAAAAAAAGCGGAAGAATTTATCAACCATGAAGAAATTTTAGCGACATTAAACTACGCAGAAGAAAACAAGCACAACGAAGTGCTGATCACAGAATTAATCGAAAAAGCCAAACTTCGCAAAGGGCTCTCACACCGTGAGGCATCTGTCTTACTGGCGTGTGACATTGAAGAAAAAAATCAAGAAATCTATGCTTTAGCCGAACAGATTAAGAAAGATTTCTACGGTAATCGAATTGTCATGTTTGCCCCACTATATCTTTCCAATTACTGTATCAATGGCTGTACCTATTGCCCATACCACATGAAAAATAAGCACATAGCAAGAAAAAAACTGACGCAAGAAGAAATCCGAAAGGAAGTCATCGCACTTCAGGATATGGGGCATAAGCGTCTTGCCCTCGAAGCCGGTGAGGATCCTGTAAACAACCCAATCGAGTACATTTTAGAATGCATCAACACCATTTACAGTATCAAGCATAAAAATGGCGCTATCCGCCGTGTCAATGTCAATATCGCTGCAACAACTGTCGAAAACTACCGCAAGCTTAAAGAAGCCGGAATCGGAACTTACATTCTCTTCCAAGAGACGTACCACAAAGAAAGTTACCTTGAGCTTCACCCGACCGGACCTAAACATGATTATGATTATCACACCGAGGCGATGGACCGTGCAATGGAAGGCGGCATCGATGATGTGGGAATCGGCGTCCTTTTCGGTCTTGATAAATACCGCTATGAGTTTGCCGGACTTTTGATGCATGCAGAACACCTCGAGGCAGTCTGGGGAGTCGGCCCGCACACGATCAGTGTTCCTCGTCTGAGACACGCAGATGATATTGACGCAGACGCATTTGACAACGGAATTGACGACGATATATTTGCAAAACTGGTTGCCTGTATTCGTATCGCCGTACCTTACACCGGCATGATTATTTCTACCAGAGAAAGTCAGAAATGTCGTGAACGCGTTCTCCATCTTGGCGTCTCCCAGATCAGCGGTGGTTCCAAGACAAGTGTCGGCGGCTATGCTGAACCGGAACCGGAAGAAGACAAATCCGAACAGTTCGACGTAAGCGACACAAGAACCTTGGATGAGATCGTCAAGTGGCTGATGGAACTTGGCTATTTCCCAAGCTTTTGTACCGCCTGTTATCGGGAAGGACGCACCGGAGACCGTTTTATGTCTCTTTGTAAAAGCGGACAGATTCAAAACTGCTGCCAGCCGAACGCACTGATGACCTTAAAAGAATACCTGATGGATTATGCTTCCCCTGAGACAAAAAAAATCGGAGAAAAATTAATTTCAGAGGAAATCAACCACATTCCAAATGAAAAAGTAAGAAAAATTGTCATTGATAACCTGAAGGCAATCGAAGAAGATAACCGCCGTGATTTCCGGTTCTAGGAGGAAAATTATGAGTCTCAATAACACACCATCTTCCGAACGTATTCATATCGGAATCTTCGGGAAGCGAAATGCCGGAAAATCCAGCGTCATAAACGCCATCACCGGTCAGGATCTCGCCATCGTATCTGATATCAAGGGCACGACGACCGATCCTGTCCTAAAATCCATGGAACTGCTGCCTCTCGGTCCAGTTGTCCTGATTGACACACCGGGACTTGACGATGAAGGCAAGCTCGGTACACTTCGCATCAAAAAAGCATATCAAATGCTAAACAAAACCGATATTGCTGTCCTTGTCGTGGATGGCAGCATCGGCATGACAGAAGAAGACGACCGGATTCTTACTCGAATCAAAGAAAAAAACATACCATATGTCATTGTCTTCAACAAAATGGACTTAATAACAGATGCTTCTGTGAATACCAGACAAGAAAGTCATTCCCTACAAGTCAGTGCCAAAAACGGCTATCATATACAGGCATTAAAAGAATTGATTGCAAGTCAACTTCCAAAAGAACTGACTAAGAAAAAAATTGTAGGAGATTTGATTGCACCACTTGATTTTGTTGTGCTTGTCGTTCCCATTGACAGTGCTGCTCCAAAAGGCAGACTCATCTTGCCACAGCAGCAGACAATCCGTGATATTTTAGATGCAGGTGCAGTCTCCATTGTTGTAAAAGATACGGAATTAAAAGATACATTGGACAAACTTGCTGTCAAACCAAAACTTGTCATCACCGACAGTCAGGCATTTGGAAAAGTCTCCAAAGAGGTTCCTCGTGATATTCCGTTAACTTCTTTTTCCATCTTATTTGCCAGATATAAGGGAAATCTAGACACATTGATTACCGGAGCCCGGACACTTGACACCTTAGAAGACGGAGATACTGTACTCATCAGCGAAGGCTGCACACATCATCGTCAATGTGACGATATCGGTTCCGTGAAACTTCCGCAGTGGATTTTAGCGCATACCAAAAAAGAACTCCACTTTTCATTTACAAGTGGAACCGAATTTCCAAATGATCTTTCTGATTATCAACTCATTGTTCACTGCGGTGGATGTATGCTGAACGAACGTGAAGTGAAATATCGAATGAAATGTGCGCTTGATCAAAATGTTCCTATAACAAATTACGGCATCGCAATCGCACATATGAAAGGCATCTTAACCCGTAGCCTGGAACCATTTTTATAGACAGTACATCGTGAATCGGAGAATCCTTTATGTCCGGATTCTCCGTAATTCTTTAATCTAAAAACTCTTCTTCCGGCATTCTGACACCCACTGTACTTGTTACCGGAAGTGAAAACACAATCGCCTTTTCTTTACTTTCAAGCCCTGCCTGCTCCATAATCGCTTTCATAATCTCATTTTTCTGCGATGTCTTCGCCACGATCAAAATAATCTCTTTTTCCTCTGCAAGAGATACTCCTAGAAATTTTTCTGCTTTTTCCATTCCGGTTCCTTTTGCATGAATAACCGTTCCTCCACCTGCATTCGCACTCCGTGCTGCATCCATAACATTATCAATACTTCCCTGATTTGCAATTGCAACAAGCAATTCGTACTTTGTATCTTTCAATACTGTTTCCTCCTCTTTTTCAAACTCTTGCCCACCAATCAAATACTGCAGCACTTTTTTTCCACCGATACTGCTCACTGGCACGATAAATGCAATTCCGGTTCCCGGCACATCAATCTGCATCTTAATAATCAATTCCCGCCGAAGTTGTTTCCACATACTCTCCGTTACGATTGAAAAATACACCGCTTTTTCGCTTGCCTCCAATCCGAAATAATCCAAAACGGTACTGTCTGCAGTTCCTCTTCCCAATGCTCCAAAAACAGGAGCCATCTCATTTTTTTCAAATAAGTCTTGGAATTGATTGCGTAATTGCCGGTTTGTAATTGTAACCATCATATATACTTTGCTCATAAAATTCTCGTCTCCTACAATTCAATAATATCTGTATCTCCAAATGCTTCCAACGGTAATACCAAAACAGGTTCTTTGGTTTCTTCTGCCACATGTTTTGAACGTAGTTTGTAGATTGCTCCAAGCACCTGAATCGTAATCAACGGGGTCATCGCTACCATAGCAACTACACCGAATGCATCCGTTACAATATTACCGCCTACTGCCTGGCACGCTCCCATTGCAAACGGCAATAAAAAGGTTGCTGTCATTGGACCGGATGCCACTCCGCCCGAGTCAAATGCAATTGCAGTAAAAATCTTTGGCACAAAAAAGGATAAAACAATCGCAATCGCATATCCCGGAATGATGAACCAAAAGATAGAAATTCCTGTCAGAACCCGAACCATCGCAAGTCCAAGTGATACAGATACACCAATTGACAGGCTGAGCCCCATCGCATTTCTGGAAATGGCACCGGACGTAATTTCTTCTACTTGTTCCGTCAATACATATACCGCCGGTTCTGCCTTAACAATAAAATATCCCATAATCATGCCAATCTGGATAATAATCCAACGATAAGGAAGCGCCGCAATTAGTTGTCCCCAGATAATTTTCCAGCCGGCATAAATCCGATATTTACTCCTGTGAGAAATAGCACCAGTCCTATATAAGTGTATACAATTCCAACAAGAATTTTCACTAACGTTCGTTTTTTCAACTTCAGTGAAATACACTGAAAAACTGCAAAAAACAAAACAATCGGCAACAATGAAATCAGTATCTCTTTCATATATGTTGGGATCCCATCTGCAAATAGTTTCCACAATTCCACAGAATCACTCGCATCCGGAATAACAGTTCTAGTATAAGTACTTCCCTGCGGATTATAGATAAGCCCTAAAATCAGGACTGCCAAAATCGGTCCAATTGAGCAAAGAGCAACTAGACCAAAGCTGTCATTTTCCGCATGTTTATCACTACGCACCGCCGAAAAACCAATTCCAAAAGCCATAATAAACGGCACTGTCATCGGACCGGTGGTCACCCCTCCCGAGTCAAATGCAACTGCTAAAAAGTCCGCCGGCACAAAAAATGCAAGCAGGAATACAATTGGGTACAACACAACAAGCATATGCGGCAATGCAATTCCAAACAGCATTCGAAGCACCGCTGCCACAAGGAATATCCCTACTCCGACCGCGACTGCTATGATTAATGTATAATTGGGAATAGATGGCACCTGCTCTGCCAGCACCTGTAAATCCGGTTCTGAAATTGTAATGATAAACCCTAGTACAAAGCAGAGAACCACAACCGCTCCAAGCTTTTTTGTCTGCGTCATCTTTGTCCCAAGCCGTTCTCCCATCGGTGTCATCGCCATTTCTGCTCCCAATGTAAAAAACATCATTCCAACAATAAGCATCAATGCTCCAATAATAAAAGCCATCAGAATGCTAGTCGGTACCGGTGCGATTGTAAAACACAAAAATAATACAATCCCAATAATTGGTAAGACTGCTCCCAATGACTCCTTTAGTTTTTCCAGTAATTTTGTACGATATAATTTCAAATGTTTCCGCGCCTTTCTGCCTTCTTTGGCTGAATCTAAGTTTACAAGTTTCTTATCCGTTTTTTTCTCTTCTATTCTATCATGAAATTCATTCTCAAAAAGAAAATTTTCTATAAACTTTTCTCGTGCTAAACCCTGTAACTTCTTTTCATTTCCTGCTATACTAAATGAAGATACAACAGGAGGACAACGATTATGAATTTTTTAAGTATTTTTGATGTGATCGGACCGAATATGATCGGACCTTCCAGCTCACACACAGCCGGAGCAGTATCCATCGCATTAATGGCACGCAAGATGTTCCCGGAAGATATAAAAAAAGTGACATTCACACTATACGGCTCTTTTGCGAAAACCTATCACGGACATGGCACAGATCGGGCGCTTCTTGGTGGGATCCTTGGATTCTCTACAGATGACGAGCGAATCCGGGATGCCTTTCAGATTGCCAAAGATAGAAATATCACCTATGAATATATCATCGATGAGAAAACTGCTACCGAACATCCAAATACAGCAGATATCGATCTTATTGGCGTGACCGGACATACACTCTCTATCCGCGGTGAATCTATCGGCGGTGGAAAGATGAAGATTGTCCGCATCAACAACATCGATGTAG
>ENA-OQKD01000480-OQKD01000480.1-human-gut-metagenome-genome-assembly--contig:-NODE-480-length-10418-cov-3.306287_pt1 | contig 10418 bp, 13 predicted proteins | sample MGYA00242775_ERZ504792 | MGnify/ENA primary metagenome ERZ504792 (study PRJEB26092, sample SAMD00036401) | human gut metagenome | host: Homo sapiens | study: EMG produced TPA metagenomics assembly of...
TCTCGGATCATTGCGAAGCTTCCAGTCAAGCTGTCCATATACCCACATCAATAGAATAGACCTTTACTGCGCCGTTCTGAAGCATACAGTCTGTAAATCCTCCGGTGGAAGCTCCCACATCCATGCAGACCTTTCCGTCAAGAGTCACCTCAAAATGATTCATGGCTTTTTCCAGTTTCAGCCCTCCTCGGCTTACATAAGGAAGGGTATTTCCCCTTACCTCGATCTTAATCGTCTCCTGAAACATGGTTCCTGCCTTGTCTTCTTTCTGTCCGTCCACATACACATCCCCGGACATAATATATGCCTTTGCTTTTTCTCTGGATGGCGCCAGGGCCCGCTCCACCATCAAAAGGTCAAGTCGTTTCTTCATTTCTGCTCCTTATACCCGTCCTCTGCTGTTTTTTCTTCCTCTAATTCATTTTCTATGGCGCTGAAGATTTCTGCCGGAGACAGACCGATCTTAGCTCTCAGGCTGTCCACCTCTCCATGCTCCACAAAGCGGTTCCAGATGGCAATGGGAAGTACCCGCGTTTCCGGATGGCAGGCTTCCATATAAGCTGCCACATGTTCGCCAAAACCGCCGCTTTTTACATTTTCCTCTACTGTTACAAAAAGGCTGTGATCCTTTGCCAGCTCATCCAGAAGCCCGGTATCCAGAGGCTTGACAAACCTTGCGTTTACAAACGTTGGATTCTCTCCCTTGGCTTTCATTTCTCTGTACACCTGCTCACATACTTCAGTCATGCTTCCCACTGATAAAATCGCTGTTTTTTCTCCCCGGTAAAGAATCTCGCTTTTTCCATACTGGACAGGACTCTGAAACTCTTCCAGCCCCTGATATGCGCCTCCCCTGGGATAACGGATCGCGCAGGGACCTGCCATATATGCGGAAAACTCCAGCATTTTTGACAGTTCCCAGGCATTTTTCGGAGCCATCACTGTCATATTGGGTATCATGGTCAGATAAGACAGATCAAAGCATCCCTGATGGGTTTCCCCGTCAGCTCCTACAAGTCCCGCCCGGTCAATGGCAAAAATCACGTGCAGGTTCTGCATGCACACGTCATGCACGATCTGATCCACTGCTCTCTGCAAAAAGGAGGAATAAATAGCCACTACCGGAATCATTCCGCCCAGAGCAAGACCTGCTGCAAATGACACTGCATGCTCCTCTGCAATTCCCACATCAAAAAACCGGTCCGGAAATTCCTTTGCAAATCTTTTAAGCCCGGTCCCTTCCCGCATAGCCGCAGTAATACAAACCAGCTTTTTCTGCTCTTTGCCAAGAGCTGTCACTGTATCCGAAAAAACATCTGTATAGGTAAGGCTTTTCTTTGCTGACAAAGACTTTCCTGTTTTTATGTCAAAAGGACCTGTACCGTGAAAACGGTCCGGATGAACACAGGCGGGCGTATAGCCTCTGCCTTTTTCTGTAAGTACATGAACGATCACCGGTCCTTCTACCCGTTTTGCCTCATTAAACAGACGCATCATCTGGCGCATATTATGTCCGTCAACCGGCCCCAGATAAGTGATTCCCATATTTTCAAACAACATGCCCGGAATGATCAGCTGCTTGATGCTGCTTTTTGTTTTCCGCATGGTGTCCACAATAGCCGGTCCTATTTTCGGCACTTTTTTCAGTGTTTTTGTCACATTGATTTTCATTCCGGTATAGGACTCTGCTGTGCGCAGCGCACTTAAATAGGAAGACATTCCTCCTACGTTTTTTGATATGGACATATTATTGTCATTGAGCACAATAATAAAATTCGTTTTCAGCCCTGCCGCATTGTTCATGGCCTCATAAGCCATTCCGCCTGTCAGAGCGCCGTCGCCGATCACAGATACTACCCGGTAATTCTGTCCCAGAAGATCTCTGGCTCTTACGTATCCCAGACCTGCAGAAATAGAATTGGAGCTATGACCTGCGTCAAAAGCGTCACAGTCGCTTTCTTTCTTTTTGGAAAACCGCTCATGCCGCCTTCCTGCCTGAGTTTTGCAAAGCCGTCCTTTCTTCCGGTCAGGATCTTATGGGTATATGCCTGATGTCCCACGTCCCAGATGATCCGGTCCTGAGGAAGATCCAGCACATTATGAAGGGCAAGCGTCAGCTCCACAGCTCCCAGATTTGACGCAAGATGTCCTCCTGTACGGCTGACCGATTCTATTAAAAACTGTCTGATCTCTTCTGCCAGAAGCGGAAAATCCGCCAGCGCGATCTTGTGAATATCATTGGGCTTATTGATCTTTTCCAACATCCTTCGTGTCCCTCTCTTACTTCCTGCGCCCTGCCATTTCCCTGACCAGAGCCGTCAGGAATTCATTTTTTCTGTTCAGCTTTTCCAGAGAAGAAACCGCGCTTTCAGAAAGCGCTTCTACCTGTCGGGACGCCTCCTCTGTACCGAAAAGTGTCACATATGTAATCTTATTGTTCTTTTCGTCACTGTGAACCGGCTTGCCAAGCTCTTCGCTTGTAGAAGTCACATCAAGAATATCATCCCGGATCTGAAAAGCCAGTCCGATATCTGACGCAGCGCTTTCTACAAGAGCAAGCTCCTGTTCATCTGCACCGCCCAGAACTGCTCCTGCCATCATGGAGGCTTCCAGAAGAGCTGAGGTTTTGTGTTTGTAAATATAATCCAGCATTTCCTTGCTTAAAGGCTTGCCGTCATTTTCCACATCCACACTCTGGCCGCCCAGCATACCGAAAATCCCGGTCTTTTCTGCCATAATCCGAAGAGCCTGTATCACACGTGCATCTCCCGGAGCATGATCAAAAGCCCGGAACATGGTTTCATAGGCATAATTTAAAAGAGCTGCCCCTCCCAGGATCCCCATGGCTTCCCCATATACCCTGTGAGCAGTCAGACGCCCTCTTCTGTAATCATCATTATCAATTGCCGGAAGATCATCATGGATCAGAGAATGTGTATGAATCATCTCGATTCCTGCCATAAAAGGCTCTGCCAGAGCCTCGTCTCCGTCAAAAAGCCGGCAGCACTCCAGAAGAAGCACCGGGCGCAGACGCTTGCCTCCTGCACACATACTGTAATTCATTGTCTCTGCCATAGTTCTGGCAAAACCTTTTTCTTCTGGAAGCCAGCGGCGGATCACTTCTTCCGCATGATCCGTCCGTTTTTTCAGTTCATCCTTAAAATTCCCGTAATGTTCCATCTTCATCCATCTGGAGCATCTTTTTTTCTACTGTGTCCAGCTTTTCGCTGCAGTATTTTAAAAGCTCCATTCCTTCTTTATAAAAGCGGAACGAATCTTCCAGAGAGGTCTCGCTGTCCTCCAGCCTTTCTGCCAGTTCTCCCAGCTTTTCAAAGGCTTCCTCCAGGGTCTTCTCTTTTTGGAGATCCGTTTCCTGGTTAATCGTCTCTGTCATGTTTCCCATGTTTCCTTTCTGATTCCTGTAACCTCAGCTTCGATCACACCGTCTGTCACAGAAATTTCCATCCGGTCTCCCGGCTTTATGCCCGCCGTTGTTTTGACTGCCCTGCCCCGGCTGTCCGCCACAAAAGCGTAGCCCTGGCTGAGCTTGCCAAGGGGCGAAAGTCCTTTATAGCGTTCCAGATAAAGCCCCAGCACATGACGTTTTTCCTGAAGCTTCCACTTCATCCCGTCTCTGAGGGCATCCTCATAATCCAGAAGAAGCTGTCTTCTTTCTCTCAGCCTGCTTTCCGGACTTAAATACTGAAATCTCATCTGAAGCTGATCCAGACGTAAACGCTCCAGATTCAGCTTTGCATTCATCCCCCGGTTCAGACGCTCACGGAAACCGGCGGTATTCTCAACCAGCTTCCCATACTGAGCCACAGCCAGCTCTGCTGCCGCTGACGGTGTAGGCGCTCTCAGATCCGCCACAAAATCCGCAATGGTAAAATCTGTTTCATGTCCTACCGCGGAGATCACAGGCGTTCTGCAGTCAAAAATAGCGCGGGCTACTTTTTCTTCATTAAAGGCCCAGAGATCCTCTATGGAACCTCCGCCTCTTCCAACGATCATTACATCCACTCCGGCTTCATCCAGCATACGGATACCCTTTACAATACTGTCCGCAGCTCCTTCTCCCTGTACCAGTGCCGGATAGAGGATGATCTGGACATACGGATTTCTTCTCAGAGAAATATTGCGGATATCCTGTATGGCCGCTCCTGCAGGCGCAGTTACCACACCCAGTCTTCGGATAAATTCCGGAATGGGCTGTTTATATTCCTGGGCAAACATTCCCATTTCTTCCAGTTCTCTTTTCAAAGCAAGAAAACGTTCGTACAGAACGCCTTCTCCTTCCTGGGTGATCTCCTTTGCATAAAGCTGATAACGTCCGTCCCTCTCGTAAACGTCCACAGCTCCGCCCACTACCACCTGATCTCCGTCTTTCATGCGGAATGCCAGTCCGCGCCTGTGTCCGGCAAACATCACGCAGGAAAGAACTCCTGTCTCATCTTTCAGAGAAAAATAAACATGTCCGCTTGGGTGATATTTACAGTTGGAAACCTCACCCTTTACATATACCTTTTTCAGGACAAAATCCTGAAGGAACATATTTTTTACATAGCGGTTGACCTGACCTACGGAATAAACTCTTTTCATTTTCAGTTCTTGCTTTCTTCAGATGACGGCTGTTCCTTTTTTTTCTGATTTTTGCTGGATCTGATAATGATCTTTGCCTGGTGGGAAGGACGATGTGTTCTGCGCACAGGACCGCCCTCTTTCTTTCCGCTTGCGATCTTTCCAAGGATTCCGTTTACAAAGGAACCGGAATCTTCTCCGCCGAAAAGCTTGGCAAGCTCTACTGCCTCGTTGATGGCAACTCCTACCGGAATCTCCTCATCAAATTTCATCTCATAAAAAGCAAGACGGAGAGCAGTCAGGTCAACCCTGTTCATTCTGCTTGTTTTCCATCCCTGGCTATATTCATTTAATTCCTGATCGATTTCTTCAATATGCGCAAGAATATCATCGTATTTCTTCTTCATGACAGCCTGCTCTTCTTCTGTCAGCTCCTCCAGACTGTCAAAGTAAAGAGAAAGCTGCTCCGGCATTTCTCCCTCTTCATTAAACTGTGTCATAAACAGCAGTTTAAAAATATGTTCTCTCTGTTCGTGTCTTCGCATAATTCCTCCTCATATAGAAAAAAGGAAAGGGTTACTTTCCTTTTTCGTTCTCCATATCTACACCAGCAATGCGGATATTTACATCTGCAACCTCAAGGCCTGTCATATTCTCAATAGATGTCTTTACCTTGTCCTGAACCTTCCGGCTGACGTCCAGAATATTTTTTCCGAAATCAATATTCAGTGTCAGATCCACTGTGACAACGCCCTCCAGAACAGTAACCTTTACGCCCTTGGACAGGTTCTTCATTCCAAGCTTGCTTACCAGTTCATTTGTGATGTTTCCGCCCATGGATGCAACGCCCTCAACTTCTGTAGCCGCAAGTGCCGCAATGATCGTCACCACTTCATCTGCGATCTTTACTTCACCGATACCTCCTACATCCTGTATTTTATAGGTTGTTCTTTTTTCTGCCATAATAACTCCTCCTAAGGATTCAGAATCAGATACTCCGGTTAAGGAACAGACTTTTTCATGTTTCCTCTGTCCCTGTTAATAAGCTTAGTATATCAAATTTTTACAGAAAATAAAAGCATTTATTATTTATTTCATTTTGTATCGGTTCTTCTGATAAAGTTTTTATTTACTGAACTCTGTCAGTACAAGATCCGGATTCCGGTCCTGAGTCATGCCCACGCTCCATGCATTTACAAACAGAAGCAGAGGATTTCCTTTCAGGTCTGTTACCTTTTTCATATCTGAGGTTCCTGTGATCTTTGCCACATCCACTTCATCCTTATTGGCGATCCACCGGATATGCTCATAAGGAAGATTTTCCAGACGGATCTCTACATTATATTCATTTTCCAGGCGGTATTTCAGAACATCAAACTGCAGGACACCCACAACGCCCACAATGATCTCTTCCATTCCTGTATTAAACTCCTGGAAGATCTGAATGGCACCCTCCTGGGCAATCTGATTGATTCCTTTTACAAACTGCTTTCTTTTCATGGTATCAATCTGACGGACACGGGCAAAATGTTCCGGCGCAAAGGTAGGGATTCCCTCAAAGGCAAACTTTCTTCCCGGTGAACAGATGGTATCTCCAATGGAAAAAATGCCCGGGTCAAATACGCCGATAATATCTCCTGCATATGCCTCGTCAACCACATGACGGGATTCTGCCATCATCTGCTGTGGCTGCAGAAGGCGCATTTTTTTGTCTCCCTGTACATGATATACCTCCTGGGAAGCGCGTCAAACTTGCCGGAACAGATACGCATAAAGGCAATTCTGTCACGATGAGCCTTGTTCATATTTGCCTGGATCTTAAACACAAAAGCAGAAAAATCGTCAGACATAGGATCAATCTCTTCCTCATCTGCAATACGCGGAAGTGGAGAGGTTGTCATGGACAGGAAGTGCTCCAGAAAAGTCTCCACACCAAAGTTTGTCAGCGCAGATCCGAAAAATACCGGAGTCAGCTCACCTTTACTTACCAGCTCCTGATCAAAATCTGCGCTTGCTCCGTCAAGAAGCTCGATTTCTTCCATTAGCTGTTCCTTCTGATCAGGATCTACGATTTCATCAAGACGGGAGTCATCGATGTCGATCTCCTCAATGATTCCCTCTTTTGTCCTTTTTGTGTATCGGAAAAGGTCAGCACCTTATGGGTGTTTCTGTCATAAACGCCGCGGAATTTTTTTCCGGAACCAATAGGCCAGTTAATAGGGCAGGTCGCAATTCCCAGTTCCTTTTCGATCTCATCCAGAAGATCAAAGGTATCGTTTGCGTCTCTGTCCATTTTGTTGATAAATGTAAAAATCGGAATGTGGCGCATTACACAAACCTTGAACAGCTTTCTTGTCTGCGCCTCCACACCCTTGCTTCCGTCAATGACCATGACAGCGGAATCTGCTGCCATCAGGGTACGGTAGGTATCCTCCGAGAAATCCTGATGTCCCGGTGTATCCAGAATATTGATACAGTAGCCGTCATAATGGAACTGAAGCACAGAGGAGGTTACGGAAATACCTCTCTCCTTCTCGATCTCCATCCAGTCAGATACCGCATGGCGGGCAGTTGCCTTTCCCTTTACGCTTCCTGCCAGATTGATGGCGCCTCCATAAAGAAGAAATTTTTCTGTCAGTGTTGTCTTACCGGCATCCGGGTGGGAAATAATGGCAAAGGTTCTTCTTTTTTCTATCTCTTTCGCATACTTGGACACGTTTAAGCCTCCTGTTTTCTATTCATACAAACTCATAACATACTCACACATTCTAGTATACAAAAGCCTGCACTGTCAAGAGCAATCGGACAGGAAAAATCCCCTCTCCCTGCCGGAAGAGGGGCGCCTTTTTCTATTCATCCGGATACCGGTCAGTCATAAATCCCTTCTGTCTGTATTACATACTCGTCTGAAGCCTCTGCCGAGGTTTCCTGCTCCTCATAATCCTCTCCGGATCCCGATGCTTCCCCTGAATTTTCTGTTTCACCGATCTCCTCAGCCTCTCCGTTTGTTTCCTCCAGCTCCTCTTCACCTTCCGGGACAGCTTCTGCTTCATCGCTGCTCTGACTCAGAGGTGTGATCACAATATTTTCTGCTGCGATGCCGGTCTTTCTTTTTACAATATCCTCGATCTGCGCCCTCTGCGCATTCTCCAGAGCGCTGTCCGGCACTACAATATCCGCTGTCTCCCCGGTCAGATTCACAACCACATTCTCAAATCCTTTTGCTTCCAGAAGAAGCTCTGCCGCCGCTTCTTTTTCCGCAAGCTCAGTCATGGAGACCATGGTATTGATGGCTTCCTGCTTTTTCTCCTCACTGATATCGGTATTTCCAATGATCTCCTGAAGCTCTGCCTTGTTCTGAGAGCGCACCTGCTCTCTGGAAAGCTTTGCCTGGGCTGCAAAATCAGAAGCTCCTGTAAGTACGGCTTCCCCGGGAGTTCCTGTAGTTGAAAGATCTCCCTGGTCATCTGTCCCGTTCTCATCCAGAAGGGCTGTTTCATCTGTCAGATCATACTCTACCTCCTCCAGAATACTGCTGCTGTCTGTACTGGCCTCTTTATCCTTAAATCCCAGATCTACATCCGCAAAATTCAGGTATCCGGCTACTGCGATCAGAATTGCCAGCGAGGTGATGATCACCTTGATTCTTTTTCATGATTTTTTTCACTTTACTCTCCTCATTTCATTTTCATTATTTTATTTTATGGGCTTCAATCTGAAATAATGCCATTACAGCCTGCTGAATATTCTGCACGGTAACAGAATTATCCGCCCCCTCTGCCGCAATCAGCACACCTGTCACTTCCGTGTTTTCCGTTCCGTAAAATCCCTGTTTTCCCTCTCCGGTCATCAGAAGTACCTGCACCTTTCCCACACCTTCTGTATTTTCCAGAATGGATTCCAGCTTTGCCTCCAGAAGTGTTCTGTCCCCCTCACAGCTTTCTGTATTTTCCGTAAGATCCTGCTTTTCCTCTGTCTGTTCCTTACTGTCTGATACCGGAAGCGCGATCACTGTCAGAAGCATTCCCAGAAGCAGAAGAACCATCCACTGCTGCCCCGTCATTTCTGTCAGTAAGGATCTTACAGTCCTTTTCTTCGATTCCGAAGCTCTTCCTGAGGTCATCCCGAATCCCCCTTTCCTGTTCCCGGGTCAGCTCCTGTTTTACAGTCAGTACTGCGGATATCCGCTCTCCTTCTATATGTACGGCAGTCTCAGAAGGATTTATTCCTGATTCTTTTAACAATTCTTCAATTTTAGAAGAAATCTCATTTTCGTATCCCTGTTTCAGATAAAAAGTCTGAAGCTCTTCTGCTTCCATCCTGTCCATCCTTTTCTGTTCCTGATAAAAGGTATCTGCAAAGCCTTCCAGAAGCTGCCCGCTTTTTCCAAATACAGCAAACACAGGCGTGCAGAGCATGTAGATCAGAAGAAGTCCCATAAACGAACGCACATAGCGTTCATATTTACGATCAGGAACCAGCTGAAGAACTGCTGTAAAAAACAGATAAAAAACTGCAAGACTTTTCATCCACTGGTAAATGTCCTCTCTCATACGCCGCCTCCCTGTATTCCTGCCATAATGATCAGAAAAGTCAGAATACAAAGCACCTCTGCTGTAAAAACGGATTTTCAGCAGGATCTCAAAGCCTTCTCCCATGGTAGACAGACATTCCACCATCCGCTTATCCGATACCGGCTGAGATACTGCTGCCAGAAACCGGTAAGTTAAAGACAGCATCCCATAATGGATCACAGGTCCTGCCCCGGCAGCCACTGTTGCCAGAAGGATAAGAACTCCAAGGCAGTTGCGTACAAGGACCGCACTGGTGATCACCAGCTCTGTTACCATGTTCACAGCATTTCCAACTCCCGGCAATGCTCCTGCTGCTTTTCCGATCACACTTCTTTTCAGAGAATCCATAACCGGAGCCACCAGCCCCCGGACAACCTGAAGCCCTGCTACAAGGCCCAGAAGAGTTTTTAGCGCCCAGCTGACCACTGTTTTTAAAAATTCTGCAAATTTTCCCAGCATTTCTTCTCTGGACAGATGATTTACCAGACGCAGAAGAACATAAATCTCCGCCGCAGGCAAAAGAACATTCAGAAGAATCCACTGGATCAGCCACACCAGAAGAAGAACTCCTTCATAAAACACAGCTGCTGACAGAGCTCCGGAAGATGCCGCCACTGTCATAAAATATGCCGGAGACAGCGCCTTCATAAATTCCACGATCCAGGAGATCGTATGATGCAGCGAACGTGTTTTTTCATAAAAAGAATCCATCAGAAGCGTAAACAGAAGAATATACACCACATAAAAACTGACATCTCCCACCTGTCCGTTTTCAAACACAGAAGCAAAATTTGTAAACACTGCCGCAAGAATCACCAGCACCAGAATTTTTGCAAACAGCTCCCTCTCTCTCTCAAAACCGGAAAAAAAAAGACCGCGCAGAAATTCCTGCACTGTCTCTTTTGAAATCGCTTCTTCCCCGTTTATTAATTTCTTCAGAGCTTCCTGAAAAGAAAAGCTTTCTGTCCCCAAAAGCTCGTCCAGCATCCTCTGAACCTGACCGAAATCAAGCTCCGAAAGAAGCTCCCCCTGGATCTGCTCTGCCGTATCAGCCTCTTCTGCCCCCTGTACGACTTTTGTTCCGCAAAAGATGATAAATGCGGTGCATAAAACAAAAATCCCAGTTTTATAAAGCCTCTTCATACAAAAAACTTCTGGATCGTATCCAGAAGCGCCATCAGCACAGGAATACTGAGGACCATAAATAGACAGCTTACAGAACAGCTCGATCTGTCCTGCCGTTGCCTGATGCCCTGCATCTCT
>ENA-OQKD01000482-OQKD01000482.1-human-gut-metagenome-genome-assembly--contig:-NODE-482-length-10390-cov-2.624769_pt1 | contig 10390 bp, 13 predicted proteins | sample MGYA00242775_ERZ504792 | MGnify/ENA primary metagenome ERZ504792 (study PRJEB26092, sample SAMD00036401) | human gut metagenome | host: Homo sapiens | study: EMG produced TPA metagenomics assembly of...
AAGAGACCGGCAAAGGAAGCTGGAAAGAAGCTTTTAGATGCAGGGAACCTCGTACATATAGCAAAGGTCGAAAAACCGTCTCGGTTTTTTAGAGGTTTTTATACAAGCCTCTATCCGATGGGCGTGAATTGCTGCATATCAATCAGGGCGTGGATGGAGATATTTTGATTCAGCACAGTGATTTGTTGCGCAGAAAAGATCCTGCGAGATTGACGATGGAAAGTACGTGTGGAGAATCCGGAATTCCAGCTCACAGCGCTTTATTTTGAGCAGGAATTTCGTAAGAATCAGACAATTCCAATGTCTGATGAACTGAAAGAGACTTATGAAGAGATGCTGGTGCATTTCAGCAGAGGAAAATACATTGTTCCGACACAGGAAGAGCACGGCATTCCAATTTTAAAACAAAAAGAAGGACAGGCTTACCTTCCTTTATTCACAGATCTTCAGGAATTTCAGAAGTTCAATCGTGAGGACAAATTTAAGGGAGGCGTCGTAGAGGCTGAAAAAGTATCTAATCTTTTGAATGATGAGATGTCAGGAGTTGTTATAAATCCGTTTGGATTCAACTTAGTATTGAATCTGCAAAAGAAGGACGCTTAGTGGGAAAAGATGTATTTCACAGGATGAACACAGAATTCTCATAATTTAAACACAAAAATATCATAAAGTTATCGATTTCTTTTCATATAATATAAACAATTCATGTTGTTTCAGGAGGGAAGAAATTGATAGAAGTAAAAAATTTAGTCAAGAAATATGGCGATCACACGGCTGTAGATCATCTGAGTTTTACAGTTGAAAAAGGACAAATCTATGGATTTCTCGGACCGAACGGCGCCGGAAAATCTACCACAATGAATATTATGACAGGATATTTGGGGGCAACAGACGGTGAGGTACTCATCAATGGGCACGATATTTTGAAGGAGCCGGAAGCGGCGAAGAAAAGTATCGGTTATCTGCCGGAGCTGCCTCCATTATATATGGATATGACTGTCATGGAATATCTTAAGTTTTCAGCAGAATTAAAAAAGATTAAAAAAGAAGACCGAGAAGCGGAGATTGAAAAGGCGTTGAAGCTTGTCAAGCTCGCAGACGTGCAGGACAGATTGATTAAAAATCTGTCAAAAGGATATAAGCAGAGAGTAGGACTTGCGCAGGCGATTTTAGGATTTCCGGAGATTATCATACTGGATGAGCCGACTGTAGGGCTCGATCCAAAGCAGATCATTGAGATTCGTGAACTGATCCGTGAACTGGCGAAAGAGCACACGGTTATTTTGAGTTCGCATATTTTGGCGGAGATTCGTGAAGTGTGCGATTACATTATGATTATCTCAAAAGGAAAGCTGGTTGCAAGCGATACTCCGGAGCATTTGGAAGAATTGATGAATGGCTCCGATACGATTCATATTGAGACAAGAGCCGAAGAAGAGACGGTAAGAGAGATCCTAAGTGGACTGGAAGATATCGAAGATGTGACCTATATACAGGAAAATGAGATCTTGAAAGCAGAGGTTAAGACGAAAGAACGAAAAGATATCAGAGAAGCGATTTTCAGTGCATTTGCAGAGGCACAATGTCCTCTTCTCACATTGCAGAAGACAACAGTTTCGTTGGAAGAAGTATTCTTAGAATTGACAGGAGGACAAAAATCAGATGAAAGCAATTTATAAAAGAGAGTTAAAATCTTATTTTCAATCTATGATTGGGTATGCGTTTATCGCATTTTTACTGGCGTTTGTCGGTATTTATTTTATGGCATACAATCTGAATGCAGGATATCCGTATTTTTCTTACGCGCTATCCGGCGTGATGTTCATGTTCCTGGTTGCAGTGCCGATATTGACCATGAAGAGTTTTTCGGAAGAGCGAAAGAGTAAGACAGACCAGCTGCTTTTGACATCGCCGGTTCGTCTGATGGATGTTGTGCTTGGGAAATATCTTGCGATGGTAACGGTTATTTTTAATTCCGAATCTAATTTTCTGCATCTATCCGCTGGTGATCAAAATGCAGGGGACTGCCTATTTGCGGGTGGACTATGCGGCGATTTTGCTTGTTTTTTATACTTGGCTGTGTTTACATAGCAATCGGAATGTTTTTATCTGCGTTGACAGAAAGTCAGATTATCGCAGCGGTAAGTACTTTTGCAGTGCTTCTCATTTTACATCTGTGGGGCGGATTGTTAGATTTCATTCCAAGTACGGCAATCAGTGGAGTGATTGGAATCATCGCAATTATCACGATTGTGGCGTTGACTATCTACCAATTGACAAAAAACTGGGTGATCAGTGCGGTGATAGAAGCAATTGGAGTGATTGCATGTGTTGTTACATACGTTGTGAAATCATCTTTGTTTGAGAATCTGCTTGTGAATCTTTTGAGTAAATTAGATCTTTCCAGTAGTTTTTCAAATGTGTATATGAACAAATTGTTGGATGTCAGCGATTTGATTTTGTGTTTTTCACTTATTGCATTGTTTGTATTTCTGACAATTCAGACTATACAAAAAAGACGTTGGAGTTAGGAGGCTGTATCGGTGAAGAAAATAAAGAAATGTTTCAAAGTCCTCAATCACGTTATGGGACATATAGTATGGTAATAACTGCGGTGGTAATCGCAATCGTGATCGTGATAAATATGATTGCAGGTCAGCTTCCTGACAGTATGAAAAGTGTAGATTTGAGTGGTAATTCACTCTATGAGATTACGAAGACGAGCAAGAAGCTTTTGAAGAATCTGGATAAAGAGGTACAGATTCATGTGTTGGCAGAGAAAAGCTCTACAGATGAGAGAATTCAGACATTCATAGAGAAATATGCAGCGCTCTCAAAGAATGTGAAGGTAGACTGGGTGGATCCGGTACTGCATCCTTCAGCGGTTACAGAATATGAGGCACAGGAGAACAGCGTTGTTGTAGAGTGCAAGGATACAGAAAAGAAGATGGTAATCCCGTTCACAGATATCATTGTGTACGATGAGATGTCTTATTATACGACAGGGTCAATGACAGAAAGTGAATTTGATGCAGAAGGTCAGCTGACAAGTGCGATAAACTATGTGACAAGTGACGCTTCAAAGACAATCTACCGCACAACAGGACACGGAGAATCTACTTTCTCCACGACAATCACAGATTTGATGGGAAAATCCAATTTCACAATATCTGAGTTGAATCTGATGATGAATAATAAGATTCCGGATGACTGTGATCTGCTTGTTCTGTATGCGCCGACGTCGGATTTGACGGCGGACGAGAAGACATTGATCACAGATTATCTCACAAATGGTGGGAAGGTATTGTTCATTATGGGAGATACGCAGAATGAGACACCGAATTTAGATGCGCTGATGAAGACTTACGGAATGGAAAAGGTAGACGGCTATATTGCAGACACAACAAGATGCTATCAAGGAAATCCATATTACATATTCCCGGAGATCACAGCAAGCGGAGAGATGGCGGACGGTCTTTCTTCAAAAATGGTGTTGTTGATCAATGCGCTTGGATTTAACACGGCAGATCCGGAACGTGATACTATCACAGTTGACAGCTTCATGACAACTTCCAGCAACGGATATGCGGTGACAGAGGATAAGGAGACTCAGGGAACTTATACTCTTGGCGCTGTGGCAACAGAGGATGAAAGCCGATTTACAGTTATTTCGGCGGCAACTATGATCGATGCAAATGTGACAGATTCCTTCTCAACCTTGGAAAATACAACGCTATTTATGAATGCGGTTACAAGTAATTTTGACGATGTAGACAATCTTTCAATCGAAGCGAAGAGCTTGGAGACAACATTCAATACAATGCAGCACACAGGATTATTAGGACTTGCAGCGATCATAGGTGTTCCGGTTCTCATTGTCATCTTTGGATTTGTAAGATGGCTGAAACGCCGTAAAGCGTAAGGAGGACATAGAATGAAGAAATATAAATCACTGATCATTCTTTTGGCAGTTCTGGTTGTGCTTGTAGTTGCGTATGTTGTGACAGGGCAGTTAAAAAAGAAATCTGCGGAGAAGAAAACGAAGAGAAACAGATGCAGTGCTTGATATGTCGGATATCACCTCAATTCAGTATACGAACGGAACAGATACGATGTCGTTTATAAAAGAAGATGGTACATGGTACAGTGAGTCTGATAAAGAATTTCCACTGCAGCAGAGCAGTCTTAAGACGATGGCGGAGACTTTTGGAACGCTTTCAGCTAATCGGGAGTTAACCGATGGAGATACACTTGCGGACTATGGACTGGAAGAGCCACAGTATACGATCACGCTCAAGAATGCTGATGGAGAAGAACAGAACATTTATATCGGCAATGCGGCAGGTGAAGACTATTATATGACTGTAGGAGATAAGGAAAAGATCTATACGGTAGATTACAGTGTGGTAAATGCAATGAATTTTGATTTGGATTCTATGCTTCAGAAAGAGACATTCCCAAGCATTGGATCAGATAATATCAAGAAGGTGACAATTACAAAAAGCCGGCGAGACAACCGAGTATGATGCAGATAACAGTGATCAGTCAGATGATATCACAGCAATCGGCGGAGGACTTGGAGCAGCTTATTTTGTAGATTGCGTGGACTATTCTGTACAGGCGGACGAACTGGCTCAATATGGATTAGATGAGGCACAGCGCACAACAGTCACAGTCGTATATACAGACAGCGATGATAAAGAACAGACATTTACACTTTATGTAGGCGGAAGAGATGAGAGTGATGCCTATAATTATGTGCAGATGGATGGCTCGAAAATGGTCAATACGATGACAAAAGAGACTGTAAATAGCATATTGAATATTGAAGAATAAGAAAAACGGAGGCTATTTGTATAGTCTCCGTTGATATACATATATTTAAAGTATGAACACATACATTACGATGAAATGGCAGATACTTCCACCCATTACAAACAGATGAAAAATCTCGTGAGTCCCGAAATTTTTATGCCGGCTGTTAAATATTGGAAGTTTCAGTGCGTAAATAATTCCGCCAATGGTGTAGATGATACCACCTGCTAAAAGCCATCCGAATGCGGCGGGAGAAAGTGCGTTCAACAATTTTGTAAAGGCGAGAACACATGTCCAGCCCATTCCGATATACAGCACAGAAGAGAACCATTTCGGACAGTTGATCCAAAATGCTTTGATCAGTATTCCGAAGATTGCAATGCCCCATACGATGGAAAGAAGAATGATTCCGGTTGTTCCTTTTAAGACAAGCAGACAAATCGGAGTGTAGCTTCCGGCAATCAAAACGGATATCATCATGTGGTCAAATTTTTTCAGTCTTTTATTCACTTTTTCTGAGATATCAAGGGAATGATAAATCGTACTCGCTGCATATAATAAAATCATGCTGACCAAATAAATCGTAAGCGAGATAAGATAAATTGGGCTTGGTTCATGGGCAGCTTTTATCAGTAATGGTATTCCGGCAAAAATTGCCATTAACATGCCGATAAAATGAGTGATTGCGCTTCCCGGGTCTTTTAAATGCTTTTTATTCATAAGTCATACCTCCTGGTGATGAAAAATATTATATGTAGTAATTAATGCTATGTTAAGTATATGTATATATTACACCTAATATGTATAAATAGCAAGTTAAATTTGACAAAAGCGTTTCGCTCTGTTATGATGTTACACAGAAACTTTGTGAATACCCTTTACTTGGTGGCAAGTGAAGGGTATTTTTATTGAATGATAGGAAATTCCTTTGGAATCCTATCATTCAATAAATGCACACTGTGCAAAGAGGCACAGCTCGCGGAGGTGAAGTTATCACTTCGTGAACCGCTCGCGCGCGAAGATTACGCTACCGCGCAATCTTTTTTAGATAGAAAGGATATAAAATATGGGAAATATGAATTTTGAGAATCTCGGACTTTGTTCAGAGATTCAAAAAGCAGTAAAATACATGGGATTTGAGGAGGCGTCGCCAATTCAGGCAAAAGCAATTCCGGTTATTTTGGAAGGAAAAGATATCATTGGTCAGGCGCAGACAGGAACCGGAAAGACAGCGGCATTCGGGATTCCACTTTTACAGAAAGTCGATCCGAAAAACAAAAAGCTGCAAGGGATTGTTCTTTGCCCGACAAGAGAACTCGCAATACAGGTGGCGGATGAGATTCGAAATCTGGCAAAATATATGCATGGAATTAAAGTGCTTCCAATCTATGGAGGGCAGGAGATTGTAAAACAGATCCGTTCTCTGAAAAGTGGGACACAGATTATTATCGGTACGCCGGGGCGTGTGATGGATCACATGAGACGAAAGACGATCAAGATGGATCAGGTGCACACGGTTGTCCTTGATGAGGCAGACGAGATGCTCAATATGGGATTTCGCGAAGATATTGAGACGATTTTAAGCGGAGTGCCGGAAGAAAGACAGACAGTTTTGTTCTCAGCGACAATGCCAAAAGCAATTATGGAGATTACAAAAAAATTCCAAAAGAATGCTCAAGTGGTGAAAGTGACAAAAAAAGAGCTCACAGTTCCGAATATCGAGCAGTTTTACTATGAAGTAAGACCAAAGAATAAGGAAGAGGTGTTAACTCGTCTTTTAGATATTATACACCAAAGCTTTCTGTTATTTCTGCAATCGAAAAAGCAGGTGGATCTTCTTGTGACCGCATTGCTTGGAAGAGGATATTTTGCGGCGGGACTTCACGGTGATATGAAGCAGGCGCAGCGTGATCGTGTGATGCAGGGATTCCGAAGTGGGAAGACAGACATTCTTGTTGCGACCGACGTGGCAGCCAGAGGAATTGACGTAGATGAGGTAGAAGCAGTATTTAACTATGACTTGCCGCAGGATGATGAATATTATGTACACCGTATCGGAAGAACGGGGCGTGCGGGAAGAGTTGGACGTTCGTTTTCATTTGTATCCGGAAAAGAAGTGTATAAGCTGAAAGAGATTCAGAGATATTGTAAAACGAAGATTTATGCACAAAAGGTTCCGTCATTGGACGATGTCGCAAACACAAAGATGGAGAATATTTTGGAGGACATTGACCGTATTATCGAGACAGAAGATCTGACAGCGATGGTCAATGCAATCGAGAGCAAAGTAAATGGCTCTGATTACACAGCGATGGACATTGCGGCTGCATTCTTGAAAATGTGTACGGGAATGACGATGAGCGATGACGGTTCAGCGGAGGATATGGACTTTGGTGACACCGGAGCAGAAGAGCCTGGAATGGTACGTTTGTTTATCAATATTGGGAAAAAGCAAAAAGCAAAACCGGGAGATATTCTTGGAGCGCTTGCGGGCGAGACCGGAATGCCTGGAAAACTCATCGGTACCATCGATATGTTTGACAAATATACATTTGTAGAGGTTCCGAGAGAGTATGCGAAAGATGTTCTGCATGCGATGCAGAATGCAAAAATCAAAGGAAAATCGATTGCCATAGAACCGGCGAACCAAAAATAAATGAACTGGACTGGTTAAAAACTCAAAAACTGGTATTTTTAAATATACCAGAATGATGTTAGTATAGTACCTAACTTAAGTAAGGAAAGGGTATACAACATGGAAAAAAACGAATGAGACAATGATAAAATTAGCACAGACTGCTTTGGTGGCGGCGCTATGTTATGTGACCTTTACATTTTTGCAGATCAAGATACCGATGCCTGGTGGAGATGCCACATCACTGCATCTGGGAAATGCGGTATGTGTACTTGGGGCACTGCTGTTAGGCGGATGGTATGGCGGGCTTGCAGGAGCTATCGGAATGTCTATTGCAGACATTATGGATCCGGTTTATATTACAGTTGCACCAAAGACATTTGTATTAAAGTTATGCATCGGTCTGATTGTCGGACTTGTGGCGCATCGCATTGCCAGGATCAATGAGAGCAGTGATAAGAAGTATGTGCTCAGATGGAGTGTGATTGCATCTGTTGCAGGACTTGGATTCAATGTAATCGCAGATCCGCTTGTAGGTTATTTTTATAAACAGTGGATACTGGGACAGCCGCAGGAGATGGCGGAGGTACTTGCGAAATGGAGCACAGCGACCACATTCGTAAATGCAGTGGTCTCAGTCATTTTGGTCGGTGTTGTATATAATGCGCTCAGACCGGTATTGCTTCGCAGCGGACTTATTCATATGAAGAGAAAGGCTGTTTAACTATGAGGCAGAGTAGTACGATAAACTTAAAGACGATTGTGACGGCTGGTTTTTTTGCCGCAGTTACATTTCTTGGGATACAGATGTTTCGGATTCCGCTTCCGGCAGCAGTTGGGACACCATTTGTACATTTTGGACATATTTTTGTTGTGCTGGGTGTGCTGCTGCAAGGCGGGAAGAAAGGTGCAGTATCAGGAACAATTGGACTTGTATTATTTGATCTGTTAAACGGATACGTGCAGGCGATTCCACAGGTTTTTATAGAGACAATTGTGAAGTGCCTGATCCTCGGTGCCATTTTAAAACACTTTGTCAAAGGGAAAGATGATAAGAAGACAGAATACCGGGCTGTCACGATCGGCGTGTTTGTGTACGCTGTGATGAATATTGTGATTGAATTTGTGATGGGAACGATTACACTTTTGATTGCGGGAAGTGGAGTAAATGCCGCACTTTTGGGAGCGCTTACTTCAATCCCTGCCACAGTGATAAACGCAGCGTTTATGGTCGGCGTGGTGCTTCTTATTTACAGACCGATAGGAAGGATATATAAAAAGTACTTTTATTAGCAGGCGCATCTGTGATTTCCAGATTAGTTCCCATATGGTCAGCTAACATTTACTCTATGATCCTGTAGTTCAGCGGAAAGCTGAATTACAGGATTTTTTTGAATTATAGGAAATTCCTTTGGAATCCTATAATTCAAAAAATGCACTTCGTGCAAAGATGCGCAGCTCGCGGGGGTGAAATTATCACTGCGTGAACCGCTCGCGCGCGAAGATTGCGCAATAGCGCAATCTTTTTTGTGATAAAAGATGGAAAAAAGAGGACAGATATGGAAAAAATCTTTCTAATAGGAGTTGTTTGTGTTATCTTAATATCGATTGCAGTAGTGGATGCAAGAAAAAGAAAATTCCCAACATACTTTTGGGAATACTTTTTTTCTGTGCGGTGCTTTCCGGATTTATCTTTCCGGAGATATCGTGGCCGGATCGAATTGCGGGAGGGATTCTGGTCAGCGTAGTGTTTTTGACCGTGATATGGATTCGACCGGGAGCATTTGGGGCAGGTGATGTCAAGCTCATGGCGATATCTGGTCTTATGCTCGGTGTGGGGAGAAATCTCACTGCATTTGGATTTGCGACAGCGTTAGCGGCATTATATTGTCTGCCGGGGATATTGCGCAGAGATAGAAAGAAAGAGTCGGAGATTGCCTTTGGACCATTTTTGTGTGTGGGAATTTTGCTTTCTATCTTTTTTGGAAAGGCATTTATCCGATGGTATATCAGTTAAAAGTGAGGAGAAAATAGATGATTATTGTGAGAGGAGCGGGAGATCTTGCGACAGGAACAATTTATGAACTTCATAAGGCGGGATATCGTGTACTTGCCCTTGAATGTGCAAGACCGACGGCGATTCGAAGAGAAGTTGCCTTCAGTGAGGCGGTCTATGACGGAGTGAAGAAGGTAGAGGGAGTCACTGCGCGTAAGATTAGTTCTGTAGAAGAGGTGGCAACGGTTTGGGAAAAGGGAGAGATTCCTGTTTTGATAGATGCCGAGGGAAAAAGTATTGAAGCATTACGTCCGTTGGCAGTGGCGGATTTAATTTTGGCGAAGAAAAATCTTGGTACAAGGCAGGATATGGCGCCGCTTGTAATTGGAGCGGGACCGGGTTTTACCGCAGGAGAAGATGTGGATGTAGTGATTGAGACGATGAGAGGTTATGAGCCCGGAAAGGCGATTTATCAGGGAAGTGCACTGGAAAATACAGGCATTCCCGGAATGGTAGGCGGATATGCAAAAGAGCGGGTGATCCATTCGCCGGCAGAAGGAGTTCTGAGACAGAAGCATCACATTGGAGAAATCGTGCAAAGAGGAAGCGTGATTGCTTTTGTTGGGGAAGAACCGGTGTATGCGACACTGACGGGAATTCTGCGCGGATTAATCCGAGATGGATTCGCTGTGAAAAAAGGAATGAAGATTGCGGATATCGATCCGCGACCGGACAAGCAGGCTGCATGTTATGAGCGGTCGGACAAAGACAATTGCAATTGCAAAAGGGATTTTAGATGTAGTGCAGAAACATTTGAGATTACAACACTTACTTCAGATACATCCGACACAAGACAGAGTGATCGCATTTGTAGGAGGCGGTGGAAAGACGACGTTGATATACGAACTTGCAAAGAATTGGAGTCGGTTGGAAAAAGAGTAATT
>ENA-OQKD01000483-OQKD01000483.1-human-gut-metagenome-genome-assembly--contig:-NODE-483-length-10381-cov-3.080749_pt1 | contig 10381 bp, 12 predicted proteins | sample MGYA00242775_ERZ504792 | MGnify/ENA primary metagenome ERZ504792 (study PRJEB26092, sample SAMD00036401) | human gut metagenome | host: Homo sapiens | study: EMG produced TPA metagenomics assembly of...
ATCGTTAAATTCATCATATCCATATGGGATCAGAAGTGGTCCGACGAACGCAAACAGAAACAGGAATATAATAACTCCAAGTGCAACCATCGCCACAACATTCTTCTTTAATCTTCTCCAGGCATCTTTCCAGTAAGATACACTCTGGCGGTCCTGGATGAAATCTTCTTTCTCCTGACTGGAAGCCGAAGCAAAATCATCCGGTGTCAGGTCCTGAAGAAGGTTCTCAATATCCGGCTGAAGACTTACCGGACATTTCTTGATCTTCTTATTCTCTGCCATGATCAGTCTCCTCCCTTTGTCAGGCTGATTCTCGGGTCAGCTACCTTATAGAGGAGGTCTACGACCAGATTCATCAGAATAATAAATGTTGCAAGGAAAATAGTAGTTCCCATGATAACCGGATAGTCACGGTTCTGAATAGACTGTACGAAATAACGTCCCAGTCCCGGGATAGAGAATACACTCTCTACTACGAAACCACCGCATAAAGTAAAAGCAACCTGCGGTCCCAGGTAAGTAATAACCGGGATCAGGGCATTTCTTAATGCATGTTTGAAGATGATCTTCTTATTCTTAAGACCTTTTGCCCTGGCTGTCTTGATATATTCCTGGCTTAAGGAATCCAGCATAGCAGAACGGGTCTGACGTGCAGTATAGCACATCGGGTAAAATCCCAATGCAAAGCACGGAAGTATGTAGGCTCTGATCCCCTGTGACGCATCAAAAATGGACGGGAACAGATTCAGTGCTCCGTCACCTGTGAGTGTTACAAGAAGAACAGATGCAACTACGAAACTCGGCATGGAGATACCCAGAGTGCAGATAACTCTGAGGATACTGTCTGTGAGCTTACCTCTCTTAAATGCTGCGAGACATCCAAGTGGTACACCTACGATGATCGCCCATAACAGAGCGAGGGCACCTACTTTAGGCAGATACCGGGAACATCTCAACGATGATATCCAGAACTGCGCGGTTTTTCTGCATCTTCGAGGGACACGCCAAAGTCACCATGCAGAATATTTTTAAGATACATGAAAAGCTGAACATGAACAGGCTTATCCAGGCCATATTTTGCATTCAGCGCTGCCAGTGTTGCGGCAGATGGCGTTTTCTCGCTGAGCCACGGGCTTCCAGGCACAGCGTTCATCAGAAGAAACGTAAGGCATGCTACCAGAAAGATCGTAAGCAATGCCATTGCAAATCTCTTTAAGAAGTATTTAGCGTTAGCCATATGTTTTTCCTTTCTTCCTTATATATTGCTTTTCGCTTTGTGGAGATATTTTCGTTACTGTTCTCAGCAACATTGGAACAGTAACTGTTTTTCTGCTATTATTCGTATGTATTCTAGCTGTGCAGATATAAAAGAAATTATACCATACTTTCTCATACCGTTTCAAGCTAATACTACTGGAAAATGCTTACGCTTTAATTTGTTAAATATTTATAAAAAATCTAAATTTTTCAGAAATAACATTCCGGTAAACTGGAAAATATATTTAAAATCCCTGCATCCTTGCATTGAAATTAAAACATTTATTCAGTATAATCAATATTAGCAACTGCAGCCATACAGCTACAGTCATTTAAAGGAGGAATATTATTATGGCAACATGGAAAAATCTGGACACTCTTGCTTCCTACAGCAAGCTTGCCGGTCTGAAGGGTCATGTAAATATCGCAGAGGCCATGACAGGCGAAAATGGTGCTGAACGTGTAAAGAAGTACAGCGCACCAATGGCAGCCGGCCTGGCTTATAACTATGCCGCAAAACAGGTTGACGAAACAGTCCTGAACGCACTTGCAGATCTGGCAGACGAAGCCCAGCTTATCGACAAATTTCAGGAATTATACAACGGCGCTGTGATCAATACAGGAGAGAAACGTATGGTTCTTCATCACCTTGCACGAACTCAGCTCGGTGACGCTGTAGTTGTAGACGGTGTTGACAAACGTGAATTCTACGTAGCACAGCAGAAGAAAGCCGCTGACTTCGCAAATAAAGTTCACGCAGGTGAGATCACTAATGAAAACGGCGAGAAATTCACAACAGTCGTACAGATTGGTATCGGCGGAAGTGACTTAGGTCCTCGTGCATTATATATCGCTCTTGAGAACTGGGCAAAAGCAAACAACACATTTAAAATGGAAGCAAAATTCATCAGCAACGTAGATCCTGATGATGCAGCTGCTGTCCTTGCTTCAGTAGACCTTGCTCATTCTCTGTTCATCGTTGTATCCAAATCCGGTACAACTCTTGAAACTCTGACAAACGAAGCATTCGTCAAGAACGCTCTGGTAAAAGCAGGATTAAATCCATCCAAACATATGCTTGCTGTAACAAGTGAGACATCTCCTCTGGCTAAGAGCGAGGATTATCTGACAGCAATCTTCATGGATGACTATATTGGCGGACGTTACTCTTCTGTTTCCGGTGTAGGCGGTGCGATCCTTTCCCTTGCATTCGGTCCTGAAGTATTTGCACAGATCCTTGACGGAGCTGCTGCTGAGGACAAGCTTGCTACTAATAAGAACATCCTTGAGAATCCGGATATGCTGGATGCACTGATCGGTGTTTATGAGAGAAACGTACAGGGATATCCTGCAACAGCAGTTCTCCCATACTCTCAGGCATTAAGCCGTTTCCCTGCACACTTACAGCAGTGTGACATGGAATCCAACGGTAAATCTGTAAACCGTTTCGGTGAACCTGTAAATTACGTAACAGGACCTGTTATCTTTGGTGAACCAGGTACTAACGGACAGCATTCCTTCTATCAGTTATTACATCAGGGAACTGATATTGTTCCGCTTCAGTTCATTGGCTTCAAGAAAAGCCAGCTTGGTGTAGATGTAGATATCGAGAACAGCACAAGTCAGCAGAAGCTCTGCGCAAACGTTGCTGCTCAGATCGTAGCATTTGCATGCGGTAAGAAAGATGAGAATCTGAACAAGAACTTTAAGGGCGGACGTCCTTCCAGTATCATCGTAGGTAAGGAACTTACCCCTGCAGCTCTCGGTGCTTTACTTGCACATTTCGAAAACAAGATCATGTTCCAGGGATTCATATGGAATCTGAACAGTTTCGATCAGGAAGGTGTGCAGCTTGGTAAAGTCCTTGCCAAACGTGTTCTCGCACATGACACTGACGGAGCTCTGAAAGTATACAGCGATCTGTTAAACATCTAATAGGTAAAAGGCTGCTCACAGATTTCTCTGCATGTGACAGATGATTTAAAAATAGAAAAGACCACTTTACAAGGTTCTGATATGCCCCTGTCTACTTAAGAGGTATCATATCAGGAACCATGCACAGTGGTCTTTTTATTTATGTCTGTTTACGCTCTCTCATTTAATTGAATAAAATCATCCTCATCGTGTCTGCTCATAACCAGATAACTGTCTCCAGTTATAGTGCCCCTTTGGCAATATCATATCCAGTTATAATCTCCGCCTGTTAATGCAAGGCTCAAAAGTGCATCCATCTTTGCAACTTCCTCTTCGCCTTCGATTTTCTCAATTAATTCCGCTGTATCCACTACATCCTCCAGGGATTCATCCGGTCCGATCTCATAATCGATCTCCGCCTCGCATTCCGGGCATGGAATCTTCTTCATAGTCTGCATAGACAGAAAACGGTTGCCGCATTTTTTGCATTCATAATATCCGCACTCTTTAGTGCCATCCGGTACATAGTACATGTTCTGATTTTCCTTCCGTCTCGTTATTGTTTGGTAATTATATTATAAGCTGATATCGGATAAATATTTGCAATCTGTTTCTCCCTTTAATCCAATCAAACATTTGGCTTTTATGCATCCGATCTTGAATAAGCATTCTTCATCTGGCTGCTCAGTTCGAACAATACCTTGCTTAAAGTATCTGCAGTGGCTTTCTTCACCATCTTTGCAATTTTTTCATTTGCTTCTTCTTTCAGACTCATTCTCTTTTGTCCGTCAGATTCCTTTGCCAGTAACTCATCATATGTATTGATCAGCTCATGTCCTTTCGCCATCACATATTCCTGATAACGTTCAATGTGGAATACAGAGCTTTTATAAGAAGCATCTGCCATAGCCGCGATCATTCGGCTTGACCAGTAAAAATTATCTGTAGAAACTTCCGCAGTCGTATTAGAAAGATATTCCGGTGTCGTAGTGACTCCGGCATAAAACGGAACCAATACATTAAATGCATTAGACGCAAAAGCAACCCACTCCAGGATACCTGAATCCTCTGGCTGATCCGGGCGCATCTGGATCACAGACAGGAAATCATTTCTGTTAATGCCAATAGAACGAAACGCACCTTTCATTGATTTATCACCGTATGCAGCATACGGATCATAAGGAGTCCCCTGGAAATGTGCAGACAGAACGTATTTCACGTCTTCCACTGTAATCTTTTTCTCCGGCACCATACACCATGGCAGATCATCAGAAGCCGGAGTAAAGTCTGCATCCGGACCATCCCATTTCTTTGTATGAGGATTCAGATAACGCTCCATAAACCATGCACGCGGTGTATTATATACATGATCCGCATCATCATGACTGCCAAAAGCATCTCTCGGATTCAGCACACCATCCATAGAGAGATCCAGATGATATTTCTCAATAAACTCTTTCAGGTCTGCAGAACACATATATTCCTCCTGTTCTCCAAGAGCATCTTCCAGATCAAAGTAATCAATTCCCAGCTGATTTGGCATTACAACATACATATTATCCGGAACTCTGCGAGCCATCCAATGATGTCCGCCGATTGTCTCCAGCCACCAGATCTCGTCCTTATCCTGAAAAGCAATTCCATTCATCTCATAAGTTCCATATTTCTCCAGAAGACTTCCCAGACGTTTCACTCCATCTCTGGCACTATGAATATATGGAAGAACAATGTAAACTATGTCCTCTTCTCCAATCCCTCCGGTAATTTCTTCTTTTCCGTCCTCTGCAGGCTGATAAACAACCAGCGGATCTGCGCCAAGGACACGCGGATTGGAAGTAATAGTTTCTGTAGCAGTCATTCCCACATTAGCTTCGTTAACTCCACTTGCTGCCCAGACTCCTTCACCTTTCAGAGCATTTGGCATAGATGTATATCTCATTGGGTTATCCGGCAGTTCAATCTCCACATGGGAAATCTCTGATTTATATTTACGCAGCTGTTGCTCCGGATGGGTCACCACAAATTTCTTAGCTGTAAAATGTCCGGAACCGGAATCATCATTTCTTGCGATCATAGTAGAGCCATCATAGGACGCTTTTTTACCAACTAATATTGTTGTGCACGGCATAATGCGCTACCTCCTTTTTACCTGTCACTTCATTTTATTCGATTTGTCTGTTGACAGACACTGATAAAATTATAACACTTTTCGACATAATTCACCATCCTGTTTATCATCACTTTTCTTTTCTCAACAGAACCGGAATGTGATCTGGTCGGGCATGGTAAAAAATAAAATTCAGAATTTTCCCTCAGTATTTATTTCGCATGTTTTATGATTCCAATTCCAATTGGATAGGGACCTGTGTGAACTCCAATCGTTGCACCAATCTGATAGATTCCGATTTCTTCGATTCCGAGACGTTCTTTCACCAGATCTTTCAGTCATTTCACGAAAACTTCACTGCTTCCTTATAATCATATCCATAACCAATACAGAAATTATATTCTCCGGTCTGGCATTGACCTCATCCAGATATTCTCTCGTCATCTCTACAACTTTCTTCATAGATCTGATGCGCCCTCTGGCAAGACCTGAACTAAAGATTTCTCCTTCTTTCAGTGTGATCATCGGTTTAATCCCAAGCGCACCTGCAGCAATTCCTGCAAGCTTTCCGATTCTGCCGCCATGCTGCAGATAGTCAATGCTTCCAACAGTAAAAAGAATACGTCCGGTCTCACGGATCGGAAGAATCTTGTCAACAATCTCTTCATAATCCATTCCCATATCACGCAGTCTGCACGCCTCCAGCACAAAAAGTCCCTGAAGAACTGTGTTTACCGTAGAATCGATCACTGTGATCTTTGCCTGCGGATACTTCTCTTCAATCATCCCTTTAGCCACTGTTGCAGACTGCAGAGAACCACTGAATTTCTTCGTAATACAGATACAGATAACAGGAATGTTCTCTTTCGCACTCTTCTCAAATACATGGTAAAAATCATCTACTGATGGCATAGATGATTTCGGAAATACATCCGGATGATCCACCATCTACCTGATAAAAATCCCTGATTCCTATTTCTACTACCTCGTTTTTTATATGTCTCACTGTCAAAAGACACATTAAAAAGGAACAACTTCAATATCTTTCTCTTCCGTAAGTTTCTGTGGAAGATCCAGCGAGCCATCACTGACGATCTGAACTTTCTTTTGCATAAATTAACTACCTCTCCTGATTCATGTCAAGCGGATAAAAACATCCACCTTCGGTTAAACACGATATTTTCCTTTTTTTGAATAAACGTGGAACATTATAACACAAGAATCTGGATTGATGTAGCTGTTACCTCAGATTTTATAATTATTTAAGATATCAGCATTGTTTTTATCTGCTGTATGGTTTTCTTTACTTCATAAATGATCTGGCTGTTTATGATATCAAAATGTATCTCTTTTCCACTTCCTCCATATTTAGTTTCATAAATTTCCGCTTTTTCTTCATCATGGTCTTTGTATCTGGCTTTACCTGTCAGATAAACGTTAGAATTTGCATGATCCGGATAAGCCAGGTTCTTCTGGATGTAAAACATTTCTTTATTTTCTCTAATATCTGCTTCCAGATTATCCAGTTTTTTCAAAAAAACGTCTGTTACTTTCGGATAATGTTCTTTAATATATATCAGATTTCTGTGCAGACAGGTAGCACTCTTTTCCATAAGTCTGCGCTCTTTCTCATTCGTAAAATCCGCATATTCTTCCGGCTGTACCTCATCTCCTGCAATAGATCTCTGCAACTGTTCAAACCAGTACAGATGTCTGGACATACTGTCCGGGAACATAAAATATGTAGAAAATTCATGATCAATCATCGGTGCCAGCCGCAATATTTCTCCTGCTTCATTACATACAAATGCAATATTTTCATAATGGTAATTCTGATCACCCGTCAGAATAGAAATAAGGATCTGCATCGCCAGCTCCTCTGCCAGTTCCTGATAAGTCTGAAAATAGTCAGCTTCCAAAATCTGTGTATAATCATAGAACATCTGGCAATAGTTTACATAATTATTTATCTTTACCTTGTCATCAGGATACTTCCGAAAGAACTCAAGCAGATTCATCAGGTGTTCGCCCTCTCCATAAATCATCGGGCACACAGTTCCATAGTCATAATACTTCTCTGTCTCTGCCTCATATCCTTTGCAAACAGCAAGCTGATACTGCGGAACCGGAACAAAATACTCATTAATTACCCATGACCAGAATACCTCTGCATAGGCAAACAGAGGAGTAGAAAATGGTTTGGATTTCGTAAGCGGTTTAAAAACCAGATTTCCCTCAAAGACTGGAAAGTGTTTTTCACCTTTTACTACACCGACAGTCTCCGCTTTCAGATTACCGGTCCGTGCTGAATATTCGTAGATTTGAGAAATGTAACTTACTTTTTGTTTCATAAGTTCTGTTTATTCCTTTCACAATATTTACTTCTCTCATGTTTACATTGTTGCTATAAATTCTTTGACTTGTGCTATAACATTTTTTCTGTTTTAATTATATCTTTCTCTTTATAGTATCGTCATCCCCAATATTTCAACCACAACCTCACATGGAGGCTGACGCCAAGTGCTCCTGCTACTGGTACAACATACTTATTTCAATTCATAGCCCCACAAGGAAGCTGACTGAACTATATCCCGTTTATCTGATATCTCCAGCATTTCAATTTACAGCCTCACAAGGAGGCTGACGAAACTATCACAGCAGCACAGAACACTGTATCCCAATTTCAATTCACAGCCTCACAAGGAGGCTGACTCAGCAGATGGAAGAATCTGCGCATGTTGCTCTATTTCAATTCACAGCCTCACAAGGAGGCTGACAGCAATTTCGAACAAAAATATCTTATTCGAAATTAAATATTTTATAACTATTATATATATTACTTTCTCTATTTATCTCCCATTGAATTTTTTGTGCATTTTTTCTTCCTAAATTTACCTATTTTTAGGTGCGAATGTTTCAGCAAAAATTGTGTACTTTGCTTTCGCACTTATAGTATTAAAGCATCCATAACATCAAAACCAGGTTTAGCTCCAATATGTTCTACTTTATTTTTGTACTTATCTCCTAAATAATAAAATCTCAAACTATCTACTTCTTTATCTATAATGTTTTCCAGAATGTTTTTTACCTGTCTGCACTTTGTTGCATCCATTTGGCATTCAAATACAGAATTCTGTACTCTCTGTCCATAGTTTGTACATTCTTTTGCCACTTTTCTTAATCTCTTTCTCCCTGATGCTGTCTGGGTGTTTACATCATATGTAATCAAAACTAACATGCCTCTTCACCTACTTCCAAAAAAATGGCGGATATTCATCCAAATCACCTCGGAGATACCTAGCTAAAAGCATACTTTGGACATAAGGAGCCATTCCCCATTCTATTTTTTCATCCAAAAATGGATGTTTAATTGTTTCTTGTTTCTTAGACTGCCATGCAGATAGAAAAGCCTTTCTCCCTTCATCTGTCATAATAACAGCATCATTTTCTTTTTTTATAAAATATTTATCTTTCATAATTCTCTTATTAATCAGAGTCAGGACAAATCTATCTACCATAATGCTTCGAAACTCTTCCATAATATCCAAAGCTAATGACATACGACCAGGACGATCTGTATGAAAAAATCCCACATAAGGATCCAATCCTACTGTTTCTAATGCCGATCCGCACATTCCAGCAAGCAAAGAATATCCAAAGGATAACATTGCATTTACATTGTCCAACGGCGGCCTTTTATTTCTTCCATGGAAATAAAACTCTTCTTTCTGTTGCAAAATCAATTCATCAAAAACTGAAAAATATACAGAAGCTGCTTCTCCCTCCAGACCCAGTAATTCATCTGCACTTTCGCAACTTCTTATTTTCCCTATGCTCTGTACAAGAAATAATGACTTCTTTTTTATCTTTTCCGTATCAAGACGCATTGCATAGTCTCTTATTGCTCTTTCCAGAATCCACCTTGAATTATATACTTTTCCAAGAATAAAATTTCTCGCTATATGTACACTTTCTTCCCGATCATCACTAATCCTGTATTGCTGTTTTCTCAGTGTTACATTTCCTTTTACTTCACCTGTAACTCTGGCAAGAAATCTCCCATTTCCGGACATAAAAGACAAATCTATATTTCGCTGTGCACATGCACCCATAAGCGCCGGACTTGCTCCATTATAGCCAAATGTAACAATCGCCTGTAAATTATGTAATGGAACTCTTCCTATTTCTTTTTGTTCTTCCAGAACAACAATATTCTCTCCATCCAAAGACAGATATTTATTTCCAGATGTTACATACAATGTATTCAAAAGTCTTTTCATCCTTTTTCCTCTTCTGCAATTATCCTGTCTATATATCCAGAAACTGATTTTTTCTTATTTAAAACAGGCAAACAAATATCTTTCAGCGAACAGGCATTACACTTTTTGCTTGTTTTTACTTTTGGGGTATAGCGCTGCTCATAGTATCGATGCATCTCAGCAAATATTTTTCTGACTTTTTCCTGTATTTCATCAGTAAATTCTACCTTCAAACGATGTCTTGTTTCTCCATAATAAATATATCCATATGGAATTCTACAACAAAGCATCTCCTCAAGACACAATGCCTGTGCTGCAACCTGGAGAATATCTGGATCGTCTGTTTTGGGCTTGCCTCTTTTATATTCTATCGGAATTGCCCTATAAAACCCAGCTTTTCCCGCCAGATAAATTCCCTCTTTTGCTTTATGAAATTCCACAACATCACATTCGCCACTCACTCCCATTTCACGAGAGTGAACTGGCATTGCTCTTACAATCAAAAGATCTCCTCTTTTTTCTTTCAGACTTGCATCATGAGCATTTTCATGGAGAATCTTTCCTTCCACTGTTCTGACATTTTCCTGCCACTGCAATTCTATATAGGCTAACGCCCACTGCCTTCTGCAAAATTCAAAATGCTGGATTCCAGATAATTGAAGAAAATCCTCTTCATTATACAAATTTAAATTACCTCCGGTTCTTTACATCCATCTACGTGCCAGGTAATATCATAATCTTCAAATTCTCTCGGATGTTCTTTCTTAGCTTCAATATGGAATCCTTTACTGAATCCTGCCACTGGAAACTGCTGGCGTTTTTACCTCATGCTGCCACCAGTACA
>ENA-OQKD01000485-OQKD01000485.1-human-gut-metagenome-genome-assembly--contig:-NODE-485-length-10363-cov-2.688453_pt1 | contig 10363 bp, 11 predicted proteins | sample MGYA00242775_ERZ504792 | MGnify/ENA primary metagenome ERZ504792 (study PRJEB26092, sample SAMD00036401) | human gut metagenome | host: Homo sapiens | study: EMG produced TPA metagenomics assembly of...
TAATCAGCTGACGATGGATCCGGCTGCAGTAGAGAAAACAGGAAGAGTGATTCCCATGGGATACTGGAAGGGAAGCGGAATTTCTATTCTGCTGGATTTGATTGCCACAGTGATGACTGGCGGCAATTCTGTCCGGACAATCGGAACCTTTGAGGAAGAAGCAGGAGTATCCCAGATGATGATTGCCATGGATCCTGGGAAATTTCAGGGTGCAGAAGCTACAGAGCAGATGGTAAAAGATCTGGTGGCAGATTTGAAAACATCGATTCCTGCAGAAGAGGGGCGGGAGGTTCTGTATCCGGGAGAACGGGTAATTGCCACGAGGAATACCATATATGCATTACATGCTGCATTCCAAGACTTACGATTGTAATTCCAAGCCAACATGACATTCCAAGAAGAATCGGGCGTCCTCCGCTTTTTATTAACTTTACAATGTCTGTGTTGAATCCAATTGCCGCCATCGCCATAATAATAAGAATTTAGACAAATCTTTAAGCGGCACAAATACTTCTGCCGGTACTCCCACTGCTGTAGCGATTGTCGTAATCACACTCGCTCCGATAAAGAATAAATAAAGAACGGAATACCTGTTTCAGGGACACTTTATCTCCTTCTTTCTCCTCTGCTTTTCTCGCCCTTATAAATGCAAGTACAAGTGTAATCGGAATAATTGCTAAAGTTCTCGTCAGCTTTACAGTCACTGCCTTATCAAGTGTCTGGCTTCCCAAATTATAAAGGCTGTCCCATGTAGATGCTGCTGCTGTAACAGAAGATGTATCATTTACCGCCGTTCCCGCAAATACACCGAACGCTTCTCCGGATGTGGTAGAAAAACCAAGTGCACCCCCAAGTGCTGGGAAAATTAATGCCGCCAAGATATTAAAGAGAAAGATAACGGAAATCGCCTGCGCCACTTCTTCTTCATCTGCATCAATGACAGGTGCCGTGGCTGCAATCGCAGAACCTCCACAGATGGAAGAGCCAACTCCAACCAATGTTGAAATCTTCGCTGGTATGCGAAGTACACGGTGAAGTACATATGCAATCACCAATGATACCGTAATCGTACAGATAATAATCGGCAAAGACTGTTTTCCCGTCTCCATCACAACTTTTAGATTCATTCCAAATCCTAACAGCACAACTGCATACTGCAAAATCTTTTTCGATGTATACTTAACTCCTGGTGCAAAGGATTCTTCTTTTTTACAAGCGGAGCAAAAGTCATCCCTCCAAGAATCGCAAATACAGGACCTCCTATAATCGGAAATTGTTTTCCAAGCAGACTTGCTGGTACTGCCAATAACAGGCACAATAAAAGTCCTTTCCAGTTTTGTCTAATTAAATTCATACTAACCTCCCTCTACATTGATGCCCGAATTGCTGCTATCGTTCCATCTGAAACTGCTGTTGCCACCTGACGCACCTGTTTTTCACAAATATCTCCTGCTGCATATACCCCATCTATCTTTGTTTCCTGATTCTCATTGACTGGAATAAATCCGTTATGCAACTGTAGTTCAGTATACAATTCTGTATTTGGTATCGTTCCTGCATAGACAAATATTCCGCATCCCGGATCAGAAATTGTCTCAATGCTCCCAGTTTTCTCATCTGAAATTTCCAGAGATTCTACTTGCTCTACCCCGTATACTGCATGCAGCCTCGATCCAAGACGCAACTCAATATTTGAAGTATTTGAAACTTTTTCCTTGAATTCCGCAATACATCCTAATGTCTCTTCAAAATGAATAATTGTGACCTGTTCTGCATACTTTGCCAGATACAATGCTTCTTTTACAGCTCCATCTGCCCCTCCAACTACATAAATATGCTTTCCTTCATAGCTTTTCCCATCTTTTGCCGCATTGAGGCCCACCCCTTTTCCTGATAATTCTAATTCTCCTCGGATTCCAAGTTTTCTAGGTGTCATTCCATTAGCTATAATTACTTTTTTTGTCCTATAAACTGCATCTCCCGTATAAATTTTTTTAATGTTATTGCTCAATTCTACTTGCTTTACCGTCTCATATATAATTTCCACCCCTGCATTTTCTGCCTGCTGTTTCATACGTTCTGCTAATGTTACTCCTGTCTCACCTTCTATAACTCCTGCATAATGTGTAACCGTTGATACTTTACCAATCAATCCACCCACTACATTTTTTTCAATCAATAATGTCTTTTTGCCTCTGCTCACCGCATAGATTCCAGCACTAATTCCTGCTGGTCCCGCTCCGATAATAATAATGTCATACATAGCTACTCCTCCTTATTCCCTGTCTTTCTCTATGTTTTACAACTACACTATATACAATTATCACCATTTTGTAAAATTATATATATTGATATAACCATAAATATTTGTTATGATTATAAAAACTATTACCACATTAAAAGGAGAAGCCATGCTTGATTTTCGAATGGAAACATTTTTAAAGGTCTGTGAATACATGAATTTTACGCATGCCGCTCATGATTTGAATCTGACTCAGCCTGCTGTTTCACAACACATCAAATATCTGGAAAAAGAATATGATGCACCATTGTTCGCGCGTGATAAGAAAAAACTAACACTGACTCCTGCGGGTGAAATTCTTCGCTCTGCTTTGGAGACGATGCGAAATGATGAGAACACTATGAAGATACGCATGAAAGAAAGTCTCTGTGAAAAAAAGATCCTGACTTTTGGTGTCACAATGACAATTGGCGAATATGCCATAGTACCTTCCCTTTCTGCATTCATTAAAAAGCACCCCGACACCGATATTCACGTTCGTTACGCCAATACGCAGACGCTGCTCTCTTTTTTATACGAGGGAAGCATTGATTTCGCCATTGTGGAAGGGTATTTTAAATCCGATAATTACGAGACCCGTATTTTTAAGACAGAAGAATATATTGCTGTGGCTTCCAAAAACCATGTGTTTCAAAAACCTGTTCACTGTCTGAAAGACTTAACCTCTGAATGTCTTTTGATTCGGGAGCACGGCTCCGGCACAAGAGCAATCCTGACGAAAACACTTGCGCTCAAAAATATGTCGATTCAGAATTTCCCTCATATTGTGGAAATTGAAAATATCCACGCTATCGTGAGCCTGCTTTGTCAGGACTGCGGCATCTCATTCCTGTACAAATCAGCTGTTGAACAGGAAATAAACGATGGTCGCCTGAGACAAATTCCACTCTCTGACTTTATGGTCATGCATGATTTTACATTTCTTTGGAATAAAGACAGTGTGTTTTCACAGGAATATGAAGTAATCTTTAATGAATTACAATCTTCTATCCTTCCATAATATCAAAAAAGGACTGCTTTTTGCAGCCCTTTCTTCTATAATCCAAATTGAATCTGATTCTCCTCAAGCTCTTCCTGTCTTTCCTCTTCTCGCCCGTTCTTCTGCTGCCTGAGGCATTCTAAAATAGCTTCGTTCAAAGACAGCATCTTTTCATCCAACGCAGATACCATCTCCGCACATTCTCTTAAGTCTCTGCTGATGTAAGCCGGTGCTTTTCCCTCAAACTTATAGTAAATCTTATGCTCTAAACTAGCCCAAAAATCCATTGCAATCGTACGTATCTGAATCTCAACTTTCGTATTCACAACACTATCTGACAGAAAAATCGGAACTGCCACAAGCATATGATAACTTTTATATCCGCTTTCCTTTGGATTTTTAATATAGTCCTTAATAGAAAGCACTTTCAAATCACTTTGATTCCCGATCATCTCCGCAAGTCTGTAAATATCAGAAGTAAACGAACAGATCAATCTCACTCCTGCAATATCATTCACATATTTTACCATGTTCTCAATCGTTGCCTCATATCCGTATCTTTTCAGCTTTTTGACGATACTCTCCGCCGTTTTGATTCTTGTCTTTATATGCTCGATTGGATTATACTGATGCACATGCTGAAATTCATCATTCAAAATCTCTAATTTGGTGCCCACTTCTTTCAATGCCGAATTATACAAAAACATAACTGTTTTCCAACTGTCGACATCTTCATAACTTTTAATTGCATCTAACATCAAGTTCTTCTCCCCTATCTTACTCGAAGAGTAATTATTACTACAATAGTATACCATAATCCAAAGAGACTGTCATAAACTTCATGCTTTTTTTAGAAAGTTTCTCCTCATCGGCCCTTATAATTCTAATTTCATATCGCCATACTGAATCCATTTTTTCTTCTCATAAATTCTGAAATGAGCAGTGTCACAATCGCCGGAAGGGCAATCTGTATCACGATAATTTTTATAAGTACGATCATCGGCGGCTCCACTGCCGTCATCGTCTGCCATGTCATAATCTGTCCGACAAGTCCTGCTGTTCCCATTCCAGAGCCGGTCGCATTGCTTGTCATGTGCAGAATCATCGTTCCGACAGGTCCTAAGATAGCACTTGATAAAATTGCAGGAACCCAGATAATTGGCTTTCTCACAATATTTGGCACCTGAAGCATCGATGTTCCGATTCCTTGTGCTAATAGTCCCCCGATTTTATTTTCTCGATAGCTTGCAACTGCAAATCCAACCATATTACAGCAGCATCCAATTGTTGCAGCTCCTGCCGCAAGACCGGAAAGATTCAAAATAACCCCAAGTGCCGCGGAACTAATCGGAAGTGTCAGAATCATTCCCATCAAAACCGAGACAATAATTCCCATCAAAAACGGCTGCTGCTCTGTTCCCCAATTAATCAATGCTCCAAGCGCTGTCATAAATTCAGAAATCGGAGGTCCAACTAAAGACCTACTGCCGATCCGGCTGTAATCGTTACAATCGGAGTACCAAAATATCCACCTTGTTTTTCCTGAGACAAGATGTCCGAATTCAATCCCTACGTAAGCCGCAAGAAATGCTCCCAACGGTTCTCCCGGTCCTGCAAATACCATGGCACCATCTACAAGAACACTTCCCGCGAGCAGTTTTGCCGCAAATGCGCCCACCATTCCGGCAGTCGCTGCTGACAGCACAACAAGCGGACTTTCCTTAAATCGATAGGCAACACCTACACCAATTCCTGCCCCCGTAAATGTGGCTGCCATCTTTCCAAGTACAAAAATCATATCCCCGACATTCCCGCCAATCAAACTTCCAATCTGCTGAATAATTGTGCCGACGATCAATGTTGCAAAAAGTCCCTGCGCCATTCCTGTTAATCCATCAATAAAAATACGATCTAATAATTTCTTTAATTTTTCCATTCTACGCTCCCATTACATTTTATTTTACATGTGTCTTGTCACTAGCAGAGTCTACCATATCTGCCTATAAAAAGTCAAGCATGTCTATATTGAAAATCAATTGCAAAGTATTGTATAATGATGCATACGAACAAATATAGAAAGGATGACAACCATGTTTCGTTTATGGGGAAAAATATTTAAAGATAATCGAATGTTAAAAGATACTGTCATTTGTGATGATACAGACGATACAAGAACACATAAAATTTTCCACGCGCTGGATGAGGTTTGTTACCAGTTTGATTTAAGCAAACCGATTTGGCTGGATTCTACGATTGCCGAATTCAAAAAACATGACAAAGCACGCTTTTATCAGGACAATTTCGTAGACTCTATTGATTTTGACTATCTGGAAATTCATATCATTGAAGAGTAACAAATGAGGGATGTGAGCTTCTCAAAAGCCACATCCCCAATTATCATTTTTCAAATTGCTATTCATTTCGAATTGCTGCAAGCGGACTTAATTTCATTTGCTCGTCGTGCCCGGGAAGTATCCTGCCGCCATTCCCACAAGAATCGCAAATGCAAGTGAAATCAGCACAAGCCAAGGTGGAATATAGAAATTACATCTGTCATGCCCATCTCGGCTCCCATGCTTCCAACCACTTTATTGACCACGAATGACATCATAAGACTTAAGATATTTCCGATCACGCCCCCGATCAGTCCGATAAATCCGGCTTCCAGCAGAAACATCTGCCGAATATTTTTCAGACTGCAGCCTAACACTTTAATGACACCGATTTCTTTCGTTCTCTCATAAATCGACATCATCATCGTGTTTGCAATACCAATCGCTGCAACAAGAAGCGATACCGCACCGATTCCTCCCAGAACCGCCTGTATCATTGCAAACTGTTTCTGCATACTTTCCAGATACTCTGCATTGCTGTATGTCTGAAATCCCAGTGTCCTGATTTCATTTGAAACAGATTCTACATTGTCAAGATTATCCACTTTCACCTGCGCTGAGCTATACGTAAAATAACTGTAAGGTTTTCCGCTGCTTGTGGACGGTTGACCAGGAATCACTCTTCCCCGAAATTCTTTTTTCAAAATGGTCTTCAGTGTCTCGATGTCGCAAAAGGTTGAATACGAATATGCATTGTATTCATCAACAGTTCCTTCCACGACACCGGACGCTTTTACAACATATTTTTTTGCTGTCTTTGGTGTCTTTGTTGCTGTCTCTCCTCCATTTTCCACGTTACCAAAACCACTTCCCGACTGGCTCTGGTAATAGGCATCTGTATCCAGGATCAAAAACAGAGAATCCTTTGCGAAATCAATATCCGGAAGTTCTCCGGTATCCCAATAACCACTGCCTCCTGATTTATTGCTGAAATTCGTGATTACCATGTTCCCCATCACCAGATCTAATGAGCTTCCATTTTCAGCCGGCAATTTTCCGCCCTCTTTCAATGGAATATTCATTTTTTCCAGTGCCTCATGGGACATTCCCTGCACCGTCAAAAATCCTTCATAATTGCCTTTTAACGCAATTGCCGATACCTCTAAAACAGGACTTACAAATTCTACATTTTCTAATTTTTTCAATTTTTCAATCACATCATCTGTGATATATTCTTTCGATTCCTCTCCGGAATCTACCATCATGCCACCCTGCCTGTCTTTTCCTGTCACCTGAATGGTCGTCAAACCACCAGATTTTTCTATTTCTTTATAGGTAGACTGCTGAAGACCAAGTCCGAGAGAAATCATAACAACAATGGAAGCTGTCCCAATCACAACCCCTAGAACGGTTAAAAAGGTTCGAAGCTTTCTGCGTTTCAGATTTCCACTACTCATTCTCAGTTAAGTCTATTAAGCTCATCCTCTAAAATTTCCTCCTCTTCTGCTCTTCGTTTTTTTTCTCTTTTTTCTTCTTCACAATTACAACGACAACAATCACTCCGATGATAATTACTCCGACAATCACCGGAATAATCGGGAACGCTTTTTCTTGCTCAACCATTTCACTTTCATTCATCATGTCATCTGTCATCGGTGCTGTCACTAAAAGTGTCAGTTCTTTTTCAGTTGTAAATACTGCTCCCGACTCATCTTCATAAGTAACAATCATCTTAACTTTACCATCACCTGTTGTCTCTGACTCTCCGGTTATCATACCATCAATTGAAGCTGTCGCTCCGGATTCTACATTTCCGACAAAAATCTCTTTAGATTTGATTCCTTCACCCTCAAATTTTGCTTTTACGTTATACAATTTAATTCTTCCCATGTTATACAGACTGCACATGACATTAACTTCGCTTCCAACTTCCACAGTCTCTCCACTCAGCTCAAATTCACTGAATTCAAATCTCGCATCCTGTTTAACCGGAACTGAGATACTTGATGTACTTTCAAATTGTGTTCCACTTCCGTCTTCATACTTCATAGACATCTCGACACTATATGGTTTCTGTACCAGATCTGATTTTGCATTCATATCAATCGAAATGTCTTTTGTCCCATTTGCTCCGATTCCATCCAGATATACAGTGCTAGAGCCGGACGCCGGAAGGAACGCCGGAGATGCAGTGTTTGCATCCTGTCCTTCTGTCGGTGCGTTAAAGTCAAACAGCATATTTTTTACCGCTGTTGTCTTGGATGTATTTTTCAAATGTACAATCAGTTTAAAATTGCTTCCCGCCTTTACTTCTGCCGGATCTGTTGAAAATCCTGTGACAATTACTCTCGGAACAGATGTCGATGTCGTTGCTGATCCGCCACCTGCACTATCTCCTCCAGTATACATCATCGGTTCACTGTTGTAGACACCTGTATCCCCCGAAGGTTGCTGCGGTTGTGGATCTTTCTGTGTGTTTTCTTCTGGATTTTCCTGTGGCCTCTCTTCCGGCTTAGCTGTCATTTTTACAAATACACTCTGCTCAAATGCATTTTCCAATCCATCGTAACTAACATCGAATTTCACATTATAATATTTTGATGCCACATCTTCCCTTGCTTTCACATCATATGTGAGCTCATAAGATTTTCCCGCTTCGATCTTATCCACTTTCTGCTCATAGGATACATTTTCAATTTCAAACGGCCACTTCTCAATATTTGCCTTCACCTGCGGAGTTACTACTACATTTTCAATTGCTGTATCTGTACCGTTTGTAATCGTAAGCTTTAACTCTTTCTCCTGTCCATACTGATAAGCCGGTGTCGCAGTTCCACTCGCCTTTACGGTCACTTTTCCCGCTGCGTGCAGTGGCATCACCATCCCTGCCACCAGAATCATACTCATGGCAACCATCATTATTTTCTTAATCTTTCTCATCTTCTTTCTCCTCTCCCTTTGTACGGTTGTCTTCTATCTTTACAATCTCTCCATCAATAATATGGAAAATCCGATCGGCATACGAAGCCAGATGATTGTCATGTGTAACCATAACAAGCGTCTTTTTCTGCTCCCTTACCACCTTCTGCATCAATTCCATCACCTCTTTGGATGTATGCGAATCCAGATTTCCTGTCGGCTCATCCGCAAATATAATCTTCGGATCAACAACCAGCGCTCTTGCAACCCCTACTCGCTGCTGCTGCCCTCCCGACATCTGATTCGGCAAATGCTTTTTATGCGTTTTTTAAATTGACCAGATCCAGCATCTTATCTGCGTTTTTTAGTCGGCTTCTTTTTTCTCTCCGCGAAAGCTCAAGGGCAATGCCACATTTTCCACCGCATTCATCGTCCCAATCAGATGAAAAGACTGAAAAATAAATCCAACATGATCACGTCTAAAGCTGACAAGCTGATCTTCCTTCAACTTCTCCATGTGCTCGCCGTTAATGATCACTTCTCCTTTTGTCGGTTTTTCCAGTCCGGCAAGCATATTTAACAACGTTGATTTCCCTGATCCCGAAGTCCCTACAATCGCACAGAACTCTCCTTCGTTGATTGAAAAATTCACTCCATTCAAAGCATGCACAACACTGTCCCCGACACGATAGAGCTTAAACAAATTCTTCACTTCTATAATTTTCCCCACAGATACTCTCCTTCCTGTTTTTTTCTTAATTTTACTATACCAAAGGATTTTCTGAATATTATATAGGAAATCTTAAGTTTTCCTTAACCTATAAAATAAGTGCTTTTAAGCAAGAAAAAAAGAGCCTCTAAAAAGCTCTTTTCTCTTGACTTTATTTTTCTTCTCTTCGTTTCCAAACGTTCACACTTACCAACGCACTTCCTGCCGCAGCAGTCAACAGCCACATCAATGGAGTAGCATCTCCTGTTTTTGGTGAAGGACCTGTTGGAGTCGTTTTCTCTTCCGATACCGATTCTTTCTCTGGTTGTGGTACCGCTGCCTGTATTTTTTCCAAGCCTTGTAATGCACTGTCAAGCTGTTTTGTCGCTGCATCAATCTCATCTTGAACTGCAAATTCATCTGCTAATACCGTCTTTGCGTTTTCCAGTTCTTGTTCTAATGTCGCATAACTGGCTTCTGTATACATATCTTTCTGAACAGCTTCCGCTTTGGCAATCAACGCCTCCAACGCTTCTGTTGAAACTTCATCCATCACACGTGCAACTGTGTAATTTGGCATTATATTCTCTGTCAATACAGATGGTACAAACATTTCTGTTGATCCACTTTCTTTGAACGCTTTTAATTCTGTCAAAATACTTTTTGCACTGTTAAATGCATCCTGTGCAATTACTTTTCCAATCTCTGTTGCTTTTTCCTGTGCAAGTTCCGGTGATTTTTCATATAACTTCTGCATATCCACATCAACTTGTTTTTGCTGTTCAATCAATTCTGCCTGATACGCATCCCAGTATTTTCGAATATTTGTCCCATACAATTCTCGATTGTCATCTGCCAGATCATTCAAGTCATTGAACACCCAAAACATAGAATCTTCTACAGATGTCAGCTCATCATTGTGGTATCCATCCCATGTCTCTGTCAGCATTGCTCCATAATACGGAAGATATAAAGAAAACTCTGCTCTTGACATCGCAAGCCATTCTACTCCTGACATTCCCTGATACATCCCGTCACGCATCTCCAAAAACTATGGCATTCTGCCTGATTCTATTGCCGATTGCATAGATTGACTCATTTACATTGGAAATCCATCTTTG
>ENA-OQKD01000486-OQKD01000486.1-human-gut-metagenome-genome-assembly--contig:-NODE-486-length-10351-cov-2.335290_pt1 | contig 10351 bp, 10 predicted proteins | sample MGYA00242775_ERZ504792 | MGnify/ENA primary metagenome ERZ504792 (study PRJEB26092, sample SAMD00036401) | human gut metagenome | host: Homo sapiens | study: EMG produced TPA metagenomics assembly of...
AATTCCAGCGGGCTTAAGCGCCCATAGCCTTTACTGCAATAGAATATACAACTACTGCATGAACAATATAGCAGATATATGCTGCCAGAAGCACCATTGCCAGAGAACCGATAATTGCCGGTCCATTAGACGCGATAACCGGACACAACAGACAGAATACACCGATTGGAGACAGCTTCAGGATCATCTCCATACATTTCATAAATACATCATTCAGATCATTACATGCATTTACGACACGTGCATTCTTTTCTTCCCCGATCATAATAATGGCAAATCCCAGTAACAGTGCCATCACAATAATCTGGAGCATATTTGCTTCTACCATAGGAGAAACAAAATTAGATGGAAAAATATTCACAATCGTATCCATAAATGACGTAGCTTCTGCCGCCTCATAAGTCAGGTCTGTAGTAGCAACCTTTGGAAAAAGTCCTTTAAACAGGTTTCCGCCGATCAATCCGATCGTAATCGCAAATGCAGTTGTGCATAAATAATATACAACTGTTTTCAGACCGATCGATCCGACCTTCTTGATATCACGCATGGAAATAATTCCACACATAATGGAAAATAATACGATTGGAACAACAATGAACTTAACCAGATTCAAAAAGTATCGTTTCCAAAAGGTTTGATGTACGACTGTGCAAAATCCGCATACTTCTGCATCAGCAGTCCTGCCACGATCGCCAGTACAAGCGCAATAAAAATCTGCATGGCCAGTGACATTTTTTTCTTCTCTTTTGTCATAAATAGCCCTCTCTTTCCCTCATAGATGTGTTGTATATCTCCATGTCACCTGGGCTGTACAGAAGATATGAATTAATTATACCATACCTTTCTTCTATACGGGGCAATTATTTGCATCGATTATTCTTTCCATACGAAAAAAAGCCGATAACATTGCAATGCCTGTTACCAGCTTTTTCGAAATGATATTTTATCCTTAACTGTTGTTTAATATCTTCGCTGAACAGCGACTGCTGAACAGTTACAATTCTTTAATAGATGATGATCGGATATCCTCCATCAATCGTATTATAGATCAGTGCTGCCTGATCTTCCGGCAGATTGATACATCCATGACTTCCATGTCCTGTTTTGTAACGGTCACCGCCAAATGCAGACTGCCATGGCGCGTCATGAAGTCCCTGACCATAAACAAACGGCATCCAGTAATTTACAGTCTTCGCATAACCGTATTCCTCACTGCTCAATGTAAACGGACTCGCTTTATAAGCAATCGGCCATGCACCCCTGTACGTCTCGCGCTTCGCAGTAGGTGCCCCACTGACAATATCTGTCTCTGTAACCAGAGCTCCATCCTTGTACAGCCATAAATGCTGAGCATCCAGGCTGACCTCTATATAGCTGCCTGCCAGATCATCTGTACCGTTTCTCTGCATACCACTGCTGCTGTATACAGGTTCTCTTGAAACAGCCTCTCCACTCTTCAGGTCCTCCAGCAGCTGTGTAAGTTCTCCTTCCTGATCAATTCTGTATCCGTACTCATTATCAGAAACCGTGATATCTGCTCCCCCGGATGTATGGAATGTACGCGGCACATAAATCGTATTATATTTATTCGCCATATCTGAAATATAAGCAGCTGCCGCATCTTTATCAACACTGATTCCGTTATTCTTAATCTTCAGCCAGGAATTGATCGTATTGGAATCCAGAATCTCAGTTTCTGAGCCAAAAACATATGTAACCGTAGTACTGCGATACTTCTTCAGCTGAGAATTCAGCTTCTTTACCTGCTGTTTCATTTCTCCCGATGCTTCAATGTCCGGCTGGCGGTAGACTTCCTCTCTCAAAACAATCTGCACATCAGAGGACAGCAGTTCCGTCTTAAACTTCTCATCCAGAGTATCATTTACATAGCTTAACAGTCTGTTTACATCAATCTGATTTCCCACAACCTGCTTCACCAGTACATATTTCTGTTTTTTCTTACTGTACCGAATGTACGCATCTGTAGAATCAGTTCTCTCTTTACTTTTAAAATTCTCCACTGCCAAAGCAGTCTGCTCCTGCGCCTCATCCTTAAGGATCTGATAATCTATCGTATAATCCCTCTGAGATGCGAAAATCTGAAACTTCTGTTTTCTTTGCTGCTGAAGCGCCTCAAGCGAACTCTTCAGTGTATCCTGATCCAGACTATATCCCATCTGTGCCAGTGTAATACTGTAAATATCTTCTCCGTCTTCATTCAGAGTTACAGTTTTATTCTGAAAGCTTTCAGATATCTTCTTCTGTGCTTCCTCTACGGTAAGTTTCGATACATCCAGTCCATATACGCTTATCTTTCTTCCGAGCGTAGTGGTATCCACATGACGTATATAAACAAACAGCCCGATTCCGGTTAGCACAACCACTGCAATACACAATGCAAGAAGCACTTTTAGCTTCTTTTTGTTTAAAGCTTTTCTCTGCTCCATCGTTTATTCTCCTGCAATTTATAAAATACTTATTTTATACGATATCAGGTTCAAAAAAACTTCGCATCTGCGCGATAAGACGCTTGAATTTTTGATCCTGACATCTTTTTTATTTTATTATATAAAAAACAAAAAGCAATTTGTAAAATTAAAAAGCCCCTGTCCTGTCTGTATTCCACAGCCAAAACAGTGACTTTCCAATCTGTTCATACATAATGTTTTTTCACAATTGAAGCAGGGACTTACCTGATTCGGTTAAATCAGCATATATATTGCAATACATACGGAAAATACCGCTACAAAAATCTTAAGTCCCTGGACAGGAACTTTTCCCGCGAAACGGCTTCCGATCCAGACTCCGATTCCATGTGTGATAACGATCAGCGCTAATAATCCCAGCATCCCCTTCCAGTCAACTCGTGAAAGATATCCAGCGCATGCCGGAACTGCAATAAACACAGAATCAAACAATGCGACGCCTACTGCAATTCTGGCAGATACACCGCATGCCACCAGCAGCGGCATTACCAGTACAGGGCCGCCAGCCCCAGACAGAGAACAGATACAGCCAGTGGTAATTCCGAGTATCAGCAGAAACACAATGCTGTCTGTTGATGCACTTTCTTTTTCGGATAAATCATCTTCTGTCTGCTGTACTCTGCGCTCTTTTCTCTTATCATTCCACATGCGGATAAGAATTGACAGACCTGATAACAGCACCACCAGATATAGTATGGTTTTTGCTGTACTCTTCGCGATCAGCGACTGGAGAAATACCCCACCCACTGCGCCGATCAGACTTCCTATTCCCAGTTTCACAGACATGGAAATGTCCAGATTTCCAGCCTTATAATAATTCCAGGAACCGATCAGTCCCGATACCAGGAATGCCAGAAAACTCATTGCCAGTGCATAAGTTACATCATATCCCAGCGCCCCTGTATACAGCATCGGAAGCAGAAATCCCGCAATGCCGCAAATGCCAATGCAGCCTCCTACCGCTGCATTGGCAAGACCTATGATCAATATTGTTACTATTGATAATCCGTTCAAAATAATTCTCCTTTTCCCTATCTGCCGGCTTTATAATATTCTTTTGCCTGCCACATAATTTTTTCCTCATCAAGTGTGAGTACCTGTCTGTTATGCATCAGTATCTTTCCTGCCACTATACTGTCTGACACATCATTTCCGCATACACATTCCAGAAGTGTATTCACTCTATTTGCTGTAGCATATAACTGCGGCTGATCCCAGTTAATAGCGATCAGATCCGCCTGATATCCTTCTCTTATCATGCCGGACTGCTCTTCATTCAGAATATGGGCACCGTTTGTAAATGCCATCTTCAGAATTGTTTTCGCAGGCATTACTGCAGGATCTGCGTTCTTTACACCATGAAAAGCATTCATAACAGAACGGAAAATCTTCATTTCATTCCACAGACTTAAGCCCCCATGAGCTGCACCATCAGTTCCAAGACCTACGCAAACACCACGTTCTAACAGATCCGGCGTTTCCGGAACACCTTTTCCACAATTGCTGAAGGGACAGTGTACCACTTTTGCACCTTTCTGTGCAAGTAATGCACGCTCTGACGGTGAAAGCATGATCCCGTGTGCTGCCAGAAAATGATCATCCAACACACTCAGAGAATCCAGATATTCTACAGGGCGCTGCTGATAATTCTGCAGCGTATAGTTTACTTCCCCTGCATATTCGTTCATATGCGCCTGCATTATCGTATTCTTTTCTCTGGCTCTCTCTGCAGTCTTTACGATGAGTTCCCTGGAACAGTTCATCAGTGCACGCAGAGAATAGAATACCTGCAGATTTCCCTGTCCATGAAATTCCTCATACAGCCTGTCCTGGAATGCCAGCACCTCATCCGTAGTCTGACGGATAGAATCCGGAAAATTTCCCTGGTCCATAGCAGAATGAGAAATCACCCCACGAAGTCCGGACTTGAGATATACTTTTGCAGCTTCTTCCATGTAATAGCTGCCTGCATCTATAAAGCCTGTTGTTCCGTTCTTTATCATTTCCAGTGCCGCAAGATTTGCACTCAGCTGCATCTTCTCCGGGGTCAGCGTGCTCTCGAACGGAAGCATGATCCTGGTCCAGATCATTGGAAGTTCGTCCAGAACAGCACCTTTCAGAAGCTGCTGTCCTGTATGCATGTGACCATCCACAAGTCCCGGAATCCACAGAAGATTTTCACCATCAATCTTCTGCTTTTCCTTCATATTCAACTCCTGTCTCTCCATCGGTATCTGTTTTATCCGAAAAAATTTTCAGGATTTTTCCCTGATCAAGTGCGATAGAAACATGATCCTGAACTTCCATGTTTTCATCCAGATATGAAGTATTCTTAATTAAAATGTCACATAATACTTTCTTTCTCATTTAGTTCCTCTTTTACATTTCCTTATAAGTCAGTTTGATACCGTTCATGCGCTGCTATTCTGCAGATACTCCGGCATAAATTATAAGCGTTTTGTAACATATTATATCAGATTACATGTGTTGCTGACAAAAGAAGCTGTGCAATAATCGCAGAACAGGTAAAGGTTCCTACCATTACCAGCGCAGCGATCAGAAGCATTTTCCATCCCTGTCTTGCAAATTCTTTCAGCTGGTCACTGATGGAGATTCCCGCATAAGCACCTACCATTGTCAGAGGTGCTGTAAAGTTTATCTTTCCTGCTGCTTCGATCACATACTCTCTTGCCGGACAAATCGGAGATGCAAGAAGAAGTCCGATCAGAGAACAATATGCGATTACCGGAAGTTTAATCGGAATAATTTTGCTGATGACCACTGCCGCCAGAGAGATCAGGAGCAAAATTGCAATTCCCGGAAGAGAATCTCCAAAACTTACCTGAAATCCTACGAAATTGGCAAGTGCAATTCCAAGCCCTGCCACAATAAACATTACTGCCCACTCAATATATCTCATCTTAGTTCTTTCCCTTCTTTGCAATCTTATCATGAATTGGTCCAAGCTTTGGTTCTAAAACTCTGTAGAGCCAGTTACATAACGGTACGCCTATAAATATCGCCATATAGATTCCGTCAATTCCTGAAATTGTTTCACTGGCACTGGCAAGCGCGGAAATCTGCTCTGCCATTGCTGGGAACATTGCCGACAGACTGGCTGTGGCAGATGCCATCATGATTCCGGCACCTACACCGGATGCCATTCCCAGTGCATACGGATGGAAAATTCCGGTTGAAGCAATAACAGTCGCCATAAATCCAAAGAAAATTGTTCCGACCATTCCGCCGATAATATAAATAGAAAGACTTCCTCTTGCCTCTGCTGAATCCGGTCCAAACATATCCTGCATCAGAGCCAGGTTTGTCTCTCTGTTAATGGAATGACATGCACCAACCGCCTCTCTCTTCAGTCCAAGGAGCAGTGCGATCGGAAGAGAGATAAAAATGGTTCCAAGGTTTCCGAATTCCTGTAAGATCAGGGCCGGACCTGCAGAAATAACAGTTTCAATGCTTGCACCTGCGTTAATGCCAAGCTTTGCAATGAATGGGCAGATACAGACAATAACCAGTTTTGATGCTGCTTTTACTTCCGGTTTCTTGAATATCTTGAGGACCTGAGGGCCTGCCAGAATTCCAAGTATAATCGAATAAAAGATAGGAAACAGAATCAGTGTTCCGGGTCCTAACGGTATCTTGATCTGGCCGATGGAATCGGCGATCACAATAAAGATCAGTGCTGCAATGTAAATCTTCCACTCGTTTTTTCAGGCGCTCTCCAAGTCCTGAGTACATGTAAGTCTGTTCGTTCATAACAGTCTTTTCCTCCCTTTTTCCAGCATTCTTTCGTTTCTGTCCCATCCATTCAGTCAATACTTTTCTGTCATCGGCAGTTTTACTTTTTTCTCTGTTGCTGTTGATTATATTTTACTGATATGCATTCTTCAAAAAAAGGACAAAGGGATGTTTTTATGATATAATTTGTAAAAGAATTGTATTTATGGAGGATTTTTGACATGACACTGGAAGAACTGATCCAGAAATATCCGGATGTAAAGACCTATTTCGAATTTATGCCTGAAGAACTGAAATCCCGCTATACAATCCGTACTTTTCCACCTGGAACTATCATTCATCAGAAAGATTATCCACTGAATTATTTCGGGATTGTGTGCAGTGGTGACCACCGGGTGATCAATGAATTTGAAAACGGAAATGTTTTTATGATTGAGAAAAACGAGGCTATTGATTTCATCGGTGAGGTGACAATTCTTGCGGACAAGCCCAACACCTCCGTTACGATTGAAACTCTGACAGACTGTGTGGTATTTATGATCTCCAGAGCTGATTTTGAAATGTGGATCGCGCAGGATATTCATTTTCTCCGGCTTGTTGCACATAAAATTGCTTATAAACTATACCGTTCTTCTTACAACCGGGGTGCCAAGCTTTTCTATCCGCCGACATTTCTGTTTCTTGACTATCTGCTGAAATATGCATCATTGAACCTTATAGAAAAGTCAGGAAGTATTACTCTGAAAAAGACCCGTGAGGGGATCAAAGAGAGTTGGGAATGACAGTCAAAACGATAAACCGCACGATTGCTAAACTGAAAGAAGACGGACTGATTGATACATACAGGGAAAAGTTACCATGGATCTGGCACAATATAAGAGAGCGCAGGAAGAAATTGCTTATTATGTGTCACGACATGAATAAAAGGGGATCTTGTAACAAGATTCTCAGCAATATAGTTCTCACATAACTTTGCTGAGCACGCTCCCATGGCACAAAAAAATCTCACACCGCAAAGGATGTGAGAGTTTTTTATTGCTTATGAGGTTATCATCAAGCTTTGTTAACTGATCCGAATAATTCCATTTTTTCTTTAACAGTAGCCTTGATTGCTTCGAAGCCAGGTGCAAGGAGTTTACGTGGATCGTATCCTTTGCCCTGCTGGTCTTTGCCTTCTTCGATATATTTACGTGTAGCTGCTGCGAAGGAAAGCTGGCACTCTGTGTTTACGTTGATCTTGGATACTCCAAGGTCGATAGCTTTCTTGATCATATCTGCAGGGATACCTGTGCCGCCGTGAAGAACGAGTGGCATATCACCTGTTAACTGCTGGATAGCGTCAAGAGTTTCGAAGCTTAATCCTTTCCAGTTTGCCGGATATTTTCCGTGGATATTTCCGATACCTGCTGCAAGGAAGTCAATGCCAAGGTCAGCGATCATTTTGCATTCCTTAGGATCTGCACATTCGCCCATACCTACAACACCATCTTCTTCACCACCGATGGAACCAACTTCTGCTTCCAGAGACATTCCGTGCTCAGCAACGATCTTAACCAGTTCTTTAGTTTTTGCAACGTTTTCTTCGATCGGATAGTGAGATCCGTCGAACATGATGGATGAGAAACCTGCTTCTACGCATTTCAGGCATCCTTCATAGCTGCCGTGGTCAAGGTGAAGAGCTACCGGAACAGTGATGTTCAGTTCTTCCATCATTCCGTTAACCATGCCGACAACTGTTTTATAACCAGTCATATATTTGCCAGCACCTTCGGATACACCAAGGATTACAGGAGAGTTCAGTTCCTGAGCTGTTAAAAGGATAGCTTTCGTCCACTCAAGGTTGTTGATGTTGAACTGTCCAACTGCATAATGACCAGCTTTTGCTTTTTTAAGCATTTCTGTTGCGCTTACTAACATGATAAATTCCTCCTAATCTGTCGTAACTGCTGCGTTCTCTCACAGTTACGCTAATCAATCTTTGATATGGAATTACATCTATATCCAGATATGGTTATATTACCAGATTTCTGCTTTTTCGTCTACTATTTTGCCAAAAAAATGACAAACAAAATTAAATGAACCTATTTTGCAAAAAAGTTCTTGCATTCTTGTGCAGTTTCATATATAATAATTTTCGGTTCAAGGATGGATTCCCGAGTGGCCAAAGGGGGCAGACTGTAAATCTGTTAGCAACGCTTTCGAAGGTTCGAATCCTTCTCCATCCACTTAAGACTCAGACAGATGTCTGGGTCTTTTTTATATCATAAAAATCATAAGAAATTTCCCCATCAATATCCTCATGCCATCACTATTATTCTGCGCGTCCCTTATCCCAACACACAAAAAAGCAGCCCCCTTTCCTATTTCTAAAGAGGCTGCCCTTCCAAATCAATTCTTATGATGCAATACTACCGCGCCAAACGCCGGCATTGAAATTTTCAATATTCCCGCAGAAGCTGTGTATTCTGCAGGTTCTTCGGTGAATCCGTCTGCAGATGTCACAACAATGCGCTCCAGCTTGGTATCTGCCAGACGGCTGATTCCGGCCTGCCACAACTGAATTTCTACTTCACGACTCTCTGCCTGGTTATTCACGATCACGATCATCTGCTCTTTCTGTGAGAATCTTGCATAACAGAGCCCCTGATAATCATTCCAGAGGAATCCAAGAGAACCTGTCTTTAAGACTTCATAGCTCTTGTGGATACGGATCATTACTCTGTGGAAATCGATCATCTGGTAATCTTCACGTCCCCACGGATACGTACGTCTGTTATCCGGATCTGTGAATCCGCAGAGTCCGGCCTCGTCTCCATAATATACGGTCGGTGCACCCGGCCATGTCATCTGTATGGCTACGGCTTCACGCATAACTGCAGGATTTACTCCTTCAGATGCAGCTTCTGCACCTGCGTAGGAGATTCTTCCTACTCTGTGGTTGGTTCTGGTCAGGAACCTAGAGTGGTCATGATTGGATAACTCATTCATTGCTGTCTGAAGAGCAGACATATGAAGCGCACGCATGTGATTCTTCATTGCCCCGATAAAAGCTTCACTGTTTCCAAGCAGATCTTCTCTGTACTCATCACTGTGTTTCTCCATACCAGTCAGGAACCATGTCAGCGGTTCCATGAACGCATCATAGTTCATAACTGTATCCCATTCATCACCCTGGAGCCATCCTTCCGGATTGCCGTAATGTTCAGCCAGAATGATTGCATTCGGATTAGCAGCCTTAACTGCTTTGCGGAAATCTTTCCAGAATTTATGGTTAAACTCATTGCTGTGACCCAAGTCTGCTGCCACGTCAAGTCTCCATCCATCTACGTTGTACGGTGCAGATACCCATTTCTGTCCTACACGAAGAATATAATCATAAAGTTCCTGAGAACCTTCATAATTCAGCTTCGGAAGTGTATCGTGTGTCCACCATCCGTCATAAGTCGGATTGTATGGCCATTTATTCGGGTCATTAAAGGAGAAGAAATTTCTGTATGGACTGTCAGCAGAAATATAAGCTCCTTTCGGATATCCCTCCTGGTTCTCATAAATTCGCTCTCTGTCCATCCATTTATTAAAAGAGCCGCAGTGGTTAAATACACCGTCCAGAATGATCTTCATTCCTCTTCTGTGGATCTCTGCAGTCAGTTTGGCAAACAGTTCGTTGCTGGCCTCCAGATTCTTCTTGTCTGTGACACGTTTGATATATTTCCATGCATGGGAATTATCGCCGTCACCGTCCAGAAGGATTCCCTCATCACAATCCTCCACGATCCTGCCGTAATGCGGATCTACATAATCATAATCCTGGCAGTCATATTTGTGGTTACTTGGCGATACAAAGATTGGGTTCAGATAAATAACCTCTACACCCAGATCCTGCAGATAATCCAGCTTGTTCATGATACCCTGCAGGTCGCGCCGTAGAATTCACGCACGCCCATCACTGCCGGTATCTTGTTCCACTGTTCTACCTGTACACTCTTATCTCCAATGTAGTGATATTCTCCGGTCACTACATCATTGGTCGGATCTCCGTTCAGAAAACGGTCTACATAAATCTGGTACATAACTGCACCTTTCGCCCACTTTGGACGTATCAAAAACCCGGT
>ENA-OQKD01000488-OQKD01000488.1-human-gut-metagenome-genome-assembly--contig:-NODE-488-length-10336-cov-3.880889_pt1 | contig 10336 bp, 12 predicted proteins | sample MGYA00242775_ERZ504792 | MGnify/ENA primary metagenome ERZ504792 (study PRJEB26092, sample SAMD00036401) | human gut metagenome | host: Homo sapiens | study: EMG produced TPA metagenomics assembly of...
TATGCGTTTCGGATCCATCGGACCGACCGATGTTACCGATTCCACAAAATAAATACCAGTCCTTATCTTCCCGGTACAGCACAACATCCGGCATCTTATCATGTAGTGTAATTTCAAAGCCCAACTCTTTCAGTTTTTCTACATTCTTTACCAGATCTTTTGCTATTGTATCTCCAACATATAGGCATTCAGAATTTGGAGCGAATCTCGGTGCAAATTCCTCAATAATGGCTTTTTGCAGTTCATTATGCTTACCTGTAGAGAATTTAAAACTTTCACCATTTATATTTACCGGCATCATTGTCATCTTCTTTTTAGAAGCATACAGATCAATTAACTTCTCATGGTAGCAAAGAAATCGCTTTATAGATTCCTTCCACTTTGGAGTTCCCATAGTTCTTAGTATTTGTACTGTTTCTTCCGTCAATCTGTACCGATAATTTGGGCTGTTGGTTGCTTTCCCATTATCCTCTATCAAAGCAGCGGTCCGGAATCTATGCAGAGCTTGCTTTCTAAACGTTTCTCTGCTGTTTTCCGCATAACTCATGTCATAAAATGTATTGACAAACTGAATAATATCATGAATACGAATCCATTCATTTGTTGCTTCACTCCATGACATATCTGGTTTTACTCCCGCCATTGCCAGTATCACGTAGCAACATATATCCGCTTGCTGTGCCTTAGGCATACCTATTGTTTGCAGAAATTCCCTTGTTTCTTCTATCTTCTTATCCACAGTACCCCTCCAATATCAAATTGCAATTTGCCTCTGAATAGTCCCTACTTTTAAGCACTTTTCTTCCCATTTCCTGAATATCTTCTAAATCCGGCACAGGCATTGCATTGATCTCTGTTGAATTAACCTGCGTAGATCCGTTCAAAATACGATAATATTCATCGTAAAGCGTTGAATTAAACAATACATACAGCCCATACACCAAACATTCCGACATCTCTGTTAATACACCATCCACAAAATTAATTTTGTTCTGCGTACTTATCTTTTTATATTGCGGAAATCTTTTTGCCAGATATACTCCACACTGTAATCTTCGAGGTTCTTCCTTTGCTGTAAATCGTTTCACAAACAAATAATTCTTGTTATCCTGCATCAATCCCTTTTGTTCTGTCACCACATATTCATGTTCTTTCTGTATTGGGAACTCTACCTTTCCCTGTTTTATATGCTGCGAATAAAATAAAGGAATCGCTCCTTCTTCTTCCTCGTCCCGCAAAATTTCACGATTACGAAAATCCACCGTTAACCCTGTTTTCATTTTTACTCCAATTGCAGGCAGCGTTTTATCAAATTTATGAAGTTTTCTCAAAACCTCTACTTCGTCTTCATCTGTCACAAGATAAACATAATAATCCTCACCAGCTACAACCAAATCATACGGAACTGTCAATGAAGTAATTTCGCCAAAGTCACTATTCGATTGCGAAGATGTAATGGTAACGGTTTCTGGCGTTCTAACCGTTTTTCTCACCTTAATAATAATCGTTTCCTGCAATACACTCTCTTTTTCAAATACCTTACTACGGCTGACAAAAAGATGAATATGTTCCAGTTTACCTACTGTCAGGAAATACTCTCTGAAGCGTTTAAAATATGCTCCGGATGTCCATGATCGAGGAATAATATATACCATTTCCCCATCCTCACATAAATTAAACAGTCCCATAGAAGCAAAAATAAAATACAAATTCGGTGCCCCGTAGCATACCTCTGGCATCGCTGTTGCTTCTGGAGCATCTTTAGGGATTTTCATATATGGCGGATTGCCAATTACAAAATCATATTTCCTAGGGTTATCATTTCCACCTATCATATGATTAAAATCAAGATACTGACTAAGGATATAATTGTCTTCGATTATATTAATGACTATCTTTTTTCCAGATTTTTCCTTGCAGTATTCCAAATTTCGCTTTAACAATGGTAATACGTTATTATCATTCTCATAACAGGTAAGCTCAATTTTCTGAATGGAATCTATCGTTTCCAATCTTTCAATGAAGGCACATGATAATATGCCCGAACCTGCTCCTGCATCGAGTACGCTTACCTTACTCTTCTTTTCATCAATATTATATAAACTAGCCATAAAACGGGCAGTCTCCATACTTGTAAAAAACTGTCCATATTTTTTACGCTCTTTTTTTGGCATACTTTCTATATATTCGTTTGTAAGCTCTATAATTTTTTCTAGCATATTCCACCTACCTACAAGCCTTTTATTTCTTGCTATTATACTATAACTCAGCCCTATTTTCAATGTTCTTTTGCAAACGTATGTTCTTTTTCTATTTTGCATATTTTATAAAAGGGCAGCCCGAAAACTGCCCTCAATCCTACTATCTATAAACAATTTCTTTTAACACAATCTCCTCCGCACAAGCCCGTATATTATTCATTCTCCCAACCCATGCCATCTGATTCTGCATCTTCAGTTCTTCCGTCACTCCCTGCTTTTCTTTCATCTGCTCTACCAGTCTGTCCATCATCTGATTACACTCCTCATCAATCAGATGCAAGTGCTCATTTAACTTCCCGGCAAGTACCAGCTCCAGATATAGCCCTTTCCGCTGCTCTTTCAAGTAAGTTTTTCTCAACATTCCATACTTTCCAATCAGATACTCTGTCTCTTCCGGGAGGTACAGGTCTGGATAATACAGACCGTCCTCTCCTAAAGTGTAACTGATTCCGTTTTCTCCCATAATGTGTTTCTCCATGATTGTCCTCCTATCTTGCTCCCCGATCTTTGTTCTGACTACGGGTATGCTGTTTATTTTTCTGTTCATTCTGTATTTCTTGTTTCTTTTCTGCCAGTTTTGCTCTAATACCATGTGCTACTGGCTCTTTGCCAGTTTCTTTCTTCCATTTTGCTATTGCAGTTCGATACTCGCTATACTCAGTTTGAGAAGCCTTAAAATCTTTTAAAAAATCCTGTACACTTCTATAACCGATCTTCTGCACAATCCTCGGAAGGTAATCTTTCATATCTCTGATCTGGCTTTTCAGTTCATCAATTTCTTTCTGCAATTCTTTTTTCTTTCTCCCTTTAAACCATCCCGTGACCTCTGACAGTTCTTTCTTCTTTGCAGAAAGCTGTTTTTGTTTCTGTTGAATTGCATCGTTTTGATCTTCCAGTTCTTTATTCACTTTAAATAGTTTCGGATACTTTGATGCAAGCCTTGTCATTTTAGGTTGTTCCGGTTTTGACTCTTCTTCTTTTGTTGCTTTGACTGCTGCCATACTATTTTCAGCAATATACTCTTGGTGTTCGGCTTTCGTTCGCCCTGCCTGTGCCACACTTGTCTGCTCCGGCACTTCCCTGGGTTTCTTAAACAGCACACTTGCTATCAAAAACTCCAATGCCTCAACAGCCACTGTTACAACTCTGGAAAATAATCGCGGTCTGTTTCCACGCCGGGCAATTGATTCCCTGATTGGCTCCGTGATTTCTTTCCGCTTCACTTCCATTATCTTCGGTTCCGGCACTCCACTAATCAATGCCATATCAACAGCTCTGTTCCATTCCCGGCGTTTTTGGTTATCCGCTTCTATTTCCTGTGCTTTCGGATTATTTTTTCCAATTTTCTTTGTTGCAAGATAAACACTGCCACGTTCAAACACTTGTAACTTCTGATTCTCATCTTTCACGTAAATATTAATTAAGTCTGTATAAGAATGCTTTACCTCATCCAGAAATGAATTACTTTTGAAGCGTTCCTCTTTCACTGTAAACAATTTTTTCTCATATACTTCACCTTTTTTTACGATACTGCAGCCTTCCCGAATCTCGCCATCTTCTCCTAATATCTCTTTCTTGGTTCGGACATGTTTTCCATTTTCATCATAAAACATATTTCTGCTGGCAATCTTAATGATTGGTTCATCCAGTAGTTTCCGTTCTGCAAATATCAAATGAATGTGATAATTGGTCTTTCTTTTATTGTGGTGCAAAGCAGCAATACACTCTGTTCCATAATTCTGTTTAAAATGATTTGTAAAAAGTTGCAACAATCTGTCCGGCTGATATTCTGTAAAGCTCTCTGGTAATGCAATGATTAATTCTCTTGCTTCAATACATTTTTCCTTCTGTTCCGCTTTTTGCAAATTCTTCCTGATTACATTTTGCAAGTTCCCGCCAGAATTTCCGTTCTGTGGTTTCATAAACTGCATAGAGGTTTTCCTGTTTTGCATGACTGGATATATAAGTGATTCTGCCTTTTACATTGCTTAGTTTTGTCATTTGAATAAATGAATTTCTTCCGATAGGCACTCCCTCCTTGTCTTCGGCAAAATAAGTTCTGCCATATTATTTGTGAGTGGATGCATTGGCATCCGTTTACGAACTTACTGCCGTTTCCGGCTATAATAGCCCCCTGCAAGGGCGAAATACGCAGAGCATAAACAAAGTTTGTGCGATGGGTATATTTCGCTCTCAAACGCCGAGGGCTTTGCGAGATACTTCACGCCTCTGCTATAGTTTGGCTTTAGCTTTTTATTTTGGGCGTATCTGCCCTCTTTTTTCAGCCCGTATCCGGGCTTATTTTTATCACTAACAACCAATCGGCTATTTCTCTATCTGTCTGCTTTATTCCGGTATCCTTGCCCGTACATACTCCAGATCTCCGCAATACGGTGTTCCCACCAAATACCATTCTCTCGCCAGATTCATTTCCATTCGTGTCTTTACCCACTGATCATCAATCAGAACCTCCAGACATTCTCCGCAGTGAAATCCTGTATCAATCCATAAGTCTGATGATAATAATCCATATCTTTTGTTATAACTGTTGTAACCTAATCTTCCTTCTCTCATGGTGCATTCTCCCTTCATTTATCATTTCCGCAGGGACGCCCTGAATCAGGGCTCCCTTTTAAAAATCTTCTTGCTTCGCCAGCCAACTACCGGCTACACCTTACAAGCTTTCTCTTTGTCTGCTATCTACAGGTGCGTGGCACGCTCCTGTCATAAGGTCATCAAGCAGAATCTTTACCAGCGATAGTTCTCATGCATTCCACACTTATCCAAATACTCTTGTCTTGCCTTTTCCCGTTCTTCCTCGGTTGGTGCTGTTTTGAATGTTGTATATAACTGACGTTTTACCATACTGTCTAATTTTTCCATCAATGCTTTTTCTATCTCCGGCAAATATTCCTCATTCCCGGCAAGATGATACTGGAACAATGCCAGTAATAAATCTTTTGGTATCTGCACCTGTGATTTTCTTTCCATGTTTCTCCTTTCCGTGACGGTCGTGACGATAGTGACGATATTTTCACTACCGTCACGCTATATAAAATACCGTCACAACCGTCACATATCGTCATGCTTGTTTTCCGACAAAGGTTAATCTAATTTTTCTTCCATCGTGTCCCCGTTCTGTTTTATACTGGATTCCATATTCCAGAATCAGACGTTCTAGGCTGACATTTAATTTTCGTGATAATGCGTTCGGCTGCATTTCCACCTGCAATACTTCCACAAGCTCTGTTGCTGTTCCTACCCACTCTGGCATAGTTTCTGTTACAAGTTCTTTGATTTTTTCCAACACTGGATCTTCTGGTTCTTTCCAAAGTTCTGTTTCTGTCTTGGTAAGTTCCCAGACACATCTCCCCCGATTAAAGTTCAACCACAGTTTCTGATCCTGCTGGTCACGCCCTGCCACTTCCAGAACTGCCTTATTATCTGTCCGTTTTTCTTTCTGCATGACGAATGCTCCATCCGCAGCTCCAAGCAATCCATTCGTGCCAGAAATCATATCAAAACTATCGGAAGATTCCATTTTCCTTGTATGATGCACAACCAGAAAACAGATGCTATATTTATCACTGAATGCTTTCAACTTTGTTACAATCTCGTAATCGCTGGCATAACTGAATTTATCTCCACCGACTTCCCGGATTTTCTGAAGCGTATCAATAATAATGAGCCTTGCGTCCTTATGATCTGTTACAAACTGCACAAGCTGTTGTTCCAATCCAGCATTTAATGATTTGGACTTTGTAGCAAAATAAAAGTTTTCACTGCCTTCCATTCCGAACATCTGTGATAATCGTTTCTGCAACCTTGCATAATCGTCTTCCAATGCCAGATACAGAACCGTTCCCTGTCTGACTGAAAAGCCCCACAATGGAAGTCCTTTACTGATGTGATACCCGATCTGTGCCATGAAAAATGATTTTCCAATTTTCGGTGAACCGACAAACAGGTAAGTTCCGTTATACAGAAGTCCATCTATAATCGGCAGTTTTGGTGGATATGCAGTATCATATAATTCCATCATGGAAACTGTTTCCAGATCATCTTGATTCTTTTTATTTGCTGATTTTGCTGTATTTTCCGCATTATTTGTGGCTTGCAGATTGCCCTTACCGGGCAAATCTGCTATACTTTGGTTGGTTTTTAAATTTTCTAATGGCTGTTCCACATCTGCGCCAACAGATGCAATCGGAGCAGTCATTTTTTCTTTTGCTGTCATTCATTTTCCCCTTTCAATCCATACAATGTCTCTGCGACCAATCTCAGGGTACTCAGCAGATCTTCGTTTTCCTCACTGCATTTTTCCAGACGTTTCAATTCTTCATAAATCTCTGCCATCTGATTTCGCAATACCTTATACACTCTTGGATTTCCCTGTACCACAATTTTTCGATCAGTTAATCGTTTTGTGATATAGTCCTGCTTGCTAAGTCCTGACAATCGGACACATGCATCAATCTGCTCTGCTTCTTCCGGTGATACCCGGAATGCTACGATTTTGTTTCTCCATCTTCCTTTACTGTCCAGATTTTTCTCCATTTGATTTTTCCATCCTTTCAATATCCAGTTGTTCTGCCATCTGTGTCTGCTCACTTGGAAACAGATGCGCATATCGGTAAGTGATATCAATACTCTCATGTCCCATTCGGTCTGCAATTGCCAATACCGTAAATCCCATATTGATTAACAACGACACGTGAGTTTGACTTCCTAAGGGATAATATAAGAACTATACAAAATTCGGGTATCTATGGATAAAATAACGTCTCACATATCTATAACCATTGTTTATTTATTGTTTTTTTCGTTGTATACTGATAAACGAGGTGATAAAAGTAGGCATATAGAATTTTGTATCGTGGATGATGAGATCGAATTATTAAAGATGTTAAAGAACTATTTTGAAATCAAACGATATGATGTAATGACGGCAGAAGATGGCGCAGATGCTTTGGAAAAAATCCATAAGAAACCGGATATTATCTTGCTGGATATCAATATTCCTAAAATAGACGGATTAGAAGTATGCAGACATATCCGGGATAAAGTAAGAAGATTTATCTGAACCACTCGCTGGATTTAGTTTTAGGGGGAATTACTGTGAAAGAAAGTAGAGGACAGCCAATAAATGGCGCACTTAAACAAGCTATTGTAAGATAGCCTCAAACAAGAATATATGTTTGCATAAAGAGATGGATTAAGAAACCAATTGCGATTCGGAAATAATCCCCTCACGCAGTAAAAGTTTCTTAGCCTGTTTGATGGCCTTGTCCTTCTGTTTTTCTTTCAGGGGTTCAGGCATATCAACTTTGTATAAATCGGTCGGATTCCACTCTTCGCCAGTAGACAACATTTGGTAGACAGCAGTGAGGATCATCCGGGCGATGGCAATGATGGCTCTTTTCTTGCCACGGCGTTTTGTGATTCGCTCATATTTGGTTTTGTAGTAAGGTGATTTATCAGATTTCACGGCTGCATGAGCAACTTGTACTAATGCAGGTTTGAGGTAGACACCGGCACGTGTTATTCTAACAGACTTCTTTTTGCCAGCAGATTCATTATTACCGGGCGTTAATCCCGCCCAGCAGCATAAACGTTTGGAATTAGAAAACTGAGTCATGTTGGTACCAATTTCAGAGATAATAGTGATGGCACTATTACGGTCAACACCTGGAATGGTACACAGTAACTGGACAGCATTTTCATAGGGCGCAATCAAAGAATCAATCATAGTGTCTATATCATTTATCGTAGATGTGATATAATCCATATGTGCGCGGACGAGGCGCATACGATATTTTTGGGAATCAGTCATCTGGTACCCTTCGATGGATTCAATGACACTGTCAGACTTCTTCTTTAGGGAACGAAGCAGTCTGGAAGCTATTTCTTCGTGGCTGATAGAATTGTCGGATTGCTTGATTAGGTAGTCAATAACGGAAGTGGCTGATTTTCCAAAGATATCGGAAACAACCGAATCTAATGCAACATTACAAACAGTAAGTGCATTCTGATATCTGTTTTTTTCACTGGAACGGCAGGAAGTCAGCTTGTAACGGTATCTTGTGAATTCTCGCAGGATACGGATTGGTTTACAAGGAATATAACTTCCGGGAACCAGACCTAATCGGAACAAATCCCCAATCCATTTAGAATCTTTGGTATCGTCCTTGTTGCCTTTGACAGCTTTCACCCATTTGGGATTAGCGATGGTGACGTTAATTTCGTCCTCCAAAAGGTTAAACACAGGAATCCAGTATTTACCGGTAGATTCCATGCAGACATCACGGCATTTGTTTTCAACCAGCCATTCTTTGAATTGCAGGATAGAATTGTTGAAGGTGGAAAAGCGCTTCTTGTGGTAAGAAGGTTCTACTCCGGAAGTGGTTTTGATGATTGTGGCAACGAGAAAAGATTTGTGGACATCGACACCACAGCAGGTTTGATAAACAACTTTCATAGTCAAAAGCTCCTTTCAAATTAAAATGATAAAGAAGCCATTGACTGTTCCACCGCACAATTAACAGAGAAGTTAAAACAATTCTTACTGTACGGTCTTGCGGGCCACTCATTTGTGCTTGAAAGATGGAACTTACACTGATTTATATGCTGTCTAAAACGAAGAAAGTCTTTACGACTCACCTCCCCGTGCTTTGTAGTGTAGCTTCTTCAAGAATTATTTTATCAGAAACGTGGAGGATTTGAAGACTTTCATTACTATTTGTGCCGCCGACTTGGCGGCGGAATGGAGATTTATATGAATACGGTAATTCTTTCCTGTACCACACTTCTGGAATATGTACGGCAGGCTCAAAGAACCTGCAATACTGACTTTCCTGTCATCGAATTGGAGCGACAGTACCATGTAGAGCCCGCAAAAATGAAAGAACATATCCTTCAGACACTCTCCAGTTTGCCGTCAGATGTGGATACTGTTCTTGTAGCTATGGGTTTCTGTGGCGGATCATGGCAGGATGTGTCCTGCTCTAAAACCCTGGTGATCCCCAGAGTTGCTGACTGTGTTGCGCTTACACTAACCACGCCGGAACAATATGCCCCGGATCTGAAAGAACCAGGTCATATGTACCTGTTCGGAAATGGAGCAAATGGATTTTCTGTCCAGAGCATTTATGAAAGTCTTCTGAAAGAATATGATAAAGAAATGGCAGATATCGTCTTCAACATGTATTTTGAGCACTATCACCATCTGGATATTATTGATAACGGTCTGTACGATTGTTATGACCTGGATTATGTGGAACGTGCACAGGCAGAGGCCGACAGGATTCATGCAGAACTGGATTTTGTACCAGGAAGTAATATTCTTCTGGAAAAGCTGGTATCTGGACATTGGGATAATCAGTTTTTAATTGTTCAGCCGAATATGACAATCACTCAGGGAACATTTTTTGATTGTTAAAAACGGAAAAACTTTATGGAAAACAATAAACTCTTACAAATATTGCAAAAACCAGTTTCAGAAGATGAAATTTTCAAGCTGTCTAATCATACACTTCCGCATATCAGTGAATTTAACAGATCTGTAATTCTGGAAATGTTGCAAGATAAATTGCTAAAACAGGAGAAAATTTCGGAAGAAAAGGTAACTGCACTCAAAAATGCACTGGAAAATTATCTTCAAATTTATCTTCCCGACCAGAAAGATGCCTGGAAATGGATTATATTGTCCTGCATCTATCTCTGTTTTATATGTCACAAACCACTACATCCGCAGGAGATGGTTCATTATATAGTTTCGCAGGGCAGCAATAAAACAATATATTACTGCCCTATGAAATCTGTGAAAGGCGATACAGCATGTGTTTTTTGTGTTTGCCGAAAAACTAAATCAGCTAAAAATCAGTCTGTCTTATCCTATGCTGACAGAATATCTTAATCATTTATTTTTCTGTTTTCTATATTTCGCAGGAGAAACTCCCATTGATTTTCTGAATACAGAAATAAAATAGCTAACACTTTGAAATCCACAGCTATCTGCAATTTCACTGATACTTCTATTTGTGTCTTTTAATAACTGACAACTTTTCATAATACGA
>ENA-OQKD01000489-OQKD01000489.1-human-gut-metagenome-genome-assembly--contig:-NODE-489-length-10327-cov-2.976961_pt1 | contig 10327 bp, 10 predicted proteins | sample MGYA00242775_ERZ504792 | MGnify/ENA primary metagenome ERZ504792 (study PRJEB26092, sample SAMD00036401) | human gut metagenome | host: Homo sapiens | study: EMG produced TPA metagenomics assembly of...
CTTATTAAAGTGCGCCTACAATCTCCAATTATTCGTTTTTTCTTCCAGAATTCGTGCAGCGCACGAATTCTTCCTTGTTCTGGTTCAAGATTACGAACGAGCTTCGCGAGTTTCGCAATTACCTAATAAGTAAACTTGTGTACCAGTTGTTTTCTGATAAAAATTTATTTTTGCACGCTCTTTATTTTTCAGTCGTTATTTTAACGACCAAAACATGAAAATTATATTATAATTCTCTGTTTTTTATTATATTTCTCAGCAAATATGGTATACTGCATATAGTTATTTCGAAAACAATGTACTAGTCCCAAAAAGGAGTATCCTGTTATGAATCTGAATATTGATTACCTCCTTCACCATATTTCCTATGAATTACATACCATCGTCAAGACATGGACAGAACCTTTATTTGCACATACAAAACCTTCTGTCGTCTGTTCCCGCAAGGACATAAATGATGAATATCTGCCTTTTTCTGTCTTTGCAGAATTTATTCTGAATGCAGAAAATATCCATGATCCCGCAGACAGTCCTGTTATTTTTTCTGCCGGTACCGCTGACCGGCAGGTTTTTTACGCATATGTTGTCGCAGGGGACAGATACCTGCTCATTGGACCTGTTACTTTTTCATCTTTTGTACAGATGAATTTACATATTGATCTACTTCTCTGGAACAGAAAGATCTTACTCCGATCCTCTGCTGTAATTTTTATTATTTCTGTTCCAATGTACTTCTGGCTCACAATCTTTTCAGTCCATCTCCTCTTATCCGGGATGACCTCATTTCTTCAAACTGTGTGAAAAAAGCTGAAGAGTACGATGTCATGCGAAATTATTCCGCACTTATCTTCGAGCGTCAAGAGATGGATGAACCGCACAACCCCTATGACCAGGAAATCCGAGAATCCGCAAGTATTGAGAATGGTGATATAGAAATGTACCGCAAGAGTATCAGTGAAGACTACACCGGCAAGCTGGGTACACTTTCGAAAGATGAGCTGCGAAATGCCAAGAATCTGTCGATTGTTCTCATGACACTTGCCAGCCGTGCTGCGATCCGCGGCGGTCTGCTGCCGGAAGTAGCATTCTCCATGAGTGATATTTTTATCCAGAAAATCGAAGAAATGACAGATCCTGTCGCAACAGTAAACCTGGCCCGACAGTTTCAGGTCGAGTATATCAAAGCTGTAGCAGAAATACGCCAGCAGAAACAGGCTTCCAGGAGCCATTCCGAAAAGAATATCTGGGTGGAACAGGCCAAGACTTATATTTTCAAGCATTTACACGAAAAAATTCGCATCCAGGATATTGCAGAGTTTCTGCATCTGAATGCGAATTATTTATCCGAGCTGTTTAAGCAATGTGAAAGTATCACTCTCACTGATTTTATTCTAAAAGAAAAGGTAAAGCTTACTAAGAATCTTCTGGCGTATTCACCTTATTCTTATATCGAAATTGCAACATATCTGGGATTTTCCTCTCAGAGTCATCTTGGAAAGGTATTTAAAAAATATACAGGTATGACTCTGCGACAGTATCGCCAGAAATATGGGCAAAATTTTAATACACAATCTTAACTCATACCATGCCATTCACTGTCTTGTACTTATACAGCATCTCCGCATGATTTTGTTCTTCAATCTGAATGTCAGCCAGGAGCTTGCGTACGCCGCTGTCTCCAAAGGCAAACAGTTCATTGTTATATGTTCCTGATACCAGCTTTTCTGTTCCAATACAGTCGGTTGCCAGAAACGCATCGTGCTGTTTGTCTTCCGGTGAGCTCATAGCAGTATAGGTCGCTTTTGGCTGATAATCTTTGCCGGATGTGTCATTACAGTCACATTCAGGAACAGTTCCTGACAGAACCATGGACAGAGAATCATAATGTTCTCTTTCTTTCTGCTGAAGACTCTGGAAAAGTGTTCTGAGTTCCGGGTCTTTTGCCTGCTGCGCATATTTTCCGTATTTTTCAATGCAGCTTTTCTCCTGAGTCTGAAGGTCTTCAATTACTGTGCGTTCTTTTTCCTTTAATATCATAGTCATGTTCTCCTTTTTACTGCAGAAATTATTTTCTGTTTTCTTCTGCCAGTATCTACGATTTACTTACTTCTCCGGTTACCACATATTTTTTGAAATATTGGAACCGGTCATAACCACAGCTGGCTCTGATATGAGATATTATGGATAAAAAAATATATTTTATTCTAAAAAAAATACATTCTTCTTTTAGCACATTATGCTATACTGAACTCAAAGATTTTTGATAACTGAGGTGAACAAAATTAAATGAAACGAATTGATTTTGAAAATGGAAGTGTTACAAGTAACATCCTGAATGCAGCTATTCCCATGCTGGTGGCTCAGATTCTGAATCTGTTATATAATATCGTAGACAGAATTTATATTGCACGTATTCCGGATGTAGGCACAACAGCTCTGGGGGCAGTAGGTTTATGTTTTCCCATTATTATGATCATTACAGCTTTCAGCAACCTTTTGGTACCGGCGGTGCACCGATTTTCTCTATTAACCGCGGAAGAGGAGACTCTAAAGCTGCTGACGATATCATGAATACCTCTTTTACTATGCTGTGTGCCAGTGCACTTATCCTGATGGCTGTTGGTATGCTTTTTGCCAGACCTTTACTTGTTCTTTTTGGTGCTTCTTCAGAAGCTATGAGTTATGCTTATCCTTATCTGATGATTTATCTGCTGGGCTCTCTTCCATCTATGCTTGCATCCGGAATGAATCCTTTTATCAATGCCCAGGGATACGCAACTATCGGCATGTTATCTGTTGCCATCGGTGCAGTATCTAATATCATTTTGGATCCGCTTTTTATTTTTGTATTTGGCCTCGGCATTACAGGAGCTGCAACTGCTACTATTATTTCTCAGGTTTTGTCAGCCGCATTTGTATTTTATTTTCTGCATCAGAAAGCAGAATTAAAGGTAAGACTTCTGCATTTGAATGAAGTATCATCCTGTATCGGTCATGCCAAAAATATCATCAGCCTTGGTACTGTCAGTTTTGTAATGCAGCTGACAACCAGTCTGGTAAACATTTGCTGCAACAGTGTACTTTCTGTTACAGGAGGAGATGTCTATATCTCGGTTATGACGATCGTTTCCAGTGTCCGCCAGATTGTTGAAACACCTATCGGAGCTATGAATGATGGAACTTCTCCTATTATCAGTTATAATTACGGCGCCTGCCGTCCGAAACGTGTTAAGAAAGCAATTGTTGTACTGGCGTGTCTGGTCCTTGTGTATACCGGAATTACCTGGAGTATTATCATTCTGGCACCTGAGCTTCTCATTGGAATTTTCAGTTCAGATAAGACTCTGATAAAAGATGCGATTCCGGCTCTGAAGCTTTATTTCATGGCATTTATTTTCATGGATCTGCAGTATATCGGGCAGACTGTGTTTAAATCACTGAATAAGAAAAAGCAGGCGATTTTTTTCTCCCTGCTTCGTAAAGTATTTATCGTTGTTCCTCTGACTTATTTCATGCCGTATGTATTACATATGGGAACAGATGGTGTATTTATGGCAGAACCTGTGTCCAATCTCATCGGCGGCTCCATGTGCTTTATTACTATGCTGGTTACAGTGATGCCGGAACTAAAAAGAATGGAAAAGAGTACTTTTCTAAAGGTCGTACAATAAAGCGTTTATTTTTTATATATTTCCAAGAATAATATTGATCAGGTTCTTATCCAACATGATCGTGCGATTCCATGGATTGAGGATGATTCCTTCAATCTCATTTACCTGCAATGATGAATTGAAAAGCTGACTGATATCTGTCAGGAAAGTAGACTGGACGCTTCCGCCGCCTTTCAGTTCTTCCTCAAAGCTGGTAAATGCTGCCCACCAGGTTTTGTTGTCACCTGTTTTCACTGTACCGATCCGAAGCTGATCATCTCCGGTCGGTGGTTCTACTGCAAGGATGAACTGACCGTTTTCTTTCATTCTTCTGCGGATCACGGTCAGTGTATGAGCCAGCATTTCCTGGGTTGCCTCCTGCTGCAGGGCAGCAATTGCCTGCTCTATTTTCTCATTTCCCTGGAGTCCTTTATCCTGATTTTTGTCTGTATTTTTATTGTCACTCATGTTGTTACCTCTCATCTTTATTGATTCTTTGTATCTATTCAGCCATCTGTTGGCTGCGAAACTACTGAACAGTTACGATTCTTTATAATATACCTCTTTAATGTATTTTTGTCACTGCTGTTTCCCAAATATATCGCATAATCTGTATCTTCATGTACAAATTTATCCATTTTTTCATTATAATAGTCCAGAGCGCTTATTTTGCAGGATAAAATTACCTTCTGTGTCTCTCCTGGTTTCAGGAATATCTTTTGAAATGCCTGCAGGGTATATTCCGGTCTTTCTACTGCCGGATCTGAAACCCCTACATACATCTGTACTACTTCTGTCCCTTCTCTTTTTCCGATATTTGTAACCGTAATCTCACCATAAAATTTCTCTTCATCCCGCCAGGCCCGTTCATTCTCCAGTTTAAATTCTGTGTATGACAGCCCAAACCCAAAAGGATAAGACGGCACTTTTCCATTCTTATTCAGCAACGTATATCCATGATAATAATCATACCATATTTCCTCTGTATCCCAGTCCGTTTGCGGCAGATCAGACTCCTTTTCAGGTATTATAAATGGTAATTTTCCACCTGGATTATTCTCTCCGAAAATTGTCTCTGCCAATGCTGTTCCGCCTTCCATTCCCGGATAATAAAGCATCAGGATTGCTCCCACTTTCTCTTTCCATGGTTCTACCATTATCGCACTTCCGCCAACCAGCACCACAACTGCATCCTGACGTAGTTCACTGATCTTTTCTATAATAGATAGTTCTTTTTGTTTCAGTCCCAGTGTCTCTGTTCTGTCTCCTCCTGCTCTGTCTGTTGAAACGTCATCTGCATCTTTTGCAATACATTCTCCTTCATCCATATAGTCATTTCCTGCCACGATCAGAACAACATCTGCATCCTTTGCCAGCCGTCTGCAGTGTGTCAGGCTTTCCCCTGCATAGTATATGATTTCTGCGTCTGCACCATACTGTGTCAGCCCCTGGATCACAGTGACAATATACGGTGCATAAACCTGGCTGGAACCTCTGTCCCCGATATTTTCACAATCTGCAAGATATCCCAGAACAACGATTTTCTTTCTTCCATTCTTACAGTCAAGCGGCAGAATCTGGTCTTTATTTCTGAGAAGTGTAATCCCTTCACGTGCACATTGCAGAGCAAGTTTCTGATGATTTCTGTAATCTATTTCTCCACGGTTTCTGTCAATTTCATCCTGATGAGCCAGCAATGTGCGAAGGATTCTCAACGCAGACTGATGGATAACCGTTTCACTTACTTTCCCATCTTTTACAGCTTTCAACAGATTTTCCCCATAATAATGAGTGATTGGCATTTCCATATCCAATCCATTGCTGACAGACGCTTCCGTATCCTTAATCCCCCATACAAAATCACTAAGCACAAAACCGTCAAATCCCCATTCATCTCGCAAAACATGATTCAACAAATAGTTCTGCTGCCCACAGGGTTCCCCCTGATAACTATTATAAGCACTCATAATAGCACCCGCGCCTGCTTCTACACATCGCCTGAAATGCGGCAAAAAAACTTCCTGTTCTGCTCTTTTGCTACAGTTTACAGATACCTTGAACCTCGAATTCTCCATAGAATTAAAAGCAAAATGTTTGACGCAGGCAATCACTCCCTTTTTCTGTATACCTCTTATCAATGCAGTGCCCATTTCGCCAAGCAGAAAAGAGTCTTCCCCATAAGATTCCTGTGCTCTTCCCCAGCCAGGGTGATAAGGCACATTCACGCATACACCGCCAAAAAGATTTGCGCCTGCATCTATAACTTCTTCGGCAACTGCTTCTCCTATCTGCTCTTCCAGTTCAGGATCAAACGTAGCACCTCTCATTGATACTACCGGAAAACAGGTAGACTTTTCCCTGCCACAGACAACCCCTCTTGTCCCATCCGCAAAATACATAGATGGAATCCCCTTTTCTTTTATTCCACCTGCACGGTACGGAATTTCGTTGTAATGCATTTTTATTTTCTTTTGGATTGCACCTCTTACTTCTTCTTTAGTCTGTGATCCGCTTAACAGAGAAATCTTCTCTTCCAGAGTCAGTTTATTTAAAATTTCTTCCGCTTTCTCTGTATAAGATAAACGATACTTTTTCCAGTCAGATACCATATTTTCTAAATCATCCTTCCCAAATTGTCTTTAGAATCTTCTTTAATTCTGCTGTTTCATAATCCAGATACCCTTTAAGCGCCTCATCGTAATGGTCTACCTGACCTCTTTGACGGAACACATTTGGAGTAACTCCAGTTTCTTCCCTGAATACCCTGTAAAAAGTTTTTTCAGATCCAAATCCACATGCATCCAATATGTAATTCATATTTTTGCTGGTATTTTTAAGCAGATTTTTTGCCTTCTCAATGCGAAGATTTTCTATCATTTCTTTTCCGGTTGTACCTAACGTCATCTTCAGGTTCCTATCTAATGATTTACGGCTGAGACCAAACTTTCTGCAGGTAAGTTCTACGATTTTCTCTTCTTCCAGATGCTGCTCCATAAACTCAATAATAGCTACTGTCAATTCCTGATCATTGCGCGTTGCCAGATCTCCGAAACGTACATCGTATACCACATAATCAAACAGATCTGCAATCAATGTACACACCTGAGCCCGTACTCTGAGCTGTTTATGCTTCTTTTCGCTCATAGATTCATATACAAGTTCCGCCATTTTCCGATAAAAATATGCAAATCCACATTCCGGTATTTCATCACCTGTACTGTCCAGATAAAATCTGGTTTCTGTATCTTCCTGTTCTTCCAGTACAAATAATTCCCGACTCATTTGCACAAACATACACAAATTCGGCTCATTTTCACATTCTCTGATCGCATGGATCACGTTAGGATTGATCAGAAAAATATCCCCCTGTTTCAATTTCACTTCTTCTGATCCGACTCTGAGTATAATACTTCCTTTGAGAACGCCAACCAATTCATATTCATTGTGCCAGTGAAATGTGCTGCTCTGTACTGGAACGGCAAATACATTTACAGGAATCGTCTGATTATTGCTGATCGATTCATAAATTGAAAACGCCATACCTTCTCCTATCCCCTTTTGTTTTTCTTATTGTCCTGTCTGTTACTTTACCCCTGATATCTGTAAATCCATTATCATAATTTCCCGTTATCCCATGAGACAATATCTGTTCTTATTATAATTGACAAAATCCACTTTTGTACAGCCAAAATCAACATACCATTCTATGTGACACCCACATGGTTACTGTTCATTCCGTGCCCAGTAACACGATTTGCGAAATATTACCTATGAACAGTAGACCTAGATAACCTGATATTAGCAGATTTCTCCTGATGCTATGAAAACAACAAAAAACTCCCAACACGGGAGTTTTCTGTCTTATAAATTTTTAATATTTTTAGTTTTCTTTTGCGCGTTTTTCTTCCAGTCCTTTTGCAATCTGTGGATAAATCTTATCAAGATTGCAGAAGAATAATGCCACGATTCCTACTACAATCAAGATTGCAGGAACCATTGTAAATACTGTCTTGATTCCTGAAACAGTAACTGCTGTCTGTGCTGTCAGTTTTCCGTCATATGCAGCCCATGCAAGTCCCCATCCTACGATTGCAGAACCAATACCCGCACCTACTTTCATACCGAAAGAAGTAACAGAGTTTGTCATTCCATCCAGACGCACACCTGTTTTCCATTCGCCGTAGTCAATAACATCAGCCACCATGGCAAATAATCCTGCATTATGAGGAATACCGCCAATTCCAAGACATACCAGACCAGCAACCGCAGTTGTAAAGGATGTCTCTGTGAATGCCATGATCAGAACGCCTGCAAGTTCAATACAGTAACCAATCATCATACTTTTCCATTTTCCAAGTACTTTGTTGATATATGGATAGATCAGATTTCCAATCAGTTTCGGAAGGATAAAACATAAAGTAAGAGTTCCCATAAGGCCTGCGTTTCCAAGTACATCTCTTGCATAATAAATACGAAGCCCATTATTTACACCAAGAATTGTATAATTTACAACAAATACAACTGTCAATAACCAGAAATATTTATTTTTGAAAAGTAATTTAAATGATTTGCCAACACTTACTTTTTCTTCTGCATTCTGTCCTTTAGCAGTATTTTTTTCCAGATTTGTACGTTCCTGTGTACCTGCAAATGTGATCAAAAGCAGAATAATGGCAATTGCCCCGAAAATAACAGCCATTCCTGTCCAGCCGAATTTTGCTACGAAATTGTTGCAGTTATAATTAATAAAAAGTACCACTGACATAGTTACAAAGAAACGGATAGAGCTCATGGTCACACGGTCTTTTGGATCTGGTGCTTCCAGTGAAAGTAATGTATTATACGCCAGATTACATGCTGTATAAACCACTACAGCCATTAGTATGTAGGTAATGACTGCATACGTCAGCTTACCGCCGTCACTCAAACCTTTCGGTATACTGAACATAATTACAAGTCCGATGCCCATCGGAAGGGCAGTCCATAAAATCCATGGTCTTGCTTTTCCCCATCTTGTATGTGTACGGTCAATAATACTTCCCATGATCAGGTCGGAGATTCCGTCCAGTAATCGTGTTAACAGCATCATAGTTCCAATTGTTGCTGCAGCAAGTCCTACACTGTCTGTGTAATAAAGAGTCAGGTAAGAACCAATGGTTGTCCATACCAGATTGCATCCGCCGTCTCCTACTGCAAATGCGATGATTTCTTTCCATGTTGGTCGTTTGTTTTTCATTTTCTTCCTCCTTGTCTGTTTTTCTTTTTTATATACTTTTAAGATTCAGTGTTGATAGAGACAGGTGACCTTTTCCTCTGTATACCAGATATAAAACTCTGTCATTTACAAATGAAATTTCTGTTTCTGCTGCTTTCCACCATGCAGACGGCATCAACTTTATAGTACCTTTTCGTTTATCACCAATCTCTGTATAAATCTCTAACTCTCCATCTGTATCTGTCTGATATATTACTTCTATTTTTCTTGTCTCTGTGAGATTAATGTATTTGTATCCAATCCTGTTTCCGTCTTTAATATTTGTGATATAACGTTCTCCATTCTCACAAGTCATATATGGGAAATCAACCTCTTTATGGTCCTTCCAGAGAAGATAATGCTCCCATATGTCCGTTTGTAAGATTGCAACAGTATACTGCCGGATAAGAAGCATCCCCTGATAACGGTTTTGGATTCATTCCACTGGTTGTAATAGTCACCTGCGGGATTTTCCCATTTTCATCAAAAAATATCCGTTCTGCACAGCCCTGACGATTATATTGATTCAGGTAAGTGTGACGATGATAGAAGATATACCATTGTCCGTCTACTTCCACTAATCCTCCATGATTATTGCCTACAGACATCAGTTTTTCTTCTTCTTTCCGTCCGCTGTATCCTACATCCCCGTTGCTTACAATCACTCCTCCGAAAGTAAATCCTTCCATTGGTCTGTCACTGATTGCATAACAGAGCTGATGAGTGTTTACAGATGAATAGACCAGATAAAATTTTCCATTTATCTTACGGATAGATGGTCCCTCAAAATATTCATTTCCTTCAAAAGATGTTCCCTTTCCATATTTCAGGCTTGGGATGATTACTTTGGGTCCTTCTTTCACTGTAAGCATGTCATTTTCTAACTGAAGAACACTGCCTCCTCTCAGATCCTGATCCTTATATCTTGGAATATTGATCATACATGGCGCAAATCCAAAATAAAGAAAGTTTCCTTCTTCTGAACAGATAACAGACGGATCATAGGTCTGATTATCAGACATTACTCTTCCATCCTTATAGTGTACTCTTCCATAAAATTCATATTTTCCTGCCGGACTATCACTCACTGCAACATGAATGGCATCCTGGAATTTTACACAGTAATATAAATAATATCTCCCGTCACGTCCCTTCACTACATCCGGTGCATACATAGGAAGCAAGTCTGTATTATATGGATCCTGATCTTTGCGATAAATAATTCCTTCGTACTGCCAGTCAGACAAATCATTCGTGGTGCAGACCATGCTACATAATCAAGCTCACAAAATTCATCTCCATTTTCAAGATCATGACTTCCAAACACATACAATCGGTTGTCAAAATACATGAGGTTCTCGTCCGGGATGTGTTCATAAAGCGGAAGATACGGATATGGCACTGAGTTTTCATGATTTTTCTC
>ENA-OQKD01000490-OQKD01000490.1-human-gut-metagenome-genome-assembly--contig:-NODE-490-length-10324-cov-2.183878_pt1 | contig 10324 bp, 12 predicted proteins | sample MGYA00242775_ERZ504792 | MGnify/ENA primary metagenome ERZ504792 (study PRJEB26092, sample SAMD00036401) | human gut metagenome | host: Homo sapiens | study: EMG produced TPA metagenomics assembly of...
GAAGATTATACGAGTTATAAAGACGGAAGGAAGTACGGCGTATATCGCACTGGATTTTGTGCAGAAGTATACAAATATTGAATTTAAAACATATGAAGACCCGCAGAGAGTCATGATTATAAGTGACTGGGGAAAGATCAGAACGGCAACGGTCAAAAAGGATACACAGGTGAGGTACAGAGGCGGAGTGAAGAGTCCGTACCTGACAGAGGTATCCAAAAAGGATAAGGTAACTGTAATTGAGAATGAAGGGGACTGGAAAAAAGTTCGTACAGAGGATGGATATATTGGATATATCAAGAAAAATTGTCTGAAGAATGAAAAGGAAGAGACGATTTCGAGAGAGTTTGAAGAACAGGTATACACAAACATTTCAAAAGACTACACAATCAATATGGCGTGGCACGTGGTGACGAATCAGAGTGCGAACGAAAAAGTGCTTCAGACAATTGCAGATACAAAAGGTTTGACAACAATTTCTCCAACGTGGTTTACAATTGCAGATACAGATGGAAATATTAACTCTCTTGCAAGTTCCCAGTATGTGAACTATGCTCATCAGTCCAATATCGAAGTATGGGCGCTGGTGAGAGATTTTGATGGTGGAATCGGTTCTTATGAAGAATCTTACGAAGTACTTAGTCATACTTCAAAGAGAGAAAACTTGGTAAATCAGCTGATCGCAGAGGCACTGCAGACAGGAATTGACGGCATTAATGTCGACTTTGAGAAGATTTCTGCAGAGTGCGGAGAACATTATATTCAGTTTATCCGCGAGTTATCTGTAAAGTGCCGACAGAATGGACTTGTATTATCTGTGGACAACTATGTGCCGAAGACATACAATGCACATTATCATATAGAAGAGCAGGGGAAAGTTGCGGATTATGTAATTATCATGGGATATGATGAACATTACAGCGGCTCTTATGAAAGCGGTTCAGTTGCATCTTTGAATTTTGTAAAAGAGGGAATAGAAGCGACGTTAAATGCCGTACCAAAAGAAAAAGTAATCAATGCGGTTCCGTTTTTCACAAGACTTTGGAAAGAAGTTCCAAAGACCGAGGAAGAGCTGGCAGAGGAGGCAGGAACTGAAGCGGCTGAATATTCTGTAAAAGTGACGAGCGAAGCGCTTGGTATGGAAGCGGCAGAACAGGCGATTGCCGATGCAGGCGCTCAGACGACTGTAGATGAGGCAACCAAACAAAACTATGCTCAGTGGGAGGCAGATGGAGCCACATACAAGATTTGGTTAGAGGATGAGACTGCTTTGGAAGAGAAACTTAAGCTGATGAAGGAATATAAGCTGGCTGGAACAGCGGCATGGCGCTTAGGTTTTGAAAAGTCGAGTGTGTGGGAGCTGATTTTAAAATATGTGAACTGATCGATTAAGAAGAGCTGAATGTTCAGCTCTTCTTTTGCATATATTTTATCAATGAAATATATGGAGAATGATAGTTGAAAAGAAAGATAGAACTTTTGATGGTATTGCTGCTTTTAATAGGGGCGATTATTGCGAGTAAGGGATTGAGCGAGTATGTGACAAGTGAAAAAGTAGAAAAAGGTACAAAAACGGTTGTATTAGATGCGGGACACGGTTCAGAAGATCCCGGTAAAATAGGAATCAATAATGTACTGGAGAAAGATGTGAATCTCAAGATTTCTAAAAAAGTACAGAAAAGGCTGATTGAGCAAGGGATACATGTGGTGATGACGAGAGAAGATGACGACGGATTTTATAATGAAAGCAAATCAAATAAAAAAATTGCAGATATGAAAAAAAGAGTTGCCCTTATCAATGAGACGAAGCCTGATATTGCGGTCAGCATTCACCAAAACAGCTATCATGAAGAGAGCATAAAAGGAGCGCAGGTATTTTATTATACACATTCCAAAGAAGGGGAACGTGCTGCAACTGTCATGCAGGAGGCATTGAAGGCGCTGGATACAAACAACAAAAGACAGGCGAAAGAAAACAGTACATATTATATGTTAAAGAGAACAGAAGTGCCGACGATCATTGTAGAATGCGGATTTTTGAGTAATGCCCAGGAGGCAGAAAATTAAAAATGAGGAGTATCAGGATAAAGTGGCGGAAGCAATTTGTGCAGGGATTATAAAATGGCTAGACTAAGTGTACATAATGATGATATAATAAAAGTTATGAAAACAATAATTAAAAAAATCGACAAAAATCAACTTGATACAGAGATCATTGCAGAAGCAGGTGAGATACTTGAAAAAGGAGGACTTGTGGCGTTTCCAACAGAGACGGTGTATGGATTAGGAGCCAATGCACTGAATGAGGAAGCTGCAAGGAAGACTTATGAAGCAAAGGGACGTCCGTCAGATAATCCATTGATTGTTCACATTGCAGATATTCAGGCATTGGATGAGATTGTAGAATTTATACCGGAAAAAGCAAAAAGTATCGTAGAAAAATTTTGGCCTGGGCCACTGACACTTATATTTGAAAAGAGTGGAGTAGTTCCGCTTGGAACAACCGGCGGGCTGCAGACGGTGGCGGTGAGAATGCCGGAGGACGAGATTGCAAGGGCACTGATTCGGGCGGGAGGAGGTTATATTTCAGCCCCGAGTGCCAATACTTCCGGACGCCCAAGCCCTACGAGTGCGGAACATGTTGCGGAAGACCTTGATGGAAAGATCGATATGATCATCGATGGGGGCAATGTGGAAATAGGAGTAGAGTCAACGATCGTTGATATGACTGTGGAACCTCCTATGATCCTCAGACCCGGAGCAATCACGAAGGAGATGTTAGAGGAAGTCATAGGTGAAGTTGCTGTGGACAGGACAACATTGTCTGAGACGAGCGATGCGGCACCGAAAGCTCCTGGAATGAAATACCGTCACTATGCACCAAAAGCTCAGCTTGTGATTGTGAATGGTGCGCCGTTAGAAGCAGTGAAAGCTATTCGTCAGCTTGCATATGAACAGATGCGCAGGGGAAATCAGGTGGGAATCATTGCGACAAGCGAAACAGCGGATTTATATACGAATGGAATCGTAAAAAGTATTGGGACAAGAGCAAACGAGAATTCCATTGCTAAAAATCTTTATAAAGTGCTTCGTGAATTTGATGATGAAGAGGTGGCATATAGTTTTTAGTGAGGCATTTGCCGTGGAAGGAATCGGGAATGCGATTATGAACAGACTTATCAAAGCTGCGGGTCATCAGATCATAGAGGCGGAAGAGATTACGAAGCTTCAGAAATACAGAAGGATTCTGTTTGTAAGTAACAGTGACAATTGCAGGGGACCGATGGCGGCAGAGATCTTGCGCAATCAGCCACTTTTACAGGAATATGAAGTGGATTCTCGAGGAATGATCGTCTTGTTTCCTGAGCCGGCGAACCAAAAGGCAGAGGCAATCATGAAAAGCCAGCAGATGACCTTGGAGTCACATGAGGCAACGCCGTTTAGTGAAAAAGATTTGGATGACGATACATTGGTGCTTACATTGGAAGAACCGTACAAATGGAAGATTGTATCGGAATACGAAAATGTAAAGAATGTATTTACATTGAATGAGTACATTGAAGATGACAGACAGGTTCTCTCTACACATGGGCAGCCTTTGGTGGCATATGGAGAGAATTTTGAACTGTTAAAAGAGTTGATTTTAAAATTAGCAGAGAAACTAAATAAGGAGGCAAAAAAAGAATGATAGCAATTGGATGTGATCATGGTGGATATGATTTGAAATTGGAGATTATAAAATATTTAGAACGAGAAGGGCTTGCATATAAAGACTTCGGCTGCAATGGAGAATCGGTAGATTATCCAATTTATGCGAGAAAAGTGGGACAGGCTGTTTTGGATGGCGAGTGTGAAAAAGGAATTTTGATTTGCGGAACCGGAATTGGTATTTCCATCGCTGCGAATAAGATGAAAGGAATCCGTTGTGCACTTTGTTCTGACTGCTTTTCTGCGGAAGCTACAAGACTTCACAATGACGCAAACATCATTGCATTGGGGGGACGTGTATTAGGTCCGGAACTTGCAGTGAAGATTGTGGATACCTTTTTGAAGACTCCGTTTTCCGGAGATGAGCGTCATGTACGACGCATTTCGATGATTGAAGAATAAAGAACAAGAACAAGGAGAAAGAGTATGTCAAAAGTATACGTTATGGATCATCCGCTGATCCAGCATAAAGTAGGGATTATTAGAAGAGAAGAGGTTGGATCAAAGGATTTTCGTCAGATGATCAGTGAGATTGCAATGTTGATGTGTTATGAATCTACAAGAAACTTGAAGCTCCAGGATGTCAAGATCAAAACACCGATTTGTGAGACGACTGTCAAAGAACTGGCAGGGAAAAAACCTTGCTGTCGTACCGATTTTGCGTGCAGGACTTGGTATGGTAGAAGGTATGCTTGCAATGATTCCGGCTGCAAAAGTAGGACATATCGGTCTGTATCGTGATCCGGAGACATTGGAGCCTGTAGAATATTACTGCAAACTTCCGTCAGACTGTAATGAAAGAGAAGTGTACGTGGTAGATCCGATGCTTGCAACAGGAGGTTCCTGTGTTGCGGCAATTCAGATGCTAAAAGAAAAAGGTGTCAAAAACATTCACTTCATGTGTATCATTGCGTCACCGGAAGGTGTGGAACGTCTGCAGAAAGAACATCCGGATGTAGATATTTATATTGCTGCATTGGATGAAAAATTGAACGATCACGGATATATTGTTCCGGGATTGGGAGATGCAGGAGATCGTATTTTTGGTACAAAATAGTTCATGTGGAGGTGTGTTGTCATGACTGAGAAGAGAAAAGATTATATTTCATGGGACGAATATTTTATGGGAGTTGCGATGCTCTCTGGTATGAGATCCAAGGACCCAAGTACACAGGTAGGGTGTTGCATTGTCAGTCAGGATAATAAGATACTTTCTATGGGGTATAATGGTTTCCCGATCGGGTGCTCGGACGATGAGTTCCCTTGGGAAAGGGAAGGCGATGATCCGCTGGAGACAAAATATTTGTACTCAACCCACAGTGAGCTGAATGCGATTTTGAACTACAGCGGTGGAAGTCTTGCAGGAGCGAAGCTTTATGTCTCACTGTTTCCGTGTAATGAATGTGCGAAAGCAATCATTCAAAGTGGAATACGAGAGGTGATATATGACTGCGATAAATATGCAGACACACCGTCTGTGATCGCATCAAAACGCATGATGGATGCGGCAGGAGTACGGTATTACCAATATCATCGCACAGGACGTGAGATAAAGATTGTTTTGTAACAGAGTATGGAACGGGGACTTTTTTAAGCCCCCGTATTTTAGTGTCAGGAACGTTGCCCTTTAGCCTGTCTCAATAAAAAACGATATTTTTTCCATGCAGCATTGCTTTCAAAAATGCAGCAGTCAATCAAATCTGGGTCGACGGCATTTTGAAAATTGGAATATGCGGCGTCCATCTGTGCTTTTACCTTTTCGATTTCTTCGTGTATATTGTATTCGGATGTTTCTCTTTGGCAGTTCTTTTGGAATAGTTTCATATGACACCCCTCATTCTTGTAAATAGTCTCTTTTATCTAGTATAGACAAAAAATAGAATAAAATACCATATTTGCAAAGGAAAAATCGGAATAAAACGAGGAGCTTGCACATATTCTGTAACAAAAAGCAGGGGGAAAAATATAATGCAGGAAGAGCCGAAAACCAGTTTTCTTATTAACTTTATTGTCAGAGCAGTAGTCGGTATGGGACTCATTTTTTTTTGTCAATCAGTATCTGGAATATAGGGGGATCTCTCTGAGAGTAGGATTAAACGGAATTTCCTTTTTGACATCCGGAATCCTTGGAGTGCCAGGGGTTGCGATGCTTTACGGGATATTGGCGTACAAAATTTTATAGAGGTTGCACAAAAATAAAATATTTGAAAAAATGATATGGACAAGAGAGAAAAAGGCGTTTATAATGCAATGTACAAGTTAGTTAATCTTAAATTTTCAAAGATCAAAAGCCGATTCCGGCGAGAAATCCAAAGTTGAAAAATAAAATACGAAGGAGGGAGTATTTGAGTGAGAAGAATATTGTAATATGCGATCAGGAAGTCAAATATGCCGAGAAATTAATGGAAAATATTATGGAGCGAAAAGAATTTGCGGTGAGGGTATATGTATGCAGTACCTGGGAAAATGTAAAGATACTTTCGCGGGATAAAAATATTCATATCTTGGTCATAGATGAAACCTGTGCGAAGAAAGAGCGAAAAGGAGTGGAGGCAGAACAGATTTTTGTGCTGACGACAGGTAATTTTCAGAATGTGTCTCAGGATGAAAAGTGTGTTTACAAGTATCAGTGCGTGGATCAGATATTGTCAGAGATTCTGGAGACATATTTTGAGAGAACAAAAGAAAATATGATGCGAAGTGTGAAAAAGGAATCGGTTAAAATGCTGGCGGTATACTCGCCTATCCACAGAGCGGGAAAGACAAGCTTTGCAGTGGCGTTTGGAAAAGAACTGGCGAGATGTAAAAAAGTGCTGTATTTGAATCTGGAAGAATATTTCGGATATGGCGGAATATTTACACAGGCAGACGGTGGAAATCTTGGAGACGTCCTGTATTATACAAGACAGGAGAACAGTAATTTTGGACTTCGGCTTGGAATGCTGGTCAGGAAAATGGATGAATTGGATTATATTCCGCCGATGCCGGTAAGTCTTGATTTGAAGGAGGTACTTTGGGAAGAATGGGAAGTTTTGCTGAAACAGATTGTGGAGGACAGCGTCTATGAGGTGATTCTTTTGGATGTCGGCGAATGTGTGCAGGGACTTTTTCAGATGCTGGATTTGTGTGACAGGATTTATATGCCAATTTTAGAGGATAGTATCTCACAGGGAAAACTGCGGCAGTATGAGGAGAATCTGCAGACACTGCAGTTGGAGAGACTGTCAGAAAAAACATATTCGTTTATTGTCCCACAGGATATTGAAAATGCGGTAAGGAGGCTTGTGAAGGAGGAACGTCTATGATTCAGATGGAAGAATTATATGAGAAAATTCTGGCGGAGCTGGATCTGTCGAAGGAAGTGGAAGATGACGAACTTGTAGAGATCATACACCGGACTTTAGAAGAAAAGGGAAAAGAGTCCTATATACCATTGAAACAAAAATCAGGTCTTGGAAAGGAACTGTTCAATACATTCCGAAAGCTTGATATTTTGCAGGAACTGATTGAGGATGACACGATCACGGAGATTATGATCAATGGTGCGCAGCATATCTTTATGGAAAAAGCAGGAGTTGTGACAAGACTGGAGAAGCGGTTTGCATCGAGACAAAAGTTGGAAGATGTTGTGCAGCAGATTGTTGCAGGATCCAATCGAATTGTGAATGAGGCAAATCCGATTGTGGATGCAAGGCTTCCAGATGGTTCCCGTGTCAATGTCGTACTTGCTCCGATTGCGCTGAACGGACCGATTGTGACGATCAGAAAGTTTCCGAAAGAGGCAATGACGATGGAACGTTTGAGGAAGTTTGAGGCAATCTCAGAGGAGGCGGCTGATTTTCTGGAGCAGGCAGTGAAAGCAAGATATAACATCTTTATCAGTGGAGGGACCGGATCAGGAAAGACGTCCATGCTAAATGCGCTTGCACAGCATATACCTGCTGGGGAGCGTGTCATCACAATTGAGGATAATGCCGAACTTCAGATTCGGGGAATTGAAAATCTTGTAAGGCTTGAGGCTCGTAATGCAAATGTGGAGGGAACTGGTGAAATCTCAATCCGGGATCTGATCAAGTCAGCGCTTCGCATGCGACCTGACCGGATTGTTGTCGGGGAGGTCCGGGGAAGTGAGGCGATTGACATGCTGCAGGCGATGAACACCGGGCACGACGGCTCACTCAGCACGGGACATGCCAACAGTACAAAGGATATGTTCAGTAGACTGGAAACAATGGTGCTTATGGGTGTGGATCTTCCATTGAGCGCAGTACAGAGACAGATTGCTTCCGCAATTGATCTTGTCGTCCATCTGGGAAGACTGCGCGATAAGAGCAGGAAGGTGTTGGAAATCTCAGAGGTGCTTGCTTATGAAGAGGGGGAGATAAAGGTACAGAGTCTGTATCGATTTGAAGAGACTGGAAGAAAAGATGGGAAGGTGCAAGGGAGGCTAAAATGGGTTCATGAATTACAAAAGAAAGAAAAGCTACTGGCAGCAGGATATTAAAAAGGCAGATTATGGAAAGGCAGCGTTCAAAGGATTAGCGTTGTTATCAGGGATTGCATATCTATTTTATGACTTCTTTTTAGGGGGTCTGATGTTCTCACCATTTCTGGTGATCTATCTTCGTATTTGGGAAAAACAATATATAAAGAAACAGCAGCAGGAATTTTGTGCTCAGTTTAAAATGAGTCTGCAGTCGATGTCCTCGGCGCTCAATGTCGGATATTCGGCAGAAAATGCACTGAAGGAGACGGCAAAGGATCTGTCATTGATCTATAAAAAAGATACACGGATCATGAGAGAATATACTTATATGATTCATCAGCTCAATATGAATGTACCTTTGGAGCAGATCTGGAAAGAGTTTGCAGACAGGGTAGGACAGGAGGATGTCTCGAATTTTGTATCTGTCTTTGTGGCAGCAAAGAGAGCAGGAGGGGACAGCATTGAGATGATCCGAAATGCGGTAAAGCAAATCTGTGAGAAAATTGAGGTGAAACGCGAGATTGAGATGACAATGTCAGCAAAAAAGTTAGAATTTCAAGTAATGTCGGTGGTTCCCTTTGGAATTATTTTCTATATGAGGATAGCATTTCCGGATTTGTAGAGGTACTTATAGAAATTTTCTTGGGATTTTTGTTATGACTGTCTGTCTGGCTGTTTATGCAGGGGCATTTTATATGGGAAAAAGGATGATTGAAATCGAGGTGTGAGATGATTGTTTCGATAGGAATATTTATAGCATTGGCAATCGCCGTTATTTTGTATCAAAAGAGAAAGCTTCCGGAATGGTGTATGAGAAAGAACAGCAGAAATATTTTTCTGATGCTGCTCGGTGCGAATTCACTTGCCGCGTATCTGCTTTATGTGGATCAACAGGCGGAATTTATGGGAGAACATGCAAGACTGGAGCGAAATAACTGTGGGGAAGGAGTGCGAACAGAGAAGTTGATCGCAAAGACAGGTGGAAGAGAGATTCCGATTACGATAGAACTTCCTGAGAGGCAGTACAATGGAAAGGAGTTGGAGAAAGCATTTGAAACAGCGATGAAAAAGTTGGATGGCATTATTTTGGACAAAAATAAGACATTTGATGAGGTGCGGAAAGATTTGCATTTCCCATCCAGGATTCTGGATATGCCGATTACCGTTTCCTGGGAAGTAGACAACTATGAGGTGATCAATGTTCTCGGAGAGTTGCAGACAGAGGCGCTCAAAGAAGAGGGGACAATCGTTCAGATTACAGGGAAACTGAAATATGGAGAAGAGGAGCGGATCTATATGAGAAGCGCCAACCTGTTTCCACCTAAATTAAAAGGCGATGAGAAGATCGTAGCTCAGCTTGCAGGGCAGGTTGCAGAGAAAGAAAAGGAACATCCGGAACAAAAACAGGTAGAATTACCAGAGATTTTAGAGGGAAAACCGGTCAGCTGGCGACGTCCGGAGGAAAACAGAGGATATGTCATTTTAGGACTTGGATTGGTTGGAAGTATTCTTCTGATTCTGCTGGAGAAAGAAACGCAGAAGGAAGAAATGAAAAAGAAGAAAAAGCAGATGATGATAGATTATCCGGAAATTCTAAACAAATTTGTGTTGTTTCTTGGAGCCGGAATGACAGTAAAAGCTGCATGGCAGAAAATCTCTTCTGATTATGAAAAAGGGAAAATAATGGGAAAGGAGCGGTTTGCATATGAGGAAATGGCATATACGCTTAGAGAAATGCAGGCAGGGGGTTCAGAGAAAGAATGTTATGAGCATTTTGGAAAACGGTGTGAGGCTGTGTGTTACATGCGCTTTGGAGCTTTGCTTTCCCAAAATCTGAAAAGAGGATCAAAAGGGTTAGCAGATCTTCTTAGGCTGGAAGCAGTCAATGCATTTGAGGAGCGAAAGCGTGCGGCAAAAAAAGCAGGGGAAGAAGTGGGGACAAAGCTTCTGGCACCGATGTTTTTCATGTTGACAGTGGTTCTGGTCATTGTAATCGTGCCGGCATTTTTTGCTATGCAGTTTTAAAAAACGAGAAAGAAAAGAGGAGAGTGGACGGGATGGAGCAGAGATATTTCGAGAAACATTTTGCGGAAAGGGGTGAATTATGTGCGGATCGACAATTTTTGCATG
>ENA-OQKD01000492-OQKD01000492.1-human-gut-metagenome-genome-assembly--contig:-NODE-492-length-10305-cov-4.064747_pt1 | contig 10305 bp, 9 predicted proteins | sample MGYA00242775_ERZ504792 | MGnify/ENA primary metagenome ERZ504792 (study PRJEB26092, sample SAMD00036401) | human gut metagenome | host: Homo sapiens | study: EMG produced TPA metagenomics assembly of...
GGAACTAAAAAGGACATTAAAAAGGAGGAAGTAAGAAAATGAAAAAGAGATCGTTAAAGATTATGTCAGTAGTATTGGCGGGAGTTATGACTACGGGAATGATTTTAGGCGGATGTTCTGCAGGCGGAGACAAGGAAAACGGCGGAAACAAAGAGGCGTCTAAGGAATTGAATTTGTGGATGCATAATGGACAGGCATTTGTTGACGAGACAAAGAAACTTGCGGAGAATTATGAAAAGGAAACGGGAGTAAAGATTAATATTCAGACATTTCCTTATGATGCCATGAGTCAGAAAATGAAAGCAGCTTTTACTGCCGGAAATGAACCGGATATTATGCAAGTGTTTGGAGCGTGGATTCCGACTTACATGAATCAGAAACTGCTGGCGGAAGTTCCGGAAGAATTATCTGCAAACTTTGAGACAGATTATTTACAGGGCGCTGTAGATGGATATGCAAAGGACGGAACTTACTATGGAGTTCCGATTGAGATGAATGTTGAGTATGGACTATTCTATAATCGGGAAGATGCGGCGGCGGCAGGCGTTCCTGACGGACCGAAAACATTCGACGATGTGATGAAGATTGCGAAAAATAGCGCAAAATTCAATGGGGATGTTCAGGAGTATGGCGGACTTGAGTTTTATAACGGAGATAACTTTGCGGCATTATTCTTGTCATGGATTATGCAAAATGGTGGAGATTTTTGGAATGAGGATCAGACAAAGTTTGTTCTGACTTCTCCGGAAGCGAAAGAAGCGTGGCAAAAATTAGTAGATCTCGTTACGGTGGAAAAAGTAACAGATACGAAACACATTACTGCAAAAATGCCGACAGAGCAGTATTTCTTTGCAAACAAAGCGGCTCAATTAGTAAAAGGTTCCTGGGCATCTGCAGTTGGAGATGATTTGGAAAATGAAAATTGGAAATATGTATTTATGCCTCCTGTAAAAGGCGATATTCCATATTTTGCAGTTGAATCAGGCTGGGGATATGTTGTTTCTGAAAACAGTAAAAATAAAGATACCGCGTGGGATTTCGTAAAATATTGTATGGAACCTGAAAATGCAAAAGAGTTTAATTTGGGAACAGGAACAGTTGCGTCCTTAAAAGCGATTATTGATGATGAGGGTTATCAGTCGGATGAAAGAAATGTAAGAGTGAGCGATCAGTATCAGTATTTACAGTATGCAAGAAGCGTAGGACCTGTTCAGGATATGGACTTTGTTAAGAAAACTTTATTAGATACATTTACAAAAGCGGCATCTGGAAGTATTGGTACAGATGAAGCGTTGGAGGAAATGGAGACAAGTATCAATAACCATATTCAGGAATTATTGAAACAGGCAAAATAAGTATTTAAGAGGAGACGTTTGTCTCCTCTCAAACTGATTGGAGGAGTGGCGGTGGAAAAAAAGACAAGCAGATTAAAACGTCTTCAAAGACGATTTATTGTATGTGGACTTACTCCGATAATGCTGCTGTTTTTTATATTTTCTGTAGTTCCTATCATATTCAGCATTGTAATGTCATTTTATAATTATAATGGATTTCCGGGAGCTCCCTTTGTGGGACTGGCGAATTATAAGATGTTATTTCAAGATCCGGAGTTTTTAGGAGCGCTTAAAAATACAGTAGTATTTGTTTTAGTCGCAGTAGTTTTAAATATTTGTATTTCCACATTTTTAGCGGTATTGATTAAATCACTTCGAAAAAAAGGGGAAAGAAGCTTTTTTCGTGGCTGGATGTTTTTGCCGGCAGTAGTGCCGATTGTTGCAGTGTGTTATGTTTGGTTGATTATGTTCGATCCTGCGAACGGAGTTTTAAATCAGGCACTGATGGCACTTGGAATGGATCATCCGATTAACTGGTTAAATGATCCGAGAACGGCTTTGTTTAGTATTGTACTGGTTACGCTTTGGTGCGATTTGGGATACAATTTGGTCATATTGATGTCAGGGTTAGATAATATACCGAATATGTTTTTAGAAGCGGCTGAAATTGACGGGGCAAACAGTATACAGAAATTTTTTAAAATTACATTGCCTTTGATGTCGAGGAATATGCTTTTTGTTGTCATTATGACATGCATTTCGTATTTTCAGGTTTTTGCTCAGGTGCAGATTATGACGCAGGGAGGACCGGAAAACCATACGAATGTCATAGGATTAAATATCTATAATTATGCGTTCAGATATTCGCAGATGGGATATGCATCGGCGATGGCAGTTGTGTTGCTTGGTATTATATTAATAGTATCATTAGTTCAGTTAAAAGTCGGAAAGCAAGACTGGGAATACTAGGAGGTGTCGAAGGTGAAAAAGCTTGTGCGAATAGGGAAAATTATTATTTTAGCAGTTGCCTTTATAGTTGTTGCATTTCCGTTTTTTTGGTGTTTGATGCTGTCTTTCAAAAGCAATGCGGAAATTATGAGTATACCGACAACATTTTTCCCATCAGAATGGATCGTATCCGGATATAAGAAAGTATTGACTGAAGCCCCATTTATGACCTGGCTGTGGAACAGTTTGTTTTCATCTGTCGTATCAACAGCTATCGTAGTATTTACGAGTTGTCTTGGGGGATATATTTTTGGTAAATTTAATTTTAAGGGGAAAAATTTTCTGTTTGTTTGTGTGTTGATTACGATGATGGTTCCTTTTCAGGTAACGATGATTCCCACATATATCATTTGCAGCAAGTTGAATAGTTTAAATTCTATGTCAGCGCTGATTATACCTTTCATGGTATCGGGATTTGGAATATTTTTGTGTCGTCAATTTGCGGAAAGCATTCCGAATGATATATTAGAGGCGGCTAGGATCGATGGGGCAGGGGAATGGAGAATCTTTTTTGGCATTGTAATTCATACGATCAAACCTGCAATCGCGGCACTGTGCATTTTTATATTTATGGGAAGATGGAATGATTATTTGTGGCCGTTAATAGCGATTGTAGATGAAGATAAAATGACGTTGCCGCTGGCGTTGAATTTCTTTAATTCCAGCTTGTTAACGGATTACTGTACTTCGATGAGTGCGGGTGTTTTGGTTATGATACCGATTATTATTATATATTTTATTTTCCAAAAGCAGTTTATAGAAGGAATTACAATGACTGGAATTAAATAGAAAGGGGACTGGAGAGAATGAAAAAAGAGTTTTTTAAATTGTTTTTTTGGGTGCGGGAAGCTCTGTTTTTACAATGAGACTTGTGGGAGATATTCTGAAAGAAGATACTATAAAAAAGGGGCATATCGCACTTGTGGATTTGGATGAAAAGCTGCTTAGAGAGACGGAAGAAGCTGTGAAAGAGCTTGTTGCATTTTCGGGTCAGGAATTTGAAGTTACAGCACATATTGACTATAAAGAGGCGCTGCCGGGAACGGATTATTTGTTTAATACGATTGCAACAGGAGGGTACGAGCGTTGGAAGAGTGACATAGAGGTGTCGACAAAACACGGAGTACTTCAGTCGGTTGGAGATACAATAGGTCCGGGCGGGATTATTCGAGCATTAAGAACGATACCGGTCATCCTTGATGTTGCTAAAACAATGGAAGAGATCTGCCCGGATGCATGGATAATTAATTATGCCAATCCCGAGGGGGCAATCTGCCTTGCGCTTCAGAAATATACAAAAACTTAAGAATTTCGGTTTATGTCATGGAACGCCGGATATGGCAAAACAACTTGCAGAAGAAGTTTTTAAAGTTCCGATAGAAAGATTTACATATCGTGCCGCAGGAATTAATCATTTAACGTGGTTTACGGATATGAAGATTGATGGCAAAGACGTTTATCCTAAGTTACATGACAAATTAAAAGAGAGCGGATTTGATAAAAAAGAACCTATTTCAAAGCAGTTATATGACATATATGGTTTATATCCGGCGCCCGGTGATCGTCATGTGGGAGAGTTTTTTCCGTATTACATGAAAGAAGAAGTTCTTATGGAACAGGATTATGAGTGGAAAAACAATGATTTTAAAGTTGTTGACGGTTGGAGAGAAGAGGCAAGAGTTCTGTTTGATGAAGTAAGGACAAAAAAAGAGGGATATGAAGAATTCCTGAAAGGCTCAGGAGAAACAGCGACTTATTTTATTCGTTCGCTTGCAACAGGAGATATTTCTGATGAAATGGTCAATGTGATCAACAATGGTTATATCGATAATGTCTCTTCGGGTATCATTGTAGAATTACCTACTTATATTGATGAGTTTGGGCTTCATCCGCAGAAAATCGGAAAACTTCCGGATGCGATTGCAGCACAGTGCGATCGCCTTGGGAGAGAATATCTGTTAATGGTAGAAGCGGCGGCAACATGTAATTATGAGCTTGCACGGCAGGCGATGTTTTTGGATCCGCTTGTATCTAATTGCAAATATCCGGAATTATTGTTAAAAGATCTTATCCGTGCAAATCTTGATTTGCTTCCGGAAGCTTGGGAAAAACATTGTTGAATGGAGGAAACGGGGTGTTCTTTTTAGGGATAGATGGCGGTGGAACGAAAACGGCCTTTTTGCTTATAAATGAAAATGGAGATATTATTGAAGCAAAGACGATTGCTACAGTATCTTACAAACATGTAGGAATGGACAATTCGATTGCGCTTTTAAAAGAAACGGTTCACGAAATTTTGAATGACCGGGAAGTGTACATTTGTCTCGCTCTTCCTAACTGGGGAGAGTCGAAAGACGGTGATGGTGAATTTTTGTCCCGTATTAAAGAAATAACAGAACTCCCTGTGAAAATTGTGAACGATAGTGTGGTGGGGTGGGCGGGATCCCTCGGATTATCTTCCGGGATTAATCTCGTTGCCGGCACCGGATCGATTGCATATGGAAGAAATGACGCGGGTGAGGAAGCTCGTGCCGGCGGATGGGATGAAAGATTTTCGGATGAAGGATCATGTTACTGGCTTGGTATGAAATCTTTAGAACTTTTTTCAAAAGAAAGCGACGGAAGGGCGGAAAAAGGCGCTCTTTTGGAGATTTTTCGGAATAGATTTGAGTTAAAATGTGATTTTGATATTATTGATATTTTTAATCGGCGGTATCGAAATGATCGAACGAAAATAGCAGGCCTTCAAAAATATTTGTTAGAAGCTGCCCAAAAAGGAGATTTGGAAGCTGTAAAAATGTATGAGATTGCGGCGGATGAGTTGGCAATGATCGTTGGTTCCGTATACCGGAAGTTGAAATTCGGCGAAGGAACACTTGTATCTTATTCAGGAGGTTTGTTTCATGCAGGAGAGTTTATATTAGGCCCGTTACGAGAACGGTTGAAAACAGAAGGCGTCCGGTTATGCGCGCCTAAATATACGCCGGTAGAAGGCGCATCTTTGTTAGCGGCGGAGATGTTCGATGGTGAAAAACAATACATAGAGGCGATTAGAAGAGGATTTGACATAAAGTAGAGAGGAACGTTCAATTATCATCTTGAAGGGGCGCTCGAAAACATATACAAAAAAATAAGAATCTCCCATGGAAGATCAAGTATCAAAAATGTTGATTTCTGTAGGAGATTCTCTTATTTTAAGATTTAGCAGCTAAAAAACAGTATTTACTGACAGCTCCTTTTTACGTGGTGAGCGTCTGTCAATCTTGGAACGTACTTTTGGCGCTTCTGATGATTGCAATGATCACCTTAGAGCATTTTTACAAAGGTGATAAAACAAGCTGAGGATTGTCGGCAATCTCTCCTTCAGGGGAAATGATCCACTGACCGTCTTTTAATTCGGATCTGTAGTCAGTTCCGTCTTGTCCTGTAAAAGGATCGCTGAAAATAAATTCCAGCTTATTATAGTTATCTGAAAACTCAATCAGACCTTCTGTCAGTACTTCGTAGTTAGAATCGCCGATTTTTTCAGGTTTTCCTATTCTCAATCGGTTTCCTTCTGTTAAAATAATATACAGTTCGTTGGCGTCGTATGTTTCATTGTTGATTACAAATTGGTCAGGACCGGATGCTATAGTCCATGCCTGGTTATATCTGCTAAAATCTTTTGCAGGATCATATTTGTCAGCGGCGCTGCTGCGTACAAAACAATCAGTAGTGTAATCTAGGATCATAGAGTCAGAAGTAAATAACGCAAAATGATCATCTGAAAGTTTCACATATCCTTTTTCTTCGTTTTGGACGTCTTTTGATGTCATTACTAAATAGTTGTTTTCGTATGTGTACGTTCCTTTGGCTGTTTGTTCATCATTCCAAACGACAAAAGTTCCGTCTTTTTCAATTTTCACTTGTATACCGTAACTAAGATCGATCCATGATCCGATCAGAGGCGTATCGCCATCTTGTACATCAGATGCTTCGTCCGATGCGGTGTCTTTATTTGCTGTATCTGTTGTTTCGTTCGCAGATTTGTCTGTGGAGTCTGTAGGTTCTTTGTCTGAATTTCCGCAACCTGAAATGCTGCTGATTGCCAGTGCTGTTGATAAAAAGACAGACATCCATTTTTTTAAGTATTTTCCTTTCATGATCTGTTTTCCCCCTTGTTTGATATAAAAAGTTTTAACGGTTGTTGTAAATAAGTATATCATCATTTATGAGATATTAAAAAGGAAAAAGGTGCGCTTGTAATATTGGATAAATGGCTTATGAAGTCTAAGAAACAATTAGAAGACGGCTTATTTCGGATGGAAGAGTTGATCGGGGGCGCTGCGGATGAATAAAGTTTTTGCGAAAAATGGATGGGATAATTAAGCATAAAAAAACGAGAAACCTTAGATTTAATAAGGTTTCTCGACTTTCGTCAGCAATGCGGAAGAAGAGACTTGAACTCTCACAGGATAAACTCCCACTAGAACCTGAATCTAGCGCGTCTGCCATTCCGCCACTTCCGCTCGACAAATGATATTTTATCATAAGAAAAGATGTTTGTAAAGTGTTAAATTTGTATTTGTATTCTGTTTTTTCTTGTCTGTTTTTGTATGATCAGCCGGGGGATTCTCAAAATTTTATGAAAACCGAATGATTTACGTTTGATTTAGGGAGTCTACGCAGCGTAGACCGATGGAAAATGAACGTGTATTGTAAAAATTTCATAGTTTGATATGATTAGGTCAGTAAAATATTTTACTTTCTGCGAGACGATGCGGAAGGAGGAACAAAATGCAAGAAAGAAAAAACAGTGAAGCAGGAAATGAAAAAGAAGTTGACTATGGGAGAAAAAGCGGACAGGATAATACATCGGAAAATGTAATAGAAAACAGACCGGAGAAAAGAGTAAAAAATAAAGGAGGAAATAAGACAGGAGAATTTATTGCGCGAAAGAGAAAGGAACGCGGAATGACTCAGAAGGAAATGGCAGAGCTGCTTGGGGTTACGAATAAGGCTGTGTCAAAATGGGAGACAAGTCAGGGAATGCCGGATATCGGAATCCTTCCTGAACTTGGAAAGGCGCTTGGAGTGACAGTTGATGAAATTTTAATGGGAGAACAGATTGAACAAGAGAAAAGAGCGGAAACTGCCGTATCGGATGAGGATAAGAAGCTTTTGGAAATTGTGTTGGAGCGAGCCGAAAGAAAGGCGGAAACGATTCGGATCACATGGAAAGATGTTTTTGGCTGTCTGCTAATCTTGTCTGCGGTGGGGTTGATCATAGTGCAGATTTGGACTCTGACTCAGGGAAGAGAACTTGGATTGATCTATATAAGGAATGTAACTCCATATGTGATAAACGCGGCGGCAGTTTTCCTTTTTGGGGCCGGCGGCATGTGCATTGAAAAACTCCGCCCGATATGGAAAAGAAAATCTGTTATTGCAGTAACGGCGATTTTATTAGCTGCAGGAATTGAGGTTTGTCCATTTTGTTTTCTAAAGCAGAGGGAAATCGTTGATCTTGCACCTGATTTTTCAAATACAATGTGTCTGAAAATTGATGAAAACGGAAGAGCGGTTTTTTATCGGCAGCGGGGGCTGCTGTTCGGAGCGCAGTCTGATGTATTTCCGTTTACTGTGAAAGATGATGTGAAAGTACAGTGGCTTGAAAACGATGTGTGTGCTCTTACATATGAGTCGCCGGAAGATGATCAGGTGCATCAGTTTGTGGCGACTTACGGAGACAGAAATGAAGCGGTATCTTATTATTATGTGGCAAATGTGGCTTATGGTACATGGATGCCGGAAGACCGGGGAGAAAATTATAAGTTGGAAGTAGGAACAGGAGAAAACGGCGGAATCGATATTGAAACACCGGAAGGTAAAGAGCATTATGAACCGGAAGAATGTCTTCAGTATGGAACGCTTGCAGTTGTATTTCCCAGTGATGATCCGAAATGGACGCTTGTGTTAAATAAAGACTGCGTAGTGGAAGCGGGAGGAAGCCGGATAGAAGAAGGCGGAACAGTTACTTTGTGCAAAGTAGCGATGGAAAAAACAGCTCCGATCATTATGCATTAGAGAAATCCATTTGGAATGAAAGGATGGAATGTCAAAAAGAGTAAATCAGATTCGGAGCGCTTAGAATAGAGAGGAGAAAATATGGGAATGAACAGAAAAACAGGACGAGGCGCAAAATTTCTTATTGTGTTTGTTGTCATAGTGATCATAATGGCAGCAGTTACATTTTTTGCAGGAAAGTATGCTTATCATTTGTTAAGGGAGTACATAGAATATGCGTCGAAACAAAGTACGGAAGTGGTTTTAGAAAAAGACGGACTGAAAGGAATGATCGAATGGATGTCTGAGAAAGAAAAAGAGAAACTTCCGAAAAAATTTCTTGTTTCCGATATCGAGGCAGAGTTGTGGAAAAACGGAGAAGTGTACGACTTTGCGTTTAATATTCAAGAATTTGACGAATCAGATGAATACATGAAAGATATTTATTACAGGTATGACAGCAGAGAAGGAAAGCTTAGTAAAACAGAAAATGTAAACGAGGCGTTTCCGACTGAGTATGACCCGAATGCAGAAGTGGATTATTTGGACAGCCAGATAAAAATGCTCCCGCTAATGGCGCAGATGAAGGAGTTGGATTTTGACAGATATGTCGTGGAATACAGTCAGGACAGACGGCTTCAAGATGCGGATGTAGTGATAGACGGAAGAGACGGAAACGGATTTTCCGTGCTGACACAGAAAGAATATCAGCAGGGAGCAGGAGGGGCAAGCGACGGAAGTTCGCAGGTTGTGATCTCTCTGACTGACGGTGGAGGAGTGATGGGAGAGAGGATCGAATATATCTGTGCTCCGGCAGATGAAAATGCGCTTGTCGGTCAGACGGAGACAGTGATGCAGACCGATTATTATTTCAGGGGAGAGGAACTTATGCTGACAGATGACAGTGGGGAAACATGGGTTGCAAGCGGTTTGACGACAAAGCAGTTGGAAGAAACGAAAGCGGTATACGGTCAAGGAAATATGATTCCGGAGAACAGTGTTTACGCAGACGGAAACGGAATGTTTGCAGTATTTTGGGGCGAGACCCCGACGCTTCATGTCTCAAAAGATGACGGTGAGACTTGGACTGATTTTGTATTTCAGGAGGAGTATCCGAGACTATGCACTTCGAGAATTGTTCGTTTTCTTGATCCTGAAAACGGATATGTAGGTCTTGGAACAGACTGGTCAATGGGAACCGGAGGAGCTACTTACATCGGCTGGACGCATGACGGCGGCGCAACTTGGGAGACAACACCTGTAGCTGTGGAAAACGGATGGATTTTGTCGGGACTTGCATTTGCCGATCAGTCAGCCGGGATGCTTACGATGGATGAACAATTTGGAGAAAATTCGTGGCCGCATGTACTTGTGACAGAAAACGGCGGGGCGTCATTTGCGGAAATAGAGCTTCCGTGGGATACTGTTTCGGAAGAAGTGATGTTTCTGAATAAAGTGGACAGTTTGAAATATGAGAATGGAGTTTATTACTTAACCCTCGGTCAGGGGGAGTATGGAAATAAAAAAGCTGATTTTACAAGTACAGATTTGAAGAGCGGATGGAAATTTGAAAAAAGCTATATAGGAACAGTTCATTTGAATGGATAGGGGGGGCATAAAAATATCGCATCTTAAATGACAGGTTTAAGATGCGATATTGAGAATGTGAAACTTTTTCTGTAAATAATGTTTTAGAAGGTCTTCTATGGTAAAATATTTTATCATAAGGAGGTCCTTTTAATTATGGCAAGAGAAAAGAAACCTGTACACAAAGTACAAATGACAGAAGGAAACCGTAACATCATTCACCAGCTCTTGAAAGAATACGATATCCAATCAGCAGAAGATATCCAGGATGCGCTGAAAGATCTCTTGGTGGAACCATCAAAGAGATGATGGAAGCGGTAAATGGATGACC
>ENA-OQKD01000494-OQKD01000494.1-human-gut-metagenome-genome-assembly--contig:-NODE-494-length-10293-cov-2.417667_pt1 | contig 10293 bp, 16 predicted proteins | sample MGYA00242775_ERZ504792 | MGnify/ENA primary metagenome ERZ504792 (study PRJEB26092, sample SAMD00036401) | human gut metagenome | host: Homo sapiens | study: EMG produced TPA metagenomics assembly of...
GGTTCTGATTCTCAGAGCTTCATCCAATTTGGCAAAGTCATGGTGCGCTGCAGTATAGTATATATCTGTTTCCACTACCAGTCTGCCGGCTGTAAAGCCCTGCTGTTTTAGATGATTTTCTAATTGTTCTTTATCATGTATTTTTAATTTTACTTCGACTTCAATACTCATTAATTTGTATCCTTTATCCTCTTTGATTTTTAAAGATCTTCTACATCTAACACATTAAAGCCATTTGTTTCCAGAAGTTGTGCAAAAATCCCTTTTCCCGGGATCTTTTTTCCTGAAAATGTGCCGTCATATATTTCATGGACTCCGCAGCTTGGACTGCGAGATTGCAGAATTGCACAGGATATTTGATGGCTTTCTGCAATTTTCAGAGCCTTTTTTGCTCCCTGGCAAAATTCTGTATGTACAGAAATCCCATTTTTGTTTGTTACGATGCCGTTTACGATTTCAGCAGGAACCCGGGGTGTTGGAAGTCCGCCAAGTACTTCAGGACAGATCGGAATTACCTCATAGTTATGTTCTTTTATATATGTATCCAGCTTAGAACTGAAATTATTACCGCCATTATATTTGCAGTTTTGACCTATAAGACAGGCACTGACCAAAATTTTCTTCATAATTTGTAGGTATCCTTCCACATAATGATTTACTGAAATATAGTTTATCATTTTTTTTAAATGAATAAAATATTATATTTTTGTGGACTATTTTTGGAGACAGACTGGAACTTTTATTCTGCTGCCATGCCATTTCATAATCCCTCTCCCCAGTAGCTTTATCAAGGCCACTGCACTGGATCTCAAATCCTTCTCTTTGATAAAAAGATATTGCCCGTGTATTTTTCTGATACACATTTAAAAGTAATTTGTTTCTTTTATCTTTTACGTAATTCAACAGAATTTTACCTATACCCTGTGATTGCATTTTATCAGAAATAAAAATGCCCTCAATATATTCAGCGTTCAGACCTATAAAGCCTTGTATCTCTTGATTATCTTCGTAGACATAGACAGTTGTCTGTAATAGCAGTTCTTTTACTAATTCAAAATTACTTTTCCAATATTGAGCAGGGATAAAATAATGTGCCTTTATATTTGTATCCAACCATATATCTGAAACTTTATTTATATCTGCTTTTCGTAGTTCTCTAATCATAATGGTAACTCTCCTATAAACTCCAATTGTTTTTCCCTTATTGTTTTCCTGGTGTTATATTGTCCCATCAGTGTTTACGAACTCTGATAAGGGCAAATACAAGGGTGCAGGACATCCAGTGGACATTTGCTCTGCCATTTTTTCTGCCATACACACTTCTCCAGTCTTTATCCATAAGAAAAGTATAGCGTATTTTTCTTTTTCCTGCCAGTTTCTCTGCAAAACAGAAAGTCCTGAAGTTTCAGGACTTTCTATCTCCATCTATTGTAAATTGTAATTCACACTATTTTTAGTATCCTTGTTCCCCATAGAGGCCGCCCATCCAGCCTGTATTCTTTGTATCACGCTGCCATCCCGTGCATCGATTGTAAGGAGTGGAACACCCGCATCATCCATCGTCACGTTTCCCATGATCAGTCCATCTTCCCCATTTCCGTACTCATACTCTGGCTCTTTGGAAGTCCAGGTTCCATAAAAATCCCACACCGGGATCAGGATTGCTTCGGTATCGCTGCTTTCGCTGTCTGGCATGCGCATATAACCCAGCTGAACCTTTGTTATGGTTATCTCCGCGCTCTTTGCATCAATGGATGGATAACGGTAGTTGCTTCCACCATCGACAGAGACCATTCGGTTCTTATCTTCTGTCATCACCTGCAGAGTGATTGTTTTTTCAAAGATATCTTTGACTTCATCAAAAGGAAGCAAGAACATTCCCTCATCGGAAGCATTCGATGCTTCAATAGGATTTCTATGCAGGAAATTCTGGAGTGTCCCACTGCAAAAATCCATCTCCAGCACTTCATCATCCCAGCCCTCGATCTTTCCTTCATGAAGCGTTCCATCTTCATTTTCCCATTCAAGAGCCTGTTCATTGACTGGCAGGGATCCGTCTCTTACATAATTAACCGGGATCCCGTCTATCATTCGTTCAAAGATAAAATCATCCTTTTCCAGGGTATGTTTTCACCGGTCAGTTCTTTCGAGGAACTTTCAAATACCTCCCAGTCCCCGGAAACAAGGCTTGAGACCTTTTCCTTTGCTTCTTTTTCGGACACTTTGCCGCTTCCTGCTTTTATATAATTTTGAAAGCGTTCTTCCCTTTCTTTTTTCTCACTCTCTGCCAGGGTCATATCCCCATAATCATCAAAGATATATTTTGCTATCTGAAGCTTAAGTTCTTCCAGGTTCCCCTGCGTATAGGAATACTGATAGGTCAGTCCATCTACCGCATACGTCCCTGCCTGTCCGTTTTCATTCTTCTCTTCCTTCATGGACTGTCCTTTGGCAAACGTATCTTTTATTTTATTCTGTTCCTCTTCGGAGATCGCTGCTTTCTTTACTTTTTTTAAACAGATCCTATCCACATCCGGCACTTTTACCGGTGCATCCGCTGTCAGGGTAAACTTCATTGGGTTTTCTTTATCCTCCCGGTCTGCCGATCGTAAATCCGCCTGAATCATTGTCTGATAAGTTTCCGGTGCCTGTACCTGTTCCGCAACAGTTTTCTGAACCGTCTCCTTTTTTTCCTCTTTTTTCTGGTCTGTCTGATTCTTTTCTTTCACAACAGCAGACTGAACAACATGGTCACATCCGGATAACGTCAAAAGATTCATACACAGAACGGCTCCCATGAACATTTTTATTTTCTTCATCCTTTTTCCATCCTTTCCTTTCTGTATTAAAAAAGGTACCCTCTTCTTATGAGAACAGAGTACCATATTGCCTTTCCAATGTATTCATCAAGATGTAAACAAGTTGTAAATTAGAAAATAGCCCTTACTGTTGTCCCCTCTCCCTGCCGGCTTTCGATTTTTAAGTTTCCGCCATGGATCTCTGCCACCTTCACACAGAGTGCCAGTCCAAGCCCGGATCCGCCTTCTTTTCGGCTTCGAGATTTGTCCACCATATAGAATGCATCTGTGATCTTTCCCAGTTCTTCCTCCGGGATCCCCATTCCGGTATCCGACACCTCAAAGATCTTTTTTCCGGATTTCTCATATGCCCTTACCTGAATGCTTCCACCGGCATCCGTAGCCTTTAGGGCATTATCGATCAGGTTTACCAGAAGGCTTTCCATCAAAGCCGGGTCCATCTTCATGGAAAACGCCTCGTACTCCATCTTTAGCCGCACTTTTTTCTTTTCTGACTGTTCTTTTTCCATGTCCATGATATGGTTTAAAAGGTCGCCTGCCGGGGTCATTTCCATCTGTATGGCATGGTTCTGATAAAGCCCCAGCATTTGCAGCATCTTCCCTGAGAGGGCCTCCAGGCGTTTTCCCTCCCGGTTGATATGTTCCAGTGCCCGGTCTTTCTGTTCATCTTTTAGCTTTACATGGCGCAGGGTATCCGAATACCCGATAATGGACGTTAACGGGGTTCTCATTTCATGGGAAAGTGCCCCCATGAGCAGTTCCTGTTTCTCTGCCACTTCCTGCAGTTTCTCCATCTGTTCCACAGTCCTTCTCATCATCATATAAATAAAAAGGCCGGCTATCAGGAACACGGCCAGATAGATTCCCAAAAACCAGACAGCGGTCTGTCTCAGCTCTGCAAACAGCCCTGTGACTTCCCGGACAGAGAGGACTTCATATCCTTCCGGCTTGGATAACACAGCCATCTGGAGAAGAAGGTATTTCTTTCCCAGTTTCTGTATCTTGTAGGCATACGGATCTCCTTCATCCTTTAAGCCTAAGTTTTCGATCCCCACCACCTTATAATCAGTCAGGTTTTCAATGGCAGCATTGCTGTTCTTGTCGATCAGGGCCATGCTTTCCCCGCAGCATCGCTGAAATTGAAATTCCATATAAGCCCGCTTTCCAGTCTCGGACATTTGCTCATATTTGCTGTTATCCCAAAATTGTTCCAGGAGTGCCTTTCCATTTTTCAGCTGTCTTCCGTAGGTCTCGGCAGCATTATTAAGGCTTCGTTTTCCTGTGATATAAAGGCTTAACGTTCCCACCGGGATCAGGGCACATAATAAGGTTACCAGCATAAGAAGTACCGTTCGTTTCCACAGCTTCATCCCTATTCCTCCAGACGGTATCCCAGCTTCGGGATCGTCCTGATCTCGTCATAAAGTTCCAGTTTTTTTCTGAGCTATCCGATATGGACATCCACCGTCCTGCTTTCCCCCAGGTAGTTTTCTCCCCAGACCCGTTTTAACAGTTCTTCTCTTCCAAGGGCAATGTTCTTATTCTGGAGAAGCAGCACAAAGAGGTCATATTCCATTGGTTTTAGGCTTACCGGGATCCCGTCTTTGTAAACCTGATGGCTTTGCACATCTACCCGGATGTTCTGGATCGTTAAAACTTTCTTGGCCCGTCCGGTCCTCTCCAGCACCTTTTCAATGCGTACCAGAAGTTCCAGCATCTCAAATGGTTTTACCATATAGTCTTCCGCACCCAGCTTTAATCCCTTCACTTTGGAAGTCACATCATCCTTTGCAGTCAGGTATATCACCGGAATCTCCGTCTTTTTAAAATCTTCCATCAGTGCAAACCCGTCTTTTCCCGGCAGCATGATATCCACCACAGCCAGGTCTGCGTCCTCCTGCCATAAGAGCAGCCTCTGGGCTTCTTCCCCATCATAAGCTGCCATAGTCTCATATCCTGCCGCCTCCAGGTTCATGCACAGCAATTCTGAAATTGCATGGTCATCCTCGATCACCAAAATTTTATTTTTCATTCCCGATGCCACCTCTAACGCTTTTTCTACAGTATTAGCTTTTTTTATATCCCGCGTCTACATGGTATTTTATCCCGGCTTCTTATAATTTCTTTAAGTATATCCATCTCTTTTCTGGACAGTGCTTTTTTCAGCTTCTCATTTTCTGCCTGTAGGTTTTTCTTCTCCCACTTTAACATCTGTTTTTCTCCTCTCCCACTCACATTTCTTATTTCACTTCCTGATTCCACTCCACACCATTCGTATCTGTCCATGTGTCTTTTCCATCATAAATATAGACAGTATTAGTTCGATCCATATAACGACCATCAACTAACTTATAAACAGTTGTTGTTTCTCCCTGCAGATTTATGATTTCAACTACATCCTCTCCAGGATAATCTTCATTTTCTAAACTGGATTCTGGATTTTCTTCATTTTCCGGAAGTTGCACGACATCAATAATTGCTTCAATAGTTTCTACAGGTGAATCACTCCAGGGATATCCAGACATATCTCCACCTGCTGACGCAAGTAATTCTTCTGCATCTGATCCAAGTAATTCCTGATACGCATTATATACATTGGATAATTTTCGTGAAAAAGCCACCTGCTCATCATTGCCTTTTTTTGACAACCACGTTAAAACCTGACTCTTTATCTCCTTAGTTCCCATATTGGTGCCTACTCCCCAGTTTAATAAGTGTGAGGCAACTCTTACTGAGTTCATGTATGTTCCTGTTGTTTCTGGCTGGATATCTGTATTTATTTCATCTAATATATTTGTTAATTCTATTTCCGCACTTTCTTTATTTGCTCCTACAGACTCCGGATCAATGTTTTCATTAGTATTTTCAGCTATTTGTTCAACATTGTTGCCAGATACTTTTTCTTTTTCACTTACTGTCTGTTCTTTACCGCCTGTTGTTTTCATTATTCCTGTACTCTGTCTTTCACAGGCACATAAAGTTCCTGTCATAGCTAACACTGCAATTAATAAAAATGATCTTTTTTTCATCGTATTTCTTTTCCTTTCTTTATTTGCAGGCTATTTTGTTATTTTTTCTGCAGCACTTCTCGGATAATTTTTCCCTGTATACAAATCGTGGTCCTTCTTTCCCCTCTTTGCCATTTCTTACAAAACCAACACGAAGCAGGACATTTTGCGATGCGATATTATACCAGTCTGTCTCCGCTTCTACCTGCTGGACATTTTCTTGTGACAAAGCCCATTCTGTAATTACTTTAACAGCTTCAGTCATATATCCTTGATGTCTATATTCTTCTTTCAAGCCATATCCAATTTCAACAACACCATCATCACTAATCCCTTTAAAGCAAAAATCTCCTACAATTTTTCCTGTGTCATTCTTTAATTCCATATTCCAGGCAGTATGCCACATTCTCTCTGTGGGATTGGAAAGGCAACCTTCAAGCATCTCCGTGTATGCCTGTTTCATCTCAGAATCATTTTCTTTCTCGATCATTGCTTTCATTTCTTCATTATTTAGCGGATACAAAATCAGTCTTTCACTTTCTACTTTCATAACACTTCTCCTAGATGAACTGTATAATTCTTGCAAACTCCATAACCACAACTTTCAGCATTACTCCACTGGACATCACATAAAACCATATTTCCCGCATTCGTTGTGATTTTGTCGATTGGTGTTGCTACTGCTGCAACAATAATCATTGCAGCTCCAATACAGCCAACAATAGTAGGAATACTTACCAGCGGAAATATTCCTGGTGTACAACTTCCATCAACTGCAGCCTGAATGGTCTTATCCAATCCATCCCTGGCCGCTGCAAAGCAACAAATGACAAGACCATACATCAGCAAAAACAAATTCCTACGTCCCCAGAAACTGATTGTGTTACGATTCCATACAGAATATCCAATAAATCCAACTAAAGCAATTACCATAATAGTCGTTACTGTAGTTACCATATTCCCAAAATAAAGTTTCATAACTTACCTCCGATCATCTTTTATTATTGTTCAAGAATGTCTAAGCATTCTTGCTGCGAGGGGCGCGTCATACATCGTATGACATATTCTTCTGCGCACCTCTGCAATCTGCCAGGGGCTATATCAGATGCGAGGACTCTCACATCTGATATACCATCTAATCACGCCCTGCAGGTTCTGTATCCTGACACGTTCGCCACCATGCAGCATCATATCCAGCATATCCTCCTCTTCAGGAGTTCGATTTGTTTTCTTCTCCAGAGCTTTTCCTGCTGTTTTTACCATAATGCTCATCATCATTTTGTACATTCCATGAAGTTTTTCTACATTGAAATTTCCCTGCAATGTAAATACAGGAATCTTTCCAGGAATACTGTTCTTTTCCCGTATTTCCTTTCGCTGGGTTCCCGTCTGTCCCATTCCAACTGCACATACTGCACAAATCTTATATTTTTTTCTTGCCAGGCCATAACCCTGTATCTTTCCTGCCATGATCCATCCAAGATAAATAATTTCAGTACCCGCTGGCAACTTATTTCCAGCTTCTTCTATGCTATACGCAGAGACACTTAATTCATGTCCTAATAATTTTGCATAATGTTCGGTACTTCCTGTATTTGATGTATAAACAACTGCTTCCATTTCAGCTTTCCTCCATTCCCTTACTCAAATATTTAGTCAAGCGGATATTCGCAATCCGCTTTGCTACTTGCTCATAACCAAATAAACTGCTTCGCAGTTTATTTGGTTAAATTATTTTTTATTGATAAAAAAGACACAATACGATTTTTCATCCGTACTGCGTCTAAGCGTCTGACTTTTCCATATTCATTTTTCATCTACAGGACTTGCCACTGGCAGCTTCCCTTGCATACTTTGGCATCCAATCAGTCTGACCGTAAAACCCTCTGCGTCAATCAGACGCTCCTTTTTACATTTTGGACAAAATAGTGGAAAATGTAAAAGCACAGTGTCTTTTTGTAATCTCACTCTTGTTTTATTTCCGCATACCGGACAATATACCCATTTCTGATACTCCATCTCGTCCTTGTTCATTTTTTTCACCTCAAATCGGCATTTTCTGGAATCTTTTGGCAAATCTTTCTACATGCTCCTCTACCTGTTTCACTACTTCCTGTTTATTCTCTGCTCCATCATAAATGCTGTATAAAAGGAAAATAGGTCCGTAAAAATCCATTGCAAGTTGCTTTGCATCTTCACCGCTTTCTACAATTCCAGAAAAAACAGCTTCCATGTACTGAAGTGGCCCTTCCGCAAGATAATTCTGATAGAGCTTATCCATTTCCGGATCTCTGTATTGTTCTAATGTCAGCATTTTTCGGAAACAACAGGAAAATTCTTCTTCCGTCCAGTGCAGGAACTGTACTTTTGTAAACTGTCTGATCTTTTCAAAAGCAGTGTTTTTATATCCTGCAATCACTTCCTCCATATCGCCATCCGGCATCTCATATTCCTTTGCTCTTTCCGCATCCATCTGGTTCATTCTTTCTACAATGCTATCCAATATTTCCTGTTTACTGGAATAGTGTTTATACAATGCAGCCTTTGTAACTCCTAATCTTGAAGCGATTTCATTCATAGACGTTCCCATATAGCCACTCTGTGCAAACAATTTTAATGCTTCTTCCAGTATTTTTCCTTTGTGTTCTTTTCTTTGTTTTCCATATCTCTCTCCTAAATTGATCTTATTAGCAAGTTACCTTTTGATTACCTTTATTATAGTTACCCATCGGTCACTTGTCAACACTTATTCTTTTAACACAAAAGAAAATATTTAACTTCATCATCGTTTCTCGATAACCTGATCTATCAATCCATACTGTAATGCTTCACCTGCTGTCATAAAATTATCTCTTTCCGTATCCCTGCTTATTTCCTCAATGGTTCTTCCTGTATTTTCCGCTAAAATACGATTTAAGCGTTGTTTACTTTTCTGGAGTTGGTCTGACACAATTTTAATATCTGTTACCTGTCCGCTAACACCATTTCCATGAATAGCAGGTTGATGAATCATAATTTCTGCGTTAGGTAATGCAATCCGTTTTCCTTTTGCTCCTCCTGCAAGTAAAAAACGTCCCAAAACTAGCTGCCAATCCAATACATATAGTAGATACATCACACTTGATATACTGCATAGTATCATAAATAGCAAATCCAGCCGTAACCGATCCCCCTGGACTGTTAATATATAACTGAATATCCTTTTCCGGATTACTTGCTTCCAGATACAGCATCTGTGCCACAATTAAACATGCCGAAGTATCACTTACTTCTTCGCCCAGGAAAATAATTCTATCAGACAAAAGCCTCGAAAAAATATCGTAGATTCTCTCTCCCCTGCTTGTCTGTTCAATAATATAAGGAACCATACCCATCTAATTCCATAACCTCCTCTTCTATTTTCTGAAACCTATTTCAATAAAAACATCATTATCATATATCCAAAACTCTTCCCTTTGCTGCCAGAATTCCTTTCATAAGAAACAACAAAAATATCAATACCGTAGCATAAGTTTCCCTGGCCAATGCCAAAAATATGACTGCTACTATATTAATTACCATTGAGCCAATCTGCAGAACTTTCTTCCCTTTGATTGCCTTTAATTGAGACATTACAATTTTTATCACTCCAAGTATCATTAACGCAGTAAATATTCCCCAGTATACATTTCGATTAAACACTGTTGGATCATTTAAAAGTGTCTGTGCTATTCCAAGTCTTCTCTTCATTCCTCCGGAATATGTTTTTACTTTTCTTTTTGCATCTTTTTCCAGATTTACCTGTTCTAAGAGATTTTCACTACGTTCTTTTGCCGTCTTTTTGTCAAGACCTTTCAATGCTGCTACATATAGCAGGAACTCCATTCCTGTAAAATCCGGATAATAGCCAAAGTCCTGTGGCAGATACCCAAGCATATTTCTATAGCCCATGTCTGTGACATCATACTTTCCCAGTCTGACTGTACCGGAAGTCGGCTTCATAATACCACATATCATTCTCATAAGGGTACTTTTTCCAGCTCTATTTGCCCCAGAAGTCCAACCACTCCCGGTTTAAGAGTACACGAGACATTCTGAATTGCCATTTTGTTTCCATATTGTTTTGTCAGATTTTCAATTTCCAGTTCCATTCAATGATACCTCCATATTTTCGATTAAAGTGCAATAAAGCTTACTGTTCTTCTATTGCATCAATATTTTCAATTCGCATCAGTTTAACTACCTTTTTACCTTTTTTCTCTGTATAGCAAATTTTTATCCACTCATCATCTGCATCTATAATTCTGCAGGGCAATTCCGTTTTTCCCACAAAACTAATAATAGAATCTGACCTGATAATACATTGTTTACCTACAAGATCATTAATCAGCGTAGCCATATATGTCTCTCCTCTCTGCTTTTTTTCCAATCGTTTTACCTTCATCTCCAAACGCTTTACTTTTCCCGGATATGCCGAATAACAAAGC
>ENA-OQKD01000498-OQKD01000498.1-human-gut-metagenome-genome-assembly--contig:-NODE-498-length-10251-cov-3.219083_pt1 | contig 10251 bp, 11 predicted proteins | sample MGYA00242775_ERZ504792 | MGnify/ENA primary metagenome ERZ504792 (study PRJEB26092, sample SAMD00036401) | human gut metagenome | host: Homo sapiens | study: EMG produced TPA metagenomics assembly of...
ATAGACACACATACTGCCACTGCCAACATCTTTTTCTTCATTCATTTTTCCTCCTTAAAACTCATTTTTTTAATTTTCTTTTTCTTTCCTCTTAAATCCAAAAATACGGCGAGTAAAATAATAATTCCTTTAATGATATTTTGATAAAACGAATTTACTCCCATAATATCAAAACTGTTTTGAATAATCGTTAAAATCATTGCCCCGACAACCATGCCAAGAACATTTCCCGATCCTCCGGTCATGCTGACACCGCCGATTACTGCCGCCGAAATAGCGTTCATTTCATACCCTTCCGCCACAGTGCCATTCCCCGACGTAATTCTTGAACAAATCAAAATTCCTGCAATTCCCGATAAAATTCCGCAAAAAACATAAACAAACAACTTTACTTTTGCAGTGGACACACCGCTTAACCTCGCTGCATCTTCATTTCCTCCCACTGCATAAATCCGTCTTACCCAAAACAGTTTTACTCAGGATAATATGTCCCGCTAAAACAGTGATCACAAGGAAAATCACAAGTGAAGGTACTCCTAAAACTCTTGAATTCGCAATCATATTAAACTCTTCAGATAGTCCGAAGATCGGAGTTCCGTTTGTAAAAACAAGGGGAATCCCTCTTGCAATCGTCATCATGCCCAACGTCATAATAAACGGCGGAAATCCAATGTATGATACACCGATTCCATTTATAAGTCCGCACAGCGCCCCAAGTCCGACTCCAACTAAAATAACCAGAGCAATCGGCATATTTTTTTCTGCCACAGCTACAGATGCAGCCATTGTTCCCGATAACGCCATTACAGATCCGACGGAAAGATCAATCCCTCCTGTGATCAAAACAAATGTCATCCCTACGCCGATTACCCCTGTAATAGACGCCTGCTTTATAATATTCAGAAGATTCTGCCCTCTGAAAAAGCTTGGACTGATAACAGATAAAATAAGGATCAGAATAATCATAACCCAGAGTATTGCCGTCTTTTTTACAAATTCCATAACAGAATTTTTACTTAAAACTTTCATTCTTTTTCCTCCTTTCTGTATCCCGATGCAAGAGTCATAATATTTTCCTGCGTCATCTCTTTTCCTCGCAATTCTCCGGTCTGTTCTCCTTCATGCAACACAATAATTCTTTGACTTAACCCGATCAACTCCGGCATTTCCGACGAAATAATAATGATTCCCTTTCCCTTACAGGCTAATTCCTCTATAATCTTATATATCTCTGCTTTTGCGCCAACATCAATTCCTCTTGTCGGTTCATCAAAAATGATAATATCAGGATCATTTAAAAGCCATTTTGAAAGAACAACTTTTTGCATATTCCCACCCGAAAGACTTCCGACAATCTGATCCATTCCCGTAACTTTTGTGTTCATACGGCTGATCATTTCCTCCGCAGCTTTTCTTCCCAACTTTCTTCTATAAAATCCAAATTTGGAAAGACTGCTCTCAATTACAGAAACCGCATTATCCTCGACTGATGCCGTCAAATTCAAACCGTAACGTTTCCTATCTTCGGTCACAAGCGCTATTTTTTGCCTGATTGCATCTTTCGGACTTTGTATTCTGACAGGAACTCCGCCTATTTCAATCTCACCTTCTTCCAGTTTCGCCGCTCCGAAAACAGCCATCATCAATTCTGTTCTTCCGGCTCCCATCAATCCGGCAATTCCAAGTTTTTCACCTTTCCGAAGTTCAAAATCAATCTTTTTAAACTCGCCTTTCCGTGAAGCATGTTTACTTTAAGGATCACTTCGCCGATTTTACTCTTACTTTCCGGATAAATTTCCGTGATCTCACGCCCTACCATAGCTTTGATCAGATCATTCGGACAAAGATCTTTTGTCTTTTTTGAAAATACATACTGTCCGTCTCTAAGCACTGTAATGCGATCCGATATTTCAAACAATTCATCCATTTTATGAGAAATATAAATGATCCCTGTTCCCTGTTCTTTAAGCATTTTTATATTTTGAAATAATTTCTCCACTTCCGCTTCTGTAATTGCAGAAGTAGGTTCATCCATGATAATAATTCTTGCCCCATAAGAAAGTGCTTTCGCAATTTCCACCATCTGCATTTCAGAAACACTTAATTCTCTCATCAGTACAGACGGTTCCAGATCGATTCCCAACATATCCAAATATCTTTTTGACTCTTTTTCCTGCTCTTTTTTAGACGTAAAGATCCATTTTCTTTTTCTTTCCCAAGAAATATATTTTCAGCAACAGACATATCCGGAATCGGATTGAGTTCTTGATGAATCATGGCAACTCCGGCTTTGAGCGCCTGATCCGGATTTGTGTACGCTTCATCTGATCCCAAAACAGAAAGACTTCCCGAATCCTTTTTATACATACCCATTAATATTTTCATTAGTGTAGATTTTCCTGCTCCGTTTTCTCCGATCAAGGCATGAACTTCTCCGGCAAAAAGATCAAACTGCACATTCTTCAGGACATTATTCGTCCCAAAAGACTTACAGATTTCTTTCATTTCCAGTAATTTTTCCATAAGTCCCTCCTAAACAGCTTAAAATTCTTCTGCAAAATCCGGTATTTCTACTTCTGCTCCGCCATGGTCTGCTGATTCCTGTGCGCAAATACCGGCCGCCGTATAATTTGCCGAGCGAACCGCATCCATATACGGCTGTCTTCCCTCTACGATCGCATTCACAAATTCATTGCAAAGATGAGGATGAGAACCTCCATGCCCGCTTCCTTGTATAAAGGACGGCTGATTTGGATCTTTAATAGCTGAACGCAACGTATACTTTTGAATCTCTTTTGGCAAAAGTTCCGCTGTGTCCGGAGCTGTAAACTTTGTAAAATCATCAATGCCTGTGAAAATAGTATGTCCTTCGTCTACCGTCGGCTCCCACTCAAACGACATTTTATCTCCGTAAACATCAAAACACTCTCTTACCTGACGTACTGTCTCGAAAAGACATCTATGTGCCTCTGCTACGATATCGCTGTTTCTCAATCTAAATGTAGCGGTTTCTACCGCATACGGACACCCGTAATGTTCAGCTCTTTCTTTATTTACCCTTCCGCTTCCAAGACACCGCACACTCTTAGCTGTTGTACCGGCCAGATCCAGAATCGGTGACAGTACATGCGTGCCATACCAAAACGGCGGAAATCCCTGCCAGTAGTCTCCCCAGCCTTCCAGAGACATGTTCTGCATATGATCACCTTTTAAATACTGAATTTTTCCAAGTTCACCATTTTCTTTTAATCTCTTTACATAAAGGTATTCTCTTGTATAAAGCGAAGTTTCCATCATCGTATAGATTTTTCCAACTTCCCTGGATGTTTTTACAATCTCTCTCAACTCATCCAAAGATGTCGCCATCGGAACTGTACATGCAGTATGTTTCCCGGCTCTTAGCGCTTTGATCGACTGAGGATAGTGTTCTTTAATCGGCGTCACAATATGAATCGCATCCAATTCTTCATGTGAAATCATATCATCATAATTTGTAAATCTTAATTCTTCCGGAATTCCGAGTTCTTCCCCCACTTTATTTAAAGTTTCGGGATTCCTTGTACAGATCGCCACTTTATCAACAAGCGGATGATCACAGTAAATCGCCGCAAATTCTTTTCCAAATCCAAGTCCCGCTACTCCGATATTTACTTTTTTCATTTTCATTCCTCCTTTATCATCTTATCTATCGCTTCCACGCTGATCTTTCCTTCCATAGGACCAAACGCCGCTGTATTAATCGCACCTGCTGCTGCTGCCATTTTCGCCGCCTCTTCAATTCTCTTTCCTTCACACAGTCCGCAGATAAACGCCGCGTCAAAACTATCTCCGGCTCCGGTTGCATCTACAGGCTGAATTCTGTAAATTCCTGTTTCAACCGTTTTTTCCTTCGTATAAATCTTTGACCCCGCGAACCTTGCTTTAATGCCAATATTTCAAGCTCAGGATTTTTAAAGCATTCTTCAACAGCTTCTTCCACTGTTTCTTTTCCTGTCAACAAAAGAAGTTCTTCCTCCCGGGCAAAAAACCATTCGTCAACCGCATCAGATTCTCCAGAATTTTATCCGTCTCTTTTTCCCCTATTAATTCTTTTCTGATATTCGGATCAAAACGAAACCTTCGCCCCTATTTTTTTTAGCCGTTTGTGCCGCTTTTAAAATTTCTTTTGCAAACTCTATATCAGCAAACAAAGAACAGCCCATTACATGAAAATACCGAACTCCATCCAGCACATCCTTCTGCGGCGCTTTCGCTTCAACAGCCGGAGTATTCCCCATATGAAAAATAAATTTTCGGGAGCCATCATCAAAATATGTTACAATCGCACATCCTGTAGCTTTTTTTGGATTTTCAATCACATGCGACACATCGACTCCGTCACTTTTCAATCTGTCCAACAGACATTTTCCAAAATCGTCTTTGCCTACTCCTCCGATAATTCCGCCCTTATGTCCGAGTCTCGCCACTGTATCAATAAAAATCGCCGGTGCTCCGCTCGGATAAGGTCCTCGAAAAACTCCTGCTTTATCCAGTGGCTCATTTTCTTTCTCCCGCATAATTTCCACGATCATTTCACCCATCGTCCAAATTTCTGCCATTTCATATCCTCTCCTCAAAACGTAAATTCATGTTTCAAAAATGTTAAAGATTCTTTTATATAGCGATCCAGCATTTTCTCATCTGCATTCCCACTTAAATCTCTCCACACTTTACAGTCCCGAGCGACCTCTCCTCCTTGAAGAAGAAACGGTTCCATAACGACGCCTTTCTCATATCCGATATCTCTTAGCGCCCGTCCGATATCTCTCCAAGGAAGGGATCCCATTCCCGGAAGCTTTCTGTTTGATTCTCCCACATGCAGATGGCCCAATTTTCTTCCTGCAAGCCGGATAGCCTCCGGAATATTATCTTCTTCGATATTCATATGAAATGTATCAAGAAGGAGATTAACGTTTTCACTTCCGACTCTCCTGCAGTATTCCAATCCTTCCCTGCAATCTGTGATAATATAAGTTTCATATCGATTCAAAACTTCCTGACAGCATTCGATTCCCAATGATTCCGCAGCTTCTGCAACCTCTTTCATCCCCTCGATGCTTCTCTCCCAGGCAGCTTCCTTATCCGTTATTTCAAATTGACACGGCCAATAAGAATACATTGCTCCAACAAGTGATTTAGATCCTACTTTTTCCATTGCTTTTAATATATCGATCAAATAGTTTACTCCCGCTTTTCGTATATCCGGATCAGGAGAAGCAAGATCTTTATCTTTTGCCGGTCCGATATTTGCCGTCAATACCATATCCATATCTTTCGCCGCGCGCCTCAATTCTGAAAGTTCATAATCTGACATTTCCAACAAGTGAGGAGCACCCATTTCCAAAATGTCAAATCCGATGTCTGAAACTCGTTTTAATGTTTTCAAATAATCACATTGCCATTTTGTTCCCCAATAAGAATATAATGTTCCAAATTTCATCTTCATCCTCCTTCTTTTTCGTGCTCGTGCACGTTTTTCTTGTATTTATAGTACCATGTTCATTTTATTGTTTCAATACTATATATTCACCATTTTTTCACTGTATTTTTTGTGCATTTTTTACATTTATATTGAGTTGTATGTTACATATATTTTTTTTGCACAAACTCTTATTTTTTGTAACTAGACACGAGCACGATATTATGTTATATTATTAGCAGTAAAAATGGTATTATATGGGAGGTGATTATTACATGGCGGTAACCGTAAAACAAATTGCAGAGCTGGCAAACGTTTCTCGAGGTACTGTAGACCGGGTACTAAACAATCGTTCCGGAGTCAGCGAGGCAACGCGCCAAAAAGTTTTGAAAATCGCAAAAGAACTGCACTATGAACCGAACTTCCTTGCCAAAGCGTTAGTATCTAAAAAGGAATCCTTAAAAATCGGGGTCATCTTAACACCGGATTATAACCCCTTTATCCATGATATTATTTCGGGAATCAACCGTGCCAAGAAGGAATTTTCTGCTTTTGGAATCGAAGTAATCATCAAACTGATGACCAGTCTTGATCCTTCCGAAGAAATCCGGATTATTAACGATTTAACTGAAAACGGAGTCAGCGGAATGGCAGTCTTTCCTCTGGATCACCCAAATGTTTACGCCCTTCTTAACTCCCTTATCGAAAAAGGAATCGCCGTAATCACCTTTAACTCTCCTGCTCCCGAAGTAAAAAGTTTATGCTTTATCGGACAGGATCATTATAAAGGCGGAAGAACCGCAGCCGGATTAATGTGTAAGATTCTTCCGAAAGATGCCAGAATAGGAATCATTATCAGCAGTACAAAACTTTCATGCCATCAGCAAAGACTGCTTGGTTTTCAAAATAAAATCTCGGAAACACGACCGGATATCAAAATCGTCGGCATTTCTGAAAATCAAGATAAAAAAGAAGATGCCTTTCGCATCACCTTAGAATACTGTAACAAACTTCCCGATCTGGACGGAATCTATATTACAGGCGGCGGTATAGCCGGAGTGGGAAGCGCCTTGGATATCATAGATGATTCTGAGAATATCCATGTGATCTGTCACGATCTTACAGAAGGCTCCATTCACTTGCTCCAAACACAGGTTGTTGATTTCGTATTGGGACAAGAACCGGTAAACCAAGGATATTTATTGATCAAAACTTTATTTGAATATTTAGTTAAAAATATTACTCCGCATAAGATCATCGACATTCCGGTCACAATTTCCACCGATGAATCTTACAAAAAAGAAGAACCTTAAAACAGATGTTTTTTCTTTTACATTTTGATCCCAATACAAAAAAGAGTTCAGCAGTATGATAGTATCATCTGTTCTGAACTCTTCTTAATTTATTTTATGATTTATTTATCCTGCACTGTCTCTCTGAGTTTCTTTGCTGCAACTTCTTCTTTAATCTGTTCTATAAACTCTTCCAGACCACACTGACCTTCATCTCCGGCAAATCTGCTTCTTACAGATACTTTGCCTTCCTCTTCTTCCTTCGCTCCTACAACGAGCATATACGGAATCTTTTTCATCTGTGCCTCGCGGATCTTATATCCGATCTTCTCCGCACGACTGTCAATTTCTGCGCGAATACCCGCCTCCTTCAGATCTTCAAGCACTTTACCTGCATAATCAAGATATTTGTCAGAGATCGGAAGAACGTTTCACCTGTACCGGAGCAAGCCATGTCGGGAATGCGCCCGCAAAATGCTCGATCAGAATTCCGATGAAACGTTCGATAGAACCGAATACAACGCGGTGGATCATAATCGGTCTGTGCTTCTCTCCGTCCGCTCCTGTATACTCAAGTTCAAATCGAAGCGGAAGCTGGAAGTCAAGCTGGATCGTACCGCACTGCCACGTTCTTCCGATAGAATCTTCCAGATGGAAGTCGATCTTCGGACCGTAAAAAGCTCCGTCCCCTTCATTTACAATATACGGAAGTCCGATATCATCAAGCGCGCTTCTAAGAGCATCTGTCGCCATTTCCCAATCTTCATCACTTCCCATACTGTCGTCCGGCCGTGTAGAAAGCTCGACATGATACTTAAATCCAAACAAACTATACACTTCGTCGATCAGTTTTACAACGCCTTTGATCTCATCTTTAATCTGTTCCGGCGTCATGAAAATATGCGCATCATCTTGTGTAAAACAGCGAACTCTCATTAATCCGTGGAGCTGACCTGATTTTTCATGACGGTGCACAAGTCCCAACTCTCCCATACGGATCGGAAGATCACGGTAAGAACGCGGCTCTGACTCATACACAAGAATTCCGCCCGGACAGTTCATCGGTTTAATTGCGAAATCTTCCTCATCAACTACTGTTGTATACATATTTTCTTTATAATGATCCCAGTGACCTGATGTTTCCCATAAATGGCGACTTAACATAATCGGCGTATTAATTTCTACATATCCCGCTCTGCGGTGAATCTCTCTCCAGTAATCAAGCAGTGTGTTTTTCAGAACCATACCGTTCGGAAGGAAAAACGGAAATCCCGGTCCTTCTTCGCGCATCATAAACAGACCGAGTTCTTTTCCAAGTTTTCTGTGATCACGCTTTTTCGCTTCCTCAATCATCGTCAGATATTCTTCAAGCTCTGCCTTTTTGGAAAAAGCAGTTCCGTAAATTCTCTGAAGCATTTTATTATGTTCGTCGCCTCTCCAATAAGCGCCTGCAAGACTTGTTAATTTAAATGCTTTCACCGGTTTTGTTGTCATAAGATGCGGACCTGCGCACAGATCGGTAAATTCTCCCTGTGAATAGAAACTGATCGTTTCGCCTTCCGGAAGATCTTCGATCAATTCTACTTTATAAGGCTCATTTTTTTCTTTAAAATACGCAATCGCTTCTTCTCTTGGCATTGTATACTGTTTGATCTCAAGATTCTCTTTTACGATCTTCTTCATCTCAGCCTCGATCTTATCAAGATCCTCTGCTGTAAGCGGAGTCTCCTTGTCTATATCATAATAAAATCCGTCTGCGATCGACGGTCCGATCGCAAGTTTCGCATCGGGATACAGCCTTTTAATCGCCTGCGCCATAATATGAGATGCTGTATGACGAAAAGCTTCCTTTTCCTTTTTCATCGTTAAATGTCAAAATATTCAATTCACAATCTTTGTCAACAACAGTTCTTAAATCAACTTCCTCTCCGTCAATTTCCCCTGCCGTAGCAACTCTTGCCAACCCTTCACTAATATCAAGCGCAATTTCATAAACACTCATCGGCTGTGCATATTCTTTGCTTGATCCGTCTTTTAATGTGATCTTCATCTTTTTCTTCCTTTCTTTTTGTTATTCTTCCCTGTCCGCAAACATAAAAGAAGCACTCCATACGGAATGCCTCTTATCTATGAATCTATGCTGCACGGAAACACTCCACACAGGGACGGGAAAACTCCCGCGGTTCCACCCTGTTTGTCTTCGTCAGAAAACCATCTTAATTCATGTGATGATAACGGAATCACCGTGCCGTATTAAGGCCGCTCCGAGGTGGTATTCAGTCAGCCGGAACATCAGGATCTTCACACCATACAGATCCCTCTCTGAGATGACCGGACAGCTTACTGTCCTCTTCAACACTTTCATAATCATTTTTACTTTACAACGGCTATTTTACATCAAAATAAGAATGTCTGTCAAGCCTGAAACTGCTTCTAAACGCAGAAAGCACCTTCCTTGCTGCAAGTTTTGTCTTTGCAAACTCAACCTCAACACAAAGTGGTGCTTTCTTTTTCTCTGCTTATTTTCCTGCAAAATCAATTATTCACGTTCCAAAAGATGATCGATCAAACGATCTCCTTTTTCTCTGAAGATCCCCGTTTTCTGTGCCGTCCGTTCAGAATACTCATCCTGTCCTTTTACTGCATTTGTGCTGTCATACAACATATACGGAACAGGATCACCTGTATGAGTACGCACGCGCACAGGCGTCGGATGATCCGGAAGAATCAGCATCCTGTAATCTTCACCCGCCTGCTCAAGTCCTTCTGCCACAGGACCGATCACAAGGTCGTCTATCAATTCAATCGCTTTGATCTTATCATCCGTACTTCCCTGATGTCCCATCTCGTCCGGCGCTTCAATATGTACATAAACAAAATCATAGCCGTCCTCTGTAAGCGCTTTCACCGCAGCTTCAGCCTTTCCTCCATAATTTGTATGGAGTCCGCCATTTGCTCCTTCTACCGTAATATTATCCATTTCTGCGCCTACTGCAATTCCTTTTAACAGATCGACAGCAGAGATCATTGCGCCTTTTACTTTGTTTTTTTCTTCAAACGAAGTCAGCGCAGGACGCGTTCCCGCTCCCCAAAACCATGCTGAATTGGCTGGGTTTTTCCCTTCTTCCCTGCGTTTTATATTGATCGGATGATCTTTTAATATATCGTAGCTTTTCACCATCATTTCCCGAAGCACTTCATCTTCCGGGAGATATCCGCCGATCTTCTTTGTCAAAATATCATGAGGCGGCGTCAATTCTGTCACATGTCCGTTATTCTGGATCAGCAGGTGACGGTAGCTCGTTCCTACATAAAAATGATATCCGTCTTTTGCAAGCCCTTTACTTAATGCTTCCATAAGAACTGCCGCATCCTCTGTCGATATTTCTCCCGAACTGTGATCAAGAATCGTGCGTTCTCATACAATCTTCATCCTCTGTCAATGTAACAAGGTTGCACCGAAAAGCACATCCAAGTCCCCCATCTGCGCGCCGTATACTC
>ENA-OQKD01000499-OQKD01000499.1-human-gut-metagenome-genome-assembly--contig:-NODE-499-length-10229-cov-2.812908_pt1 | contig 10229 bp, 8 predicted proteins | sample MGYA00242775_ERZ504792 | MGnify/ENA primary metagenome ERZ504792 (study PRJEB26092, sample SAMD00036401) | human gut metagenome | host: Homo sapiens | study: EMG produced TPA metagenomics assembly of...
AATACTTCTCCGCCGTAACGGGAAAGAACTCTTTTGTTGATCCCGGATTCTGCCATGTGTGTATCCGTTACAATGCAGGCTCCATCCTTGATTGCTGCGATTGCTTTCTGTACTGCGTCCTCAGAGAAGCAAAGGCTCTTCGCATAGTCAAAATCTGCACTTGTGTGAATGCATCTCTTTACAATAAGCTCTGTTCCCGGAATCAGTTTTGTTTCTCCGAGCTCTTCAGTAATAATCTCAAAGCTCCGTTTCTCTATGTCCATTGGTTTTACATTTTCCAGTTCTACTTTCATTTCTATATCTCCTCAATTTTTAAATCTACTGTATAAGCAATCTTTATTACCTGTTATGATGAAATGACAGTTACCGCAATTTTATATTCTACATCTTATAGTAATCAAGCGGATAAAATCATCCGCTTCGCTACTTGCTTGATTTGGTTAAATGCCCTGTTCCAGTATCTCATAAATTTTCTTCATATCCAGATGTTTGCGAAGTTCCGCTGCCAGAATGTCATACTGTGTCTCTTTAAATGCTGCAAAATCAACGCCTGTCATCTGAGATACATCAATGCCTTTCTTTTCACCCAGAGCACGGACAACTGCTTCTGCCACATCCTCTTTATCAAAGACTCCATGTACATAGGTTCCACAGACATTCTTACAATATGCGCCATCTTTTTTCACCGCCCCTGACACATGATCTTCAATAGATACACAATGTCCGGCATTTTCTTTCAGCACAGTCTCTCCCATATGGATCTCGTAACCCTCCAGCTCAGCACCGGAAAGTGATGCCAGTTCTCCATCCAGCTTCAGGAATTTTCCGGATACCCTGGTTCTTGTCTTATTTTCCGCAAATACTGTGTCCATAGGAAGAAGTCCCATTCCCTTGATGGTTCCGCCTGCTTCCACATGATGAGGATCACTCAAAGTCTCTCCCAACATCTGGTAACCACCGCAGATTCCGAAGACGATTTTTCCTCTTGCAGCTTCTTTGAGCACCGCCGCTTCCAGACCATTGGCACGCATCCAGAGGAGATCTTCCATCGTATTCTTGGTTCCCGGCAGAATGATCATATCCGGATTCTTCAGTTCACTGACATGCTGCACATAACGGAGCGATACACCCGGAATACTTTCAAATGGATTAAAATCTGTGAAATTAGAAATTCTCGGCACACGGATCACCGCAATGTCAATCAGATCTACTTCCTGCTTTCTGTCAAAACGCTCTGTCAGACTGTCCTCATCTTCTACCTGAATATTCAGATAAGGAGCAACTCCCACTACCGGAATATGGCTTCTCTTTTCCAGCATCTCCACACCTGGATCAAGAATTGTCTTATCTCCACGGAATTTGTTGATGATCAGGCCTTTGACCATCTTTCGTTCATCTTCTTCCAGAAGTTCCACCGTACCGATGAGCTGTGCAAAAACGCCCCCTCTGTCAATATCTCCAACCAGAAGTACCGGAGCTTTCGCCATCTTTGCCATTCCCATGTTTACGATATCTTCTGTTTTCAGGTTAATCTCTGCAGGGCTTCCGGCACCCTCAATGACGATAATATCATTCTCTGCTGCCAGCGCATCATATGCTTTCATAATATCCGGCACCAGTTTCTTCTTATATTTGAAATAGTCTCTGGCACTCATGGTTCCGAGGACTTCTCCGTTGACGATTACCTGCGAACCTACATCATTGGTAGGTTTCAGCAGGATAGGATTCATCAGCACAGACGGTTTGATTCCTGCCGCCTCCGCCTGCATAACCTGTGCTCTGCCCATCTCCAGGCCTTCCTCTGTGATAAAAGAGTTCAACGCCATATTCTGTGATTTAAAAGGTGCCACTCTATAACCGTCCTGCTTAAAAATCCTGCACAAACCGGCTGCCAGGAGGCTTTTTCCTGCATTGGACATTGTCCCCTGCACCATAATCGCTTTTGCCATTTCTTATTTCCTCTCTTCTCCTACATAACTGTTGTATCAATCATGCCAAACAAACAAATTATCTGCTTCCCTGCTTAATTGGCTAAAACTTTCTATTTTTTGCTGCCACACGACGGCATACTATCCAAGTATAACTGTCAGCACCTGTATCAGTTTCTCATTCTGTTCATGCAGTTTCACTGCAACACGGAAATATCCTTTCTCCAGACCCGGATAATTGCTGCAGTCACGAATTAAGATTCCTTTTGGCACACAACATTCAAACAGATTCACCGGTCCATGGAAAAAAATGTAATTCGCTTCTGACGGATATACTTTCAGACCAAGCTGCCCCATCTTCTCCTTCATCCATGCCGATTCCCGAAAAACAAGCTGCCTGCCTTTTTCCACATACTCTGTTTCTTTAAGTGCCGCCAGACCCGCCTGCTGTGCCATCGTGGACACATTCCACGGCTGTGTCACGGCTTCCATTCGTTCCAGCACACTGCTGTCAGAACAGAACCCATATCCCAGACGCACTCCCGGGATCGCATAACGTTTGGTAAATGCCTTCAGCAAAAAAAGATTCGGATATTCTGCCAGCTTTCCTTTCAGCGTATGCTTCTCAGGTTCTTCTACGAAATCCAGGAAGCATTCATCCACTACCACAAAAATCCCAAGTTCTGCACAGCTTTCAAGGATTGCTTCCAGAAGTGCTTGCGGCATGGTAATTCCTGTTGGATTATTCGGATTACACAGGAAAATAATATCCGGTTTTTCCTTTTGCAGAATCTCCAGATAGTTCTCTTTTACGCAGAAGTCCGCCGATTCTTCCAGATAATATCTGGCAATCCCACATTCCACACTGACCAGTGCCTGTTCATACTCTGCAAAGGTCGGCGCCAATAAAAGTGCTTTTTTCGGGTTCTGTGCTCTGCAAAGGGAAAAATAAGGTCTGCAGCCCCGTTACCGCAGATCAGATATTCTTTTTGAGTATGTTCATAGGCTGCGATTGCTTCTTTCAGCGGATCGCACCCTACGCGTGGATAATCGCTGAGATCATCCACGCTGTCTATGATTGCCTGCTTCACACTCTGCGGCGTTCCCAGCGGATTACAGTTCGCTGAAAAGTCCAGACAATGATTATATTTGTAAACATCGCCGCCATGTATATGTTTCGTCATTGTTGTCTCCTGTCTTGTCGTCCTTCTCTATTTCATTCTTCTCTGCATCTCATCCACATCTGTTATTTATGAAAAGATACAGAAGCGAACAGCAATCCCTGCCACCAGAAATACCACTACGCCAAGAATTGCAGTCGCATAGAGCAGACGGTTGGAACGTCTGATATCTTCCACCTCTACCGGACGGATGGCTTCTCCAATCGTTGGCTTCTCATAAAGCTTTCCGAAATAATAGGCGTTTCCGGCAAGCTGTACATCCAGTGCACCTGCCATTGCCGCTTCTGTCTGCGCGGAATTCGGGCTTGCATGATTCCTTCTGTCTCTGCGGTAGATCTTAGCTGCATTCTTTGTATCCATTTTTACAAATACAGTAGCAGCTACCATAAGCCATCCGGAAATCCTGGCAGGAATAAAGTTCGCCACATCATCCAGCTTCGCAGCACAGCGTCCGAAATAAAGATATTTGTCATTCTTATACCCCAGCATAGAGTCCATGGTATTGATACCTTTGTAAAGGAACATCAACCACACACCTCCGATTGCCATATAGAACATCGGCGCTATGATCCCGTCAGAAGAATTCTCTGCCACTGTCTCTACTGCTGCTTTCGTTACACCCTCTTCTGTAAGAGACTTGGTATCACGGCCTACGATCATGGACACTGCATAGCGCGCCTCATCCAAAGTACCATTCTTCAATCTGTCATAAACTTTCATACTCTCTGTTTTCAGAGATTTGGTCGCCAGAAGCTGATAACACCAAAATGTTTCCAGTGCAAATCCGGCCCATACAGAAATTCCATACAGAAAATGGAGGATCAGATACGGAATCCCACCACTAAGCAAACAGACCAGAACCACCTCTGCGATACCTGCCATCAGCTCTCCATTATTTGTTTTCGGAAAAATTTTCCGAAGTATTTTTTCCAGAAATGCAATCAGATTTCCGATCAGACAGACCGGATGATAAAGCCATCTGGGATCTCCTATAATGAGATCAAGAATAAAACCTGCCGCAAGGGCTGCCATACTGTAATAAATCATACTCAAGTAAAACTCCTTCTTCTCACGTATTCGCCATACATTCTGTCATAAAATCTTTGTCACTGTTCACTCACTACAATTACCTGGAATGAACAGTAACAACTCTTTTATATGCTGATCACTCAGTTACTTTTCACTGGTTTTATGATATTTCAGACATTTGAGCAGAAATGCTTTCGGAATCTTCGGATTTCCGTAATAATATAAATGCGGATATCCTGCCATCAGACTTCCGGTACTGTGGATACAATCCCAGCTCCGCTTGCTGAGGGGTTTTAATGCATGAAAGTCACTGCCGCAGTTTTCTGAATCAAAATAATGAAATTCATGAGCCGGAATTTCCCCAATTTCTTCTGCATCTATGTCAAATACAGGCCGCCCTGCTGTTAAAGTGATATATCCAAACCTGGTCAGCCTCGGAGTACGGAAACATTTTCCAGAGATTACACCACAGGTTCTGCGATTGATTCCGTCCATGTCTTCCATTTGTTCATGAAGATACATAAAACCGCCGCATTCTGCCATGCAGGGCATACCACCGCTGACTGCCTGTGCAATTTCTGTTTTCATAGATTCATTTCGTTCCAATGCTTCTCCGTTTAATTCCGGATAGCCTCCATAAAGGAGCATTCCATCCAGATTCTCAGGAAGATGTTCATCATGAACAGGTGAAAATTCTACCAGTTCTGCTCCCATCTCCTGAAGCAGTCGGAAATTATCTTCATAAAAAAAACAGAATGCCTCGTCCTTTGCTACTCCGATCCGTAATTTCTGCGGCAGACGAAAATCAAATGCAGAATTCTTCTGTGACAAGGATTCCAGTACATTCAGATCCGGTGCATTCTCAGCAAGTGTAAGAATTCTGTCTATTTCCAACGTATTCTCCAGCACTCCTGCCAGTTTCTGCAGACGTTCTTTAAGATCAACTATTTCCTCCGGAAGCACCAGCCCCAGATGACGGCTTTCGATCACACAGTCTTCTACTTTCGGCACATATCCAAGAACTTCTATGCCAAGTTGCTCTTCCACCAGTTTCTTCATTCTCGGATAGAGCATAGGAGACATCTGGTTAAAGATCACTCCTTTAATGTGACTGTTCTCTTTATATTCCATAAAGCCTTTAATATAAGCTGCAAGGGAAATGCTCATACCTCTGCTGTTTACGATCAGGATCACAGGTGTATCCGTCGTATCTGCCAGGTCATAGGCGCTTGCTCTGGTAGAAATCCCGCCTACTCCATCGTAGAATCCCATGACCCCCTCCATCACTGCAATATCACAGCCTGCGGCATTTCGGCTCAGAAGGTATCTGGTTGTATCCGCATCTGTAAAAAAGGTATCCAGATTTCGCGATTTCGTTCCGATGACTCTGGAGTGAAACATAGGATCTATGTAATCCGGACCACATTTAAAAGAAGCTACTTTCATTTTTCTGTTAACTAACGCCTGCAGGAGGCCGCAGGTAATCAATGTTTTGCCACTCCCACTGGCTCCTGCTGCAAGAAGTATTCTTGGAATTTTCATCCTGGTTCTCCTCTGTTTCTCTCTTCATATTGTGTAAGTTCCATAGTCCTGACAATTTGCCCGGATTACTTCTGTGGATTCTGCAATGTAATAATATAAATCGGATTCTCACCCATCATCATATGATAACGTCCAATTGCTTTTGAACGTGCTGCACTTAGCTGAACAATTTCATTTTCCTCAAATCCAAACTCTTTGGCTGTTTCCAATGCTTCAGATACTGTCTCCAGTGTAATGCAGTTAATTACGATGCGAACCTGAGGATTCTTTTCTATCAGAATTTTCACAATTTCTTTCAGATTTCCGGAAGAACCTCCGATAAATGCATGGGTGGGTGCAGGGAGATCTGTGAGTGCCTCCGGTGCAAGTCCCTCGATAATTTCCAGATTGTCGGCTGCAAATTTCACCTTGTTCTGGCGGATCAGTTCCACTGCATCCTCTTTTTTCTCAATCGCCCAGACTTTCCCCTGATGTGCGCGGAGTGCCATTTCTATAGAAAGAGAACCTGTTCCAGCTCCTACATCATAACAAATGGAATCTTCTGTCAGGCGCAATTTGGAAAGAGATACTGTACGCACCTCTTCCTTTGTCATCGGTGCTTTGCCCCTGATAAATTCTTCATCTTTGATTCCGTGGGTTTCCAGACGTTTTCCGGCAGATTCATTCACTGCACAGATCACAGATAACGGATCGCCTGTGTATTCTGTCAGTTCATCTGCTGTTTTTACAAAAATCTTCTCATTATTATAGGAAAGATTCTCTCCTACATAGAGAAGCACATCGCCCATTCCATATTCTACCAGTTTTTTCGCCAGAACAGCTACTCCGTCTGAAGTTCCCAGAATAGCGAATACTTTCTTCTCATTACGGATATAAGAAATAAGATTACATCCCCTGCCATGGGCGCTGACAATCTTTGCATCATCCCAGGAGAGTCCAATCTTTGACATGAAATATACTACAGAAGAAATCCCACACTGAACCTGAATCACCGGTTTTACAGTATTCTTAACTGAACTGCTCTGTTCCGCCGTCTCTGAACCCAAAGAATCCTGACTTGATTTATTCTGCTGTAATACATCCAGAAGTTTTTTAGCCCCGCTGTAGAAGCCTACATCTCCAGACAATACGATCACAATATTGTCATATTCCGGATGTGAATCAATATAATCTTTAATCTCCTGGCTTCTGTATTCTATAAATACATCCTGATCCGGACGTCTCACAGAATCAACCATTCTTCTGGCTCCGATCAGGAGATCTGCCTGATCCAGACTGTTCTTTCCCTGTACAGTCAGCATTTCACGACTTCCCATTCCAATTCCCAGAAGTGTGATATGTGGCTGATGGGTCAGTGAGAAATATTCTGTCAGAAATCTCTTACATTCTTTCACAGACATTCCCTCTTCTTTCAGAGGTCGTCCAATGATCACCGGAACTGCATCACATTCTAAAGCAGCATCAATTTTATCCTGAAATCCGCCGGCTTTACCTGTATCCTTTGTCACCAGATATTTACAGCGATACTGCCTCAGCATTGCTGCATTTAATTCTCTGGAAAAAGGTCCCTGCATTCCGATGAGATGTTTTCCCTCAAAACCCAGTTCTGCACAGGCCTGCATCACATTCGGCAGAGAAAGAACTCTGGCATAAAGGCGTTCCTGATAATTTTTCATCCCTGTAAAACCTGCCAGTTCCTTGCTGCCTGTTGTGAGCAGGACATTCCCCTGTGTCTGATCCAGATATTGGGCTGCCGCCTGAACACTCTCCACATAAACAGCCTTATCCTCACGACTGCCGGATTCACGCAGTACCCTTCTGTAAAGTGTCTGTGTTTTCTCACAGGCTGTACGGATATTTACTGTTACTTCCGCTGCATAAGGATGAGTCGCATCCAGTACCATCTCCGGCTTCTCCCGAATGAAAACCTGCTCCATGGCTGTTTCGTCCAGTCTTCCGGTCTGTACAGTAAGATATTCGTTTTCTGTAAGGGACTTGCCGCCGTATTCTGTAGCTGCAAATCCCATGGTCTGTACCTGATGATCTGCCAGGAACCGGCAGATTTCATACCCCTCTGTGGTTCCTGCAAAAACAAGAACTTTATACATTCTTATATCCTCTCGGTGTCACCATCTTGTGGTTCAGTTCTTTTGTCTGAGAATTTCCGATAAATACAGTGGTAAACATATCTACCTGTGTATCTCTCAGTTCTTTCAATGTCATTACATTTGCAGTTTCACCTTCTCTTGCGATATTGGAAACTGTACCGCAGATCGTATCCGGTGATTTATATTTCATCATCAGATCACATGCTTTCTGCAGATAATCATGACGTTTTTTGCTTGACGGGTTATACAGACATACTACGAAATCTGCCTGTGCTGCTGCCAGAAGTCTTGCCTCGATCTTTTCCCACGGAGTAAGAAGATCACTTAAACTGATCAGGCAGAAATCATGGATCAGCGGTGCACCAAGAACTGCAGCTCCGCCTGTTGCTGCTGTTACACCCGGAATGATCTCAAGTTCTGTTTCCGGATAGTTCACCCCAACCTCATACATCAGGCCTGCCATACCATAAACTCCCGCATCGCCGCTGCAGATCATAGAAACTGTTTTGCCTTTCTTTGCTTCCTCAAAAGCAAGGACACAACGGTCTACTTCTTTCTTCATTGGTGTAGTCATAAATTCTTTTCCCGGGAAATATTCTTTTACCAGGTCAACGTATACCGTATATCCGATGATCGCATCACTTTCATTCATTGCACGGATTGCTTTGCCTGTCATCTGGTCATAAGCTCCCGGGCCGATTCCGATTACATATATTTTACTCAAAATGTATCCTCCATTCTCTGGCTGCCACTGCTGTGGTCACACCGTTCTCTCCATTTTTCTTCTGAAGCAGGCTGCCATTGCCACTGGCAAAAACTGCGCTTCTTTCACAGACATTATCCACACCTGTGATCTTCTTTACAAAAGGTGAGGGGGTAAATTCTCCCGGCACCTGTTTCAATTCATTTTCTGTATAAGTGCGAAATGGAATCTGCCAATCATGTGATAATGACAAAATTCCCTGTTCTTCTTTTTTCAGATCGATGCTGGCAATCTGTTCAAATGCTTCTCTGTACAGTTCTGACCTGTCAAGTATTTTCTGTGCAGCTTCTGCAATTCCCCCTGCATCCTTACCTTTACGGCATCCCATGCCCAATGTCAGACACTTTGGGACTACCTGGGTTGTATATGCGAAAGGCTGGCAGGATGTATGTACGGTAACTGCTACTCCACATTCTGGTTCTGTATCATCTTCCGCAGGTCTGACCGGATTTCCACATTCATCACATAAAAGCAGACCGTCCGGAAGCTCTCCCTCTACAGGAAATTCACTGTAAAATCCAACTCTCCTGCCTGCCAGAAGTGCAGCCGAAACTTCTTTTGCAGCTTTCATATTAAAAACTACTACAGTTATTCTTCTTCGCAAAGACATCCACAGCAAAACGGTGATGTAAATCCGTAGCTGTTGTCACTACCGGAACTGCATGTAAGATTTCGGCCACTTTCAGTGCCAGTTCATTAGCCCCGCCCAGATGTCCGGATAAAACGAGAAATCACGAAGTGGCCACATTCATCAATCACCAGTACGGCAGGATCGGATTTCTTTGATGCCACATACGGAGCAATGCTACGGACCGCAATTCCAGTGGCACCGATGAAGATCAGGGCGTCCGAATCAGCGAACTTCTTCCCTGCCCAGGCAGAAGTGCTGACTTTTATGGAATCCGGCAGATATTTACTTTTCTTATCAAGTACCACTGTCATGCCGATCGTTTCCAGGCTACGGCATAGTTTCTCCCCGGTTTCCTGTCCGGTAAGACTGAAGCATATGAGTGCAATTTTCATTTTCTTTCTCCACAATGATTCATCCAAACCGATTATGAATGATGAGTTTTGGACTTTGTCGCCTCACGGAACTCTGTAGTAAATTCCGGATCATACAGTTTAGAACGGTCATAATGTCCTGCTGCCACCGTGTCTCCAATAATCATCAGGGCAGTCTTTGTGATATTGTTCTCTGCTGCTGTCTTTGCGAGAGTCCCTACTGTGCAGACAAACGTCTTCTGCTCTGGCCATGTTGCTTTGTATACGATAGCTGCCGGTGTATTCTCTGTGTAGCCGCCTTCAATAAGTCGTCTGCTCAGTTCTTCCAGCATTCCTGTGCTTAAAAATACGACCATGGTTGCCTGATGTGCGGCAAAAGACTGAATGCTCTCTTTGGATGGAACCGGAGTTCTGCCTTCCATACGGGTGATGATCACACTCTGGGAAATATCCGGCAGAGTGTATTCCAGATTCAGAGCACTTGCAGCACCGCAGAATGCGCTGACTCCCGGGCAGTAATCATAGGCAATCTTTTTCTCATCCAGAATGTCCATCTGTTCACGGATTGCACCGTAGATACATGGATCTCCTGTGTGGAGACGAACAGTAGTTTTCTCCTCTGCCTCCGCTTTCTCAACAACTTCGATACTCTCCAGGGTCATCTTTGCACTGTTGT
>ENA-OQKD01000500-OQKD01000500.1-human-gut-metagenome-genome-assembly--contig:-NODE-500-length-10201-cov-2.481834_pt1 | contig 10201 bp, 13 predicted proteins | sample MGYA00242775_ERZ504792 | MGnify/ENA primary metagenome ERZ504792 (study PRJEB26092, sample SAMD00036401) | human gut metagenome | host: Homo sapiens | study: EMG produced TPA metagenomics assembly of...
CATGATCACTTCACACTGCAAAAAAAACAGCAGACATCCGTTTCCAGATTATCTGCTGTCATTATATCAGATATATTTATTGCTTTGTAGTATAAAGATATTATTCCACTTCTTCCGGTTCCATGCTTCGCATGTGTTCTTCGTTCTTTACAATCTCATACTTCTGGCGGTATTCCTTGAAGTATGTATAATATTCTACGCTGTCAGATGGGTAAATCTTGGAGTCATGAATATGCATATCCGGATTCTCATCTGCGCTCTTGAGCAGAGCTACCATTGCGCTCGCACAATGTGCAGCAATACGATTGAAGCTGTTGAGAATGTCTGTATAAACAGTTCCCTCTTCCAATCCGCAATTTCCGTTGCTCAGACGCTCTACATGATGCATCTTTAACTCATTACATAAAGAGGTTATCACCATTCCAAGAGGTGCGACTCTCTGTGCCATTTCCTTATCATCATTGAGGAACGCGCGGCAGGTAAGGTTGATCTCCTCACGGACTGCTTCCATTACTACATTCAGCTCATCCCAGGCTTCCTGTGAGAAGTTGGTGCGATTATCATGCATTTCACTGGACATATATGCGATATAAGATGCATGGTCACCGATTCTCTCGAAGTCATTGATGGTGTGGAGATAAAGAGATGCCTGTTTTGTCTGGGCACTGTTCATTTCATGCTTTGTCAGCTTCATCAGATAGTCGCCAAGTCGGCTTTCGTATTTATCAATCAGGTTCTCTTTTCTCTGTACCTTATCAAATTTATCCTGCTGGTATTCATTCAAGAGGTTCATGGCACGGTTAACGTTCTTACGAAGTTTTCTTGCCATACCACTCATAGCACGGTGGCACTGTCCGATTGCAAGTGCCGGGTAGTTCAGAAGACGTTCTTCCAGAAGATCGAAGTCTGCCTCGTCTTCCAGTTCCTCTGCACTGTCTTTTACAAGCCAGCATACCAGTTTCTCGATCTTAGGTATGAACGGGAACAGAACGCATACAGTTGCTACACGGAATACTGTGTTCAGTAAAGCGATAGAAACAGGTGTCATGATCATATCCATAAATCCGAAATGTACAATGACATTTACGGTATAGAAGATTATGGACCAGAGGATCAGACCAAATAAGTCGTTGATCAGGTAAACAAGTGCTGTACGTTTACCGTTTTTATTCGCACCGATTGCAGAGATCAGGACTGGACATGCAGCGCCTACTCCGATACCGAGAACGATCGGAAATGCACTGGAGAATGTCAGGATACCTGTTACAGATAATGCCTGCAGCACACCGACTGTTGCAGACGCACTCTGAAGCACTGCTGTAAATGCGATACCTACCAGAATGCCAATCAGCGGGTTGGAAAACATTGTCAGCATGTTTGTAAATGTCGGGCTGTCTTTCAGTGGTGAAACAGCGCCGCTCATTGTCTGCATACCCGTCATCAGGATTGCAAAACCAAGCATGATGTTACCGATGTTCTTGTGTACGGAACGTTTGCAGAACATTCGCATTATGATACCTGCAATAGCTACTACTGCGGAGATTGTTGCAGTAGACAGGATCTTCGCAATTCCATTCTTTCCATCAATATAGGAAAGACAGAGGATCCATCCGGTGATACTGGTTCCGATATTGGCTCCCATGATAATACCGATAGCCTGTTTCAGTTTCATCATACCGGAGTTTACGAAACCGATAACCATTACGGTTGTTGCGGAAGATGACTGGATTACACTGGTAACTGCTGTTCCAAGTGCAACTCCTTTCAGCGGTGTGTTTGTCATTCGATACAGGAAAGCTTCCAGCTTATTTCCTGCGACCATCTTCAGGCCGTCACCCATCAATGACATACCAAACAGGAATAACGCTACTCCGCTTAATAATGACAATATCATTGAAAAAATTTCCATCATTTTCTCCTTTGTCGTCAGACCAATTTCCACCCTCATCCCGGGAAATCGGCGCATAATGTAAGCAGGTTATTTTTACCTGTTTCTAACCAGAATTTAACCTGCCTTTTACTTTTCCATTTTTATTATGTCACGTTGAGAGCAATATTACAATGTTTGTTTTTTCAAAAATTATATTTTTTCCATAGCGTTGAAAATACTATCTCTTTTTTCTGTGATTTTTTTGCAATTTTCATAAAATTTTCTTGTATGCAAAAAAACACATATAAATATAAGCAAAAGTTGTATACAATAAATCGGACAGTAAAAAACATGGCGTAGAGTTGTTCATACGCCATGTTCTTAAATCTTACATCTCTATATATCCCGATTCCTGTAATTTCCTATCTCAAATGGTTATTTACAGTCCAAATTCCTCTGCCAGTTTTTTAAACTCTAGGCAATGAATTGATAATGGTATCGTAGGATACGCAGTAAGCCAGTCTTACATATCCAGGGCAGGCAAAGGAGCTTCCCGGAACCATGAGGATGTTATATTTCTTTCCAGCTTCGCAGAATGCTTTTTCGTCTGCTACCGGGGATTTTACGTAAGAGGTAGAATGCGCCCTGTGGTTTGATGCATTCGAATCCGCATTCTTTCAGGCCGTTGTATAATGCCAGACGGTTCTTATCGTAAGCGGCTACGTCTACTTCTGCATCTACGCATTTTGCAATGACTTTCTGGATCAGGGATGGGGCATTAACGCATCCGATGGTACGGTTTGCGATGGCGGCTGCTGTGATAAGCTCTTCGCTTCCGTCTGCTTCATCCGGAATTACCAGATAACCGATACGCTCTCCTGGAAGAGAGAGGGATTTGCTATAGGAATAGCCAACGATTGTGTTGTCATAGTATTTGGTCAGATATGGAACTTCTACACCGTCATAAGCCAGCTCTCTGTATGGTTCATCAGAGATCAGGTAGATCACGCTGCCAAATTCCTGCTGTTTTTTCTCAAGGATTGTTGCCAGTTTCCTGATTGTTTCTTCGGAATATACAACACCGGTTGGGTTGTGTGGGGTGTTTACGATCACGGCTCTTGTTTTTACTGTGATCTTCTGTTCAAATTCTTCGAGGTTTGGCTGGAATGTTGTGGTATCCGGTGAAATTTCCACAAGCTTGCCGTCAAAATTGCGGACATATGCACCGTATTCCAGGAAGTATGGTGCAAAAACGATTACTTCTTCCTCTGGATTGAGGATTGTCTTTAAAATTACGTTCAGTCCGCTGGCTGCACCTACAGTCATGATGAGGTTCTTTGCTACAAATTTAGTGTCAAAGCGGCGGTTGAGGGATTCTGCGATGGTCTGGCGCACATCTTCAAATCCGGCGTTGCTCATGTAGCCATGAAGTACGGTTGGCTCTACTTCATTTACCAGATCGATAATGGCTTCCTTTACACATTCCGGTGCCGGAACGCTTGGATTTCCAAGACTGAAATCATAAACTTTGTCTGCGCCGTAGATGGCTCTGAGACGATTTCCTTCTTCAAACATCATACGGATGGCTGAATTGTTCTGTACATAAGGTTTCATTTTTTCTGCTATCATAGTATATTCGCTCCTGTTCAGATGACTCCGGCTGACTGCCGAAAATCAAAATAATCTGTTTCTATTTTACCCTTATCATGGTAACGTGTCAATGTATGAAAATCCATTCCTAATAGGCTTCAACTTCATTTAGCACCCGAATCAAATAATCCCATAAATAATTTCTTTATCTCAATACATACAAAAACTGACAGTTTCTCCATAATGAGTCCCTGTCAGTTCTTATCATCATATTATTCTTTTCAGTTCTTCACACTCAGACGCACCAACGCTCTCTGAAGCTTGGCTTCTGCCATCTTATAATCATGGTCTGTGAGACCGCCTTTGGCGATCATTTCCTCGGCTCTCTTTTTGGCATCCTGGGCGCGTTGTTCGTCGATGTCTTCTTTCCACTCCCAGGTGGTTGCGAGGACACGGCATTTTCCGTTCATGACGGAGAGCATTCCGCCGATACAGGCTGCGGTTCTTCTGGTTCCATCTTCCAGTACAACACTGGCTTCGCCCATTCCGAGGGCTGTACAGTAGTTGCAGTGTTTAGCAAGAATGGCAAGATCACCGCTGATGCTTCGGCAGACTACACGTTCCACATCACCCTCAAAGAGCAATCCGTCCGGTGTTCCGATTCTTAACGGGAAAGTACTCATAGGTCATTTCCCCCTTTACTGCTTCTTCGCTTTTTCAAACACTTCATCGATTGTTCCCACAAACAGGAAGCAGCTCTCCGGAATGTCATCGCATTCACCATTGAGGATCATCTTGAATCCTCTCAGTGTTTCCTTCAGTGGAACATATTTACCAGGCATACCTGTAAACTGTTCGGCTACAGAGAAACTCTGTGACAGATATCTCTGTACTTTACGCGCACGGCTTACAGTACGTTTGTCTTCTTCGGACAGCTCATCCATACCCATGATGGCGATGATATCCTGAAGTTCTTTGTAACGCTGCAGAACTCGCTGTACAGATCTGGCGATCTCATAATGCTCGGTTCCTACGATCTCAGGGGAAAGAATACGGCTTGTAGAATCCAGCGGATCAACAGCCGGATAAATACCCTGACTGGAAATTTCACGTGAAAGTACGGTTGTCGCATCCAGATGCGAGAATGTAGTTGCAGGAGCCGGGTCAGTTAAGTCATCGGCAGGCACATATACAGCCTGTACAGATGTAATGGAACCCTTTCTTGTGGAAGTGATTCGTTCCTGCAGGTTACCCATTTCAGTTGCCAGTGTAGGCTGGTAGCCTACGGCTGACGGCATACGTCCCAGAAGTGCGGACACCTCGGAACCTGCCTGTGTGAAACGGAAATATTGTCAATGAAGAGGAGCACATCCTGGTTCTTCTCATCACGGAAATACTCCGCCATGGTAAGTCCGGAAAGTCCGACTCTCATACGTGCTCCAGGCGGCTCGTTCATCTGACCGTAAACCAGAGCAGTTTTGTCGATAACCCCACTTTCTTTCATTTCATTATAAAGGTCATTTCCTTCACGGGTACGTTCTCCAACGCCTGTAAATACGGAAAGTCCGCCGTGTGCAGTTGCTACATTGTGGATCAGCTCCATGATCAGGACTGGTTTTTCCTACACCCGCACCACCGAAAAGACCAATCTTACACCCTTTGCATAAGGACAGATCAGGTCAACGACCTTGATTCCTGTTTCCAGGATCTCTGTTGCAGGCATCTGTTCTTCATAGGACGGAGCCTGACGATGGATGGACCAGCGTTCCTTTGCCTCCGGTGCCGGAAGATTATCTACCGGGTCACCTAAAAGGTTAAATACTCGTCCCAGGCATTCCTCGCCTACAGGAACGGAAATCGGACCGCCTGTGTCCAGAGCTTTGGCGCCACGTACCAGACCGTCGGTGGAGTTCATGGCAATACATCTTACCACGTCATCACCGACCTGCTGTGCAACTTCGGCAACCAGCTTTGCGCCATTATTATCAATCTCTATGGCATTGAGAAGAGGCGGCAGTTCATCGTGCGCAAAGCGGATATCAAGTACCGGACCGATAACCTGCACTACCTCGCCAATGTGTTTTTCACTCATGTTAGTAATCTCCCATCTATTGGAAATTATATTTATTAAAGACCTTCTGCACCTGCAACAATCTCCGTGATCTCCTGCGTGATGCTTGCCTGACGCGCTCTGTTATAATAAAGGTTGAGCTGATCGATCATCTCTTCCGCATTACTTGTAGCCGCGTCCATAGCCATACGTCTGGCTGCCAGTTCACTTGCAGTACTTTCGCAGATACCGCCATAAACCAGACCTGCCAGATATTCCGGAACAATGGCATCAAATACTGTCTCTCCGTCCGGTTCATAGAGGATCAGATTTCTGGTCTCTACTTTTCCGCCGCTTTCCTCTCTGATGTCAGTCATCGGAAGCAATGAAAACACTTCCGGCTGCTGGGAAAGCATGGAATTAAAAACAGTATAGCATAATTCAATGTGGCCAAAAGTTCCCTTTCGAAATTCCGAGCAAAGTATATTTGCCATCTCAAAACAGTCCGCTACGGAAATATCTCCTGCTTCTGCAAACTGTTCTGTCAGGGCTTCGATCCCTCTCTGGCGAAAATATTCTACTGCTTTCTTTCCAACCGGCAGAACCATATAGTCCTTGCCCTCTGCAGAAGCCTCCAGACATTTGAAAAGATTGGCATTATATCCACCTGCAAGTCCTCTGTCACCTGCGATCACAACATAGCAGGTTTTATTATTTGTGGACTCTTTTGCATAGACAGAAGAGAAATCTGTGTTCTCTTTTGCAATGTCTTTCAATGTCTCATGAAGCTCTGTGAAGTATGGACGGCAGGTTTCTGCACGTTCTTTTGCCTTACGCAGTTTGGAGGATGCTACAAGCTCCATGGCCTTGGTAATCTGCATGGTACTCTGTACACTTTTGATGCGCAGCTTTACCGCTTTCATATTCGAAGCCATACGATACCCTCCTAATCACTTTATTTCTCAGGTCTTGTATTCAGGAAATTCTCTGTATACGCATCCAGCACGCTGCGAAGTTTCTGCTCTGTTTCCTGCTCCAGTTTACCTGTTGTGCGGATTTCCTGCATAACTTCCAGTCCTGCTGCATCTGTATCCAGATACGTATATAATCCAGATTCATATACACTTACATCTTCAACTTTAACTGCTTCCAGAACACCCTTTGTAACTGCATAAAGGATTGCAACCTGTTTCTCTACAGGAACCGGTGCGTTCTGATTCTGCTTCAGGACTTCTACGATACGGGCACCCTGTTCCAGACGTGCCTTTGTATCAGCATCCAGATCAGAACCGAACTGTGCGAAACTCTGCAGCTCACGGTACTGGGAATAAATCAGTTTCAGTGTTCCTGCTACTTTCTTCATCGCCTTGATCTGCGCATCACCACCAACTCGGGATACGGAGATACCAGGGTTTACAGCTGGCATGATTCCTGAATGGAATAACTCTGTCTCCAGGAAGATCTGTCCGTCTGTAATAGAAATAACGTTAGTAGGAATATAGGCAGATACATCACCTGCCTGTGTCTCGATGATCGGCAGTGCTGTCATGGAGCCGCCGCCATGTTCATCATCAAGTTTCGCTGCACGTTCCAGAAGTCTGGAATGCAGATAGAAAACATCTCCAGGATATGCCTCACGTCCTGGTGGACGACGGATCAGCAGGGAAAGTGCACGGTATGCAACTGCATGCTTACTTAAATCATCATAAATGATCAGCACGTCTTTTCCCTTATTCATAAAGTACTCGCCCATTGCACATCCGGAATACGGTGCGATATACTGCAGCGGGCTTGACTCAGATGCTGTAGCTGCTACAACGATAGTATAATCCATTGCGCCATTTCTGGTCAGGTTCTCTACTAATGTAGCTACTGTGGAACGTTTCTGTCCAATGGCTACATAGATACAGATTACATCTTTTCCCTTCTGGTTAATGATGGTATCTGTTGCAATTGTAGTTTTACCGGTCTGGCGGTCACCGATGATCAGTTCTCGCTGTCCACGTCCGATCGGAATCATGGAGTCGATCGCTTTGATACCTGTCTGGAGAGGCTGATATACTGATCTTCTCTCACAGATTCCAGGTGCCTTGCTCTCAATCGGCCGGAATTCTTTTGTATCAATAGGACCTGCTCCGTCAATCGGCTGTCCAAGTGCATTTACAACACGTCCAACCATGGCGTCGCCTACCGGTACAGACACGACCTTGCCTGTACGTTTTACGGTCTGACCCTCACCAATATTCTCATCTGAACCAAAGATTACGATGGAGACACTGTTCTCCTCCAGGTTCTGTGCCATACCAAAGCTTCCGTCTTCGAATTCCAGAAGTTCTCCTGACATACAGTTTACCAGTCCGCTGGCTCTGGCGATACCGTCACCAACCATAAGGATCGTACCTGTCTCGTTCTGTTGAATGGCATTTTCGTAATATTTTATCTGGCTTCGGATGACCTTGGATATTTCCTCAGGTTTTAATTGCATGTTTCCATTCCATCCTTTTATATTCTTTTATTTTTATACGACCATTTCATTCAGTTTCTTGGAAATACCGGAAATACGGCTCTGTACAGTACCGTCGAGCTGTACGCCCTCCAGTTCCACGCGAAGTCCGCCAAGTACGGATGCATCGGTCTTCTGGACCAGATACACTTTCTTTCCGCTTATCTTCTCAAGCTTCGCTTTCAGAGCTTCCATCTGAGTTTCACTGAGCTTCACTGCACTTGTTACTACTGCTTCCGCAATTCCATGTGCACTGTTGTAGCGTCGGATAAACTCTTCGCAGCATCCGGCAAATTCTCTCAGAATCTTACGCTCACACAATAATTTCATGAAATTCACCAGATATCTCTCTGCCTGCTGTCCGAAAGCCTCTTCGATCATCTTGAGTCTCTCTTCTTCAGGGATTGCCGGTTCTCCCAGCAATTTCAGATATTCCGGATTCTCTCGAAAAATCTGTCTGATCGCGATCATCTGCTCCATGATCTGTCCATCGAGCTTTTCTTCAGCGGCAAGGTCATACAGACTTCCGCCGTAAACTCTGGCAGTTTTTGTCATGATGCCTCACCCACATTCTCAATAAACTCGTCAATCAGTTTTGCATGATCTTCTTCATTAATTTCGCGCTCGATCACTTTTCCGGCAATCTCTACAGCCATACCACCAATCTCTTCTTTGATCTCGTTGACTGCTTTGCGTTTCTCCTGGGCAATGTCTTTCTCTGCCTTCTCTTTCATGGCAGTTACCTGACTGGAAGCCTCTTTGATCATCTCTTCACTCTGGATAGCAGCAGTTTTCTGCGCTGTCATCACAATGTCATTTGCTTTATTCTTGGCTTCCTGCATATTTTTTTCATATTCTGCTTTCATTGCCTGAGCTTCTTCTTTTGCCTTCACTGCATCCTGGATCTCTGCGTCTGCTTTCGCTTTGCGCTTGTCCAGCATCTCATTGATCGGCTTGAAGAGGAAACGTTTGATCAGATATACCTGAATAAAAACGGTTGCAAATCGTCGCTATAAAATTCCACGGCACAATTCCAACTAATTCCTGTACCTGCATGTTTGTAACCTCTGTCTATCTTAATGTGGATCATTCTACGGCTGCCGCCTGGATCATCCACAAGTTCCATATCGATGCCGCTTAATCTGTGATGTCCGGCATCTTAGCTGTTTTTTGTCAGCTCAGGAAGTTCATGAACATACCAGGTGCAACGAAGATAAGTAACAGACCGGTAACGAAACCATAAATACCGGTTGTCTCTGCGATCGCACATCCAAGAAGCATAGTAGAAGTTACATCGCCTTTACACTCAGGCTGACGTCCGATTGCTTCCAGTGCTTTAGCTACTGCATTACCTTCACCAATACCAGGGCCGATACCTGCGATAAGTGAACATCCTGCTCCAATTGCACAACCTGCTAATGCGATACCTTTTGCCAGTAACTGAAAATCCATAGTAAAACCCTCCTGTTAAATAATAATCTGCAGCTTTTTCCCCTTTACTGCGGTATTAATTTTTTCTGCTGTATTCCAGCAATCTTTCGGTTACCACCGCTGCCATTTCGCTCCGACAGTGATACGGCCATAACCATGATCAGCGGAAATCCCCTTTGTATGTTCCGCCAAAGTTTCTGCTACTCTTCTGCTGCATTTGCAATATACAGTTACTGTCAGCATACAGAAAATGAAGGCCTGCATGATTCCTGAGAACCAGTCAAAATAGACCGAAAGGATTGCAGGTACACCGACATCAAGAATCGGTATCTGTGACAGTACATCTCCCACTAAACCAGGGATCAGTCCCAGAAGTGCGGAACTTGCAACTGCCAGTGCTCCATAAATAAGACCATTGATTACTACACCGGAAAGGATATTTCCAAAGTGACGACACGCCATACTGACGGGTGTTGCCAGTTCAGAAAGAATATTAAACGGTGTCATAACCGGGATCGGGGTTGTAAATCCTTTGAGATAGCCGCCGAATCCACTGGTCTTGATCTTCTGTGCTGTGATCATAATGAAGACCACAACTGCCCATGCTGCCTCAGTTGAGAGGTCCGCTGTCGGGCTTCGAAGTCCCACAAGGCTGATCAGGTTGGAAACCACACTTGTTGCAAAAAGCGCTGCAACAAATGGTATCATGTGTCTGAATTTCTCACCCATATTTCCGATTACAAAGCTGTTGGCTTTC
>ENA-OQKD01000501-OQKD01000501.1-human-gut-metagenome-genome-assembly--contig:-NODE-501-length-10199-cov-8.160147_pt1 | contig 10199 bp, 10 predicted proteins | sample MGYA00242775_ERZ504792 | MGnify/ENA primary metagenome ERZ504792 (study PRJEB26092, sample SAMD00036401) | human gut metagenome | host: Homo sapiens | study: EMG produced TPA metagenomics assembly of...
AAGAGGGAATAAAAGTTTTAGATTTTCGATTACCCCTATAAAATTGTTTTTCAAAAGTCCTTTCATCAATTTTCCCCCCTTTACTAACAACAACATAATTTCATCAATCGTTGTATGGTCAATAATAATTTTTGGATATTTTCTTCTGGCTTTTTCAATATCAGAAACCAAAACATCTATCTGATAATCTCTTTTACGGTAAGCCACTATATCTTCTTTATCCAAAGATAAAAAATTCTTATCAGAACATCTCAAAATTGCATAATTGTAAATGAGATTATCTTTTGTTTCAGTAAGAATAATCTTGCCTTTATGGATAAAAGTAATATAATCAGCAATTCTCTCTAAGTCGCTAGTAATATGAGAAGATAAAAGTATTGAATGATTTTCATTTTCTACAAATTCTAAAAAAATATCTAATATTTCCTCACGCATTACAGGGTCTAATCCGCTGGTTGCTTCGTCAAGAATAAGCAAGTTCGGGTGGTGAGATAATGCAACAGCGATTGCTAGTTTCATTGTCATACCTTTAGAGTATTTTGAAATTTTTTGGTTACTATTTAAGGAAAATATTTCTAAATATTTATTAAACAAAGTAATATCCCATTGTTTATAAATTCCTGCCATAATATTTGAAAGTTGTTTTGCCGACAGATAATTCGGAAAATTATCGCCGTCATATACTACACCTATATTTTCTCGGATATGTATATCATTGTCATTCATTTCTTTTCCAAAAATCTCTATCGACCCTTTGTCTTTTTTGAGAGTATTTAAAATACATCCGATTGTTGTTGTTTTCCCTGCACCATTTTCTCCCACAAAGCCCATAACTGTTCCAGTTGGCAAATCAAATGTAACATTATCTAAAGCAAACTCTGAACTGTCATATTCTTTACAGACATTTGATAATTTTAAAGCATACTCCATATTATTCATCCTCCATGTAAAAAAGTGTTAGTAATTCTTGTAGTTTAGAAAGTGAAATATTGTTTGTACGTCCGATTTCTGCGGCAATTTGCAAATGTTCTTCTGCTATGCGTTGTTGTTCTTCTTGATAAAATTCTTTGTTTTGAGCAGATACAAAACTGCCCCTACCTATTGTAGTTTCAATAAAACCATCACGCTGTAAATCTTCATAAGCCTTTTGAACTGTGATTACACTTACATGAAGCGACTTTGCCAAAGCTCTCATTGAGGGAAGACTATCTCCAGCTGTCAATTCTTCGCTCATTATCATTGCCTTAATTTGAGAAGTTATCTGTTCATATATAGGCTTATTAGCATTATTGCTAATAATAATTTCCATATCTTACCTCATTTCAAAATGTACTTTTTGTATAAGTACATTTTAAACACTTTTTCGGATTTGTCAAGAAAAACTTATACTTCTGAATTATGTGCTAAATCTCTTATTTTGCGTATAAGCGTGTAAATCTGTAATGAAATACACGCTTTACATTATTTATCCTACAATCTTCCAGTTACTATCCTTATGTAGCACAAGCTCATACTGCGATACCTGCGTCGCTTTTGTCTGATTATCAAGGAATTTCACAGCTACCTTGACTTTTACATTGTCCCCGTCCTTTGTAAAGATAGGGTTTACCAATTCAGAATAAAGGTAGTCCCTGCCGATAGGCTCAACCACATTTCCAGATACATAGTAAGCAAGCTCTTTTTCCGTAGCTGTCGGGTACAACTTAAAGAATGTTTCCAGAAATGCGGTAGCGTCGTTTACGGTATCAGCGTCTACGCTTGCGTCTGCTTCTGGTGTCTTTGGCTCATAGTCCGATTTTTCGATTTCTGGTGCAAGGGTAGGGTTCTGAACGATTACCATATCCCCGTCAGCGTCCACATGGACTTTTACGGTATAGGTTGCTTTCACATTGTTTGTCTGTTCTCCCTCTTTTATCTGCTGATCTACTTCGTAGGTAGCAGAAAAAGTGTCCGTTCCCGACTGTTCAATACTCCATACAATCACATTTGTAACCGTGGAGCTGGTCGGTATATCCGTTCTGATTGTATCAACATTCAAGTCCTGCAATTCCTTTGTCAGATAACCGTTGATTGCCTGCGTCCTTGCTTCAATCGCTTCTTTGCTGTTGCTCCATGTATAATAGGACTTCGCAAAGTTCTTCACGAAATTTTCAATCCCGTTGGTGTCCTGCAAGCGAAGCTCAATGATTTCTTTTTCATGGGTGGTGTGCTGGTCGATAGCCGTAAAATTCTTATACACTCCAAAGCTCACACTTGCGATAAGCACTACCCACAACGCAATCACGGTTTTCTTATGTGTGCCTACCTTAACAGTACGCACCTTTTTTTCTTTGACATTTTCTGTCTGTTTCTTATTCTTCTTAAACATATTTTTCAAGTCCTTTCTATTGTTTTACTCGTCCTGCACCGATTAAGTGCTGTTGCCAGTAACTACTGCTTAGGTCTTCATATCCTATCGGGTCGCCTGCGTGGTACATCTGTGTCGGCGAAACAAGAATACCGACGTGTGTTACATACGAACCAGCGTTATAGGTGGAATGGAAAAACACCAAATCGCCTGCTTTTGCCTGCGAGAGTGGCAGATGTTGGGTTGCGTCATACTGTGCTTGTGCTGTTCTCGGTAAGGAGATACCAGCTTTTCCATAGCACCATTGCGTCAATCCCGAACAATCAAAGGAAGTATTCGGGTTACTGCCACCATACACATACTTCCAGCCTTGATATTTCAACGCTTCATTCATTACCTTTTGTGCCAGTTCTCCCGATACCTGCGGAACTGCTAAATACTGATTGACTACTTCCACATAGAACATATTTCCATAGCCATACCGCCAGCCCCCATTCTTAGCAACGGCTATCGGGTTGGTGTAGGTTACTTTCTTTCCACCCGATTTCTCACGGGCGAAGCTCTCTGCAAGATTAAAAGTGTGTTTTTTTCCTTTTCCTGCCACATATCCCACATAGCCACCGCCATAGTTATAAGACTGTATTGCTACATTCAAGTCGTCGATACCTTGATTTTTGCAGGAAGAAAGCAGGGACGCAAAATACTTACACCCCTGCTTGATTGAGCTTTCCGTATCTAAAGAGTTGGGCGGTAAACCCAGACTTTCCGAACTCTGCATAACATCTTCTGCCGTACCGCCACTTTCTACTTGAATGATAGCAAGTAGCACATTGACATACTCGGAGATACCGTTTTCTCTGGCGTACTTTTCCACCATAGGCTGATGTTTCAAGACTTCTGCGGATAAGTTCATACCCGTAATGCCAGAAGAAAAGTTGCTGTTCTCATCGTCGCTGTCCGCACTAATCAGCACCCCAAAGAAAAGCACCAGAGAAAAGAGGATAGGAAACAGACTGCCGATAAGAGCGATATGTTTCAGTTTCAGTTTCATTTTTTCTTCTGTCCTTTCTTCGTTACAAGGTTACGAGTTTTCTCTATGGTCTGTTGGTTCTTCTGGACGGTTTGTGTTTGCTGAACCTTTATCCTGCGGTCTTTGGTGTCATTCTGGTGTGTTTCCTGCGATACCACTTTTTCTACATTCTGCTGTTGTGATAAACTATGTACTGGCTGTGCAGGCTGGGTCGCTTTTCTATCAGAAGCACCAGAAGATAGCGGACGCTCTTTGATAACATTTGTCTTGACTGGCTCACTTGCTTTTGAAGTGGTCGCTGTGGCAGGGCGTTTCACTTCCTGCATTTTTTCCGCACTCGGCTTTGGAATGGTTGAAGCTGTGGCTGGTCGCTCATGGGGACGGGTAGCTCCCGTTGTCGCTGATCCGTCCGTCTTTCGCTGTGCCTGCCTTGCTTCTTGTGCCTTTTGAAGCTCCATACGCTTGTCAGCGATATTTTGTCTATGCTGTTCCTGTCTTTCCAAGCGTCCCGTCTGTCTGGACTGCTGTTCCTGCACCATGCCACGCTTAAAGTCAGACACGCTGGACTTTGCCTTTTCTTTTGCGGAATATACCGCATAAGCGGTCTGTGTCGGCATATCCTTGATATTTTCTTTGACAGCGTTTGCCTTGTCTTTTACTTTATTTTTCGTATCTAAGACAGCACCCACCTTTGAGCCTGCACGTTGTCCCATGCTGGACGTGGTATTGCCCCGATTTTTTTTAGAAGCGGTATTTTTCTTTCAGCCCTTTTGCCAGCAACGGCACTTCCAGCCACCGCACCAGCGACACCGCCCGAAATACCGCCAGCACTTACCGCCCTTGCAATACGGTGTTCCATACGCCTAGCCCGATGTCGCATAAACAGATACGGTCTGCGGAATATGCGTCGTCCCATGCTTTGACTGTCGCCAGCATTAAGTGAGAACATACTCATTAAGTCGCCCAGCTTCATATAAATACCAGCAAAACACACTATCTGCAAGAACGCCACCATGAAAAACGGGTAGTCTGTGGAGATGTTATAAAACATACTGGAAATGCTGAACGCCACCGTTACAATGAGCGTTATTCCTGCCCGTGTCATTATGGTATTAAATACCCTCACGATTGCCTGCTTTGCCATGCTTTCATAGCTCGGTATCATGGAAAGTAGAAAGCTGATAGGTAAAAACATTGCAAAGATAATAAAGAGTATCTGGCTGAACAACATCATACCCGTAAGCAAGAATACAAATATCGTGATACCTAAGTTAAAGAATAGCAGGAAGAACACCATACCTAAACGGTTTACGACCTGCGGTATCGTCAGATTGTTGTTGTCATTGTCCTCGATTTCTGTTTTCACGACTTCCTCTCTGGTCTTGCCGTCCTCGTCCTCTGGACTTACTGATACCAGAGCTTCTACACGGTCTGTCCCGATTTCCTCTGCGTTGCTGTTACCAAATTGAAGCAAGAGCCACGGCTGTTCCACTTGAATGGAAAACAAGCTGTCCCGTATCAAGTCCACGCTGTCCTTGCCCTCGCTGTCAGAGTTGGGGAGCATGATTTTTGTTCCCAAGTCCAAAGAAGCGGTACTGATGTCTGATGAAAATTCATTTATCTTCTTGATGTAATCGGGAGCGTAGGCAATAAAGGAAGCGGACAGCACGAACACCACCACAAAGTTGATAACAGCGTGAAGTGCCTTGCTGGTTTCCCGTTTGATAAGTCCCGTATAGGCAACATAAAGTCCCACTATTAAGATAATGAGAAGCAGGAAACCGACATAGAAGCCCGTAGAAGAAAAGCCGTTCTCGGTAACGCCTGCAAGGGTCTGTATGCTTTGTCCGATACTGTCTGCCATATCGTTAATAAAATCAAGTTTGTATGCTTCCTGCACCACATAGCCCGTAGCATTGCTTAAATAAAGGCTTATCGTCCAGACAAAATTGGTAATGCAGTAAAGTCCGTACTGCACCGATTTTCCGATACCGTCCAGCCAGTTCCATGGCAACCACGACCAGCTATTATCCACATAAAAATCAAGCTGGTAATTCGACAGCGGATATTTTGAGTAAAGATTTTCTGCGTTTATGGTATCGTCCACAAGCCCCGTCGCATGAGCCACCGTCCCCAGAAGTGAGAGCAGGATAAGGGAGAGTGCCACGACAAACAGAGCCATTTTGAGAAAGTGAAGTATCTTCCTTTTTGTGAACGCACCTTTTATCCTTTCTTTCATCACTCCACCTCATTTCTCTGTACGGGCGGTCTGGTATCAAAGGCGTGTAGCAGTTCTTCAAAGACTGGGTGTATCTGCACCACACCGACACGCCCGTATAAGTCCTGCAATAAGCATTGTCCGTTCTCCAAATCACGCAAGCGTTTCTGGTTGTTCTCGTCGTCCTTGTCGATACCGAAAAATTCTAAGGTCTGCTTTATCTCGTTGATGTCAGTAGAACGAAAGGCAAACTTCAAGCCGATATTGTTTTTCAGACTTTCCTTTGACACGTCGCCAGAAGATTGTGTAACAAAATAGACGCCTGCCTGCATAGCTCGTCCAGCACGCACCAGCTTATTTGATAAAGTTTCGCCTTGTGCCACATTTAAGAACGCCCACGCTTCGTCAAGGTCTACAATCTTAAAAATGCTTCTGTCTGAATGGATAAAATCAAGGGCAAAGGTACTAATCACAATCAGCATAGACACCGACAATAATTCAATGGTCGTGTATTCCTCAAATGTTGTATCCTTATCTGGTAATACTAAGTCCGCTACTTGAATGATATTGAGTTGGTTATCCAGACTGATTGCATTTTCCACCGTACCGTCTGAAAACAGCAGGTGTGCAAAGTCGTAGTCCGTGAAGCTGTCGATATGTTCTGCGATATTTCTTGATATGGGTGTATCTTCACGGCGTAGCTCGTCTATCACATGGAGCAAGCCCCGACTGTCGCTCTGGGTAACGGAGCGTACCGCCTTACGAAGTACAGGGAATTTTTCGCCGTCCCTAGAGGAAATACCCGTAAGGAATGTTAAGATGTCGATTGCCAGACTTTCAGCGTCTTTTACATTCTTCATAATCACGAACGGGTCAAGAAGTCCTGCATTGTCCTTGTCGCTGGTAAGGTTTACGATATTGATTTCATGGGCGATTTCTGGGAGCGTTTCTTTCCAGTTGCCCCTCTCAGCTTTGGGGTCTAAAATGACTGCTTGACCGCCAAACAGCACCGCATAATATACCAGAAGATTGTTGCAGAATGACTTTCCACCGCCAAGCGAACCGACAAAAGCAGAAGCAAGAGCGTTTGTTACTGTACCTTTTACACCCTGCGAAGCTAACGACGGTTGCAGGTACACATTTCTTCCCGTATCAACGGAATAGCCCATATAGATACCCGTAGTTTCCCCTAACTGCTGGGTCGCACCAAAACCAAGACCTGCCAAGAAATCTGATTTTACATACTGCACGTAGTCATTGATATATCGCTTGCTGGCAGGAAGAAATTCAGAATGAAGCCCCAGCATATCCCCAGCAGGACGCACCAGCTTTACATTGAGGTCGTCGTAAAAATCTTTGACTTCATCACAACGGCGTTTTAATTCGTCCAAATCATCAGCCGATACACGCACTACATAAGAGAGCTTATACATACTTTCTTTTGTCTGGTCTAAGTCCGTTTCCAGCTCATCCACGCTGTCTAATGCGTCCACCACATTTGAGCTTGTTTCACTTCCTGCTTGATAAGCGTGATTGTCAAGGTCTTTCAATTCCTTTTTCTTGTTGCGGACGGTTGTTAATGCTTTACGGTTCTCCACGATTTCTACATTCATAGAAGTATCAACGGGGAATGTGAATTGCTGTTGCTGGAAATAGAAGATTTCAGACGACGGAAAATCAAGCTCGCCAACAATCGCATTGACGGTAAAGTAGGACACATAGCTTTCCCTGTCCTCATGTTCCAATCGCAAATACCGCTGGCTTTCCTCAATCACACACCTTGTCGGACGGATAAGGTCGTAGTATTTTATCAGCGTTTCTTTCTGTAATTTCTTCTTTGGTAGCTGGTACTCATAATCTTCATAGGCGATACCGTCCCTGCCGTAAAGATGTTCCATGAGATACCCAAAATCATGGATTTCCAAGCGACGCACCTTAAAGCGACGGGAGATTTTATTTTCCAGTAACTTTTCCATTTTCATGTAACGGTTGATTTCATCATTCGGCATGGAAACAAAGTCATTCATCAGCGTGTGGTTTACTTCATGGAGAAATTCCGTGAACGTCAGCCACGCCGATTTTTTGATGTTCTTCAGATTGAGCTGTTCTTCCGTAACCATGAGCTTAAAACCAAGAAAAAAGCGGTAGTCCACTTGATTGTCCCCAATCATAGATACTAACGCTTCGGTCTGTTCGTCTATCTTCTGGCAGGCAACTTCCTTTAATTTTCCAGTTACCAGCTTCTTTGACTGTTCCTGCATACTTCGTATGGAACTTTCTGTGGCAATCTGCAAGGCATGAATTTTACCCTCACGGGATTGTGCGATAAGCTGTCGAAAACTGTCATGCACAATAAATTTCTGCTCTGCGGATAGGAAAGAATAGTTGTACGGTATCAGCTCATAGTAAGCGAATACCTCATTGTCCTTGTTCCAGACAAGGTTATTGTCAATATATTTTATCGGGAACATACGTCACACTCCTTACTGCCGTGATTGTTTCATTTAATGTCTGCTTATGCAGTTTTACAGCTTTTCCTGCATAAGTGATTTTCGGTCGCAAGGCATAGGTTATCTGTGATTTCAAAAAGCTGTACGGCTTCTTTCCGTCAAAGGTTTTCTGCGACATGAACCAAGTGAGAGCAACGGGAATACCGAAGTATTTGAGAAATGCTCCCTCAATCATGGAAAGTGGGGGAATATCCCCAAACAGAATGATGAGAAATTCCGTAATCACAAACCATGTAATCTGTGTAAAGGTAACGGGAAAGGGTAAGTTAAAGTCATTGATTGCATACAAGACTTTTTCCACGTTCCAGATACCCGTATAAGATTTAATCTTTTTCAAGTTCTTTCAGCTCCTTTCGTAGATTTCTAAATGGAAAAGGACAGCCATGTTTCAGACTGTCCCTTAAAAGAGAAATACGCTGTCAGTAGCAACAATGCTTGTCGCTGATCTTCCAGCGTTAGTATGGTATCTCGCACATACCTCGGCTTGTTTCAATGAAGCAACCGCCCATATCCAAATCTCGCCCGTAGGCTTCATAGTCAATGTAGTTCTGCAAGCTGGGTGGAATATCCCCAAGTGCGTTCAATTCGTCTATGTAGTAGTAGGCAACGTCTGTCATGGTTTCACAGTCGGGATAAAAATAAATATCGTCCTTATGTTCCACGACTTCTTCCAGCGTTCCGTAGTAGCTGATAAATTCGTCCAGACACTCTACGATATAGTCGGGAAGTTCCTCTATCATTTCATACATCTCGTTGAGTTCTTCAATGGAAACACATTCCCCTATGTCAATGGGGAAGTTGTCGGTATCATGGATAGCGTATTCCTCATACCGCTCATTCAAGCCGATTTTTTCTTTCACATCTTCCTCGTCAATGGGAAATGTGAACCAAGCACCGACTAAATAGCCCTCGTTGTATTTGCCAAGATTAGCAATATAAACCGCCATATCATCAATCATAAGCACCACCTCATTTCCTACTCTGGCAGTTCAAAGATAGTGTGTTCCGTTACAAGATAGCGTCTGTTTTCCAGCAAATGAGAAGCGTAGGCTCCAAAGTCAAAGTAATATTCTTGACAGTCCTCGGATAAATGTTTGAACGTCGGGTCATTCATCAGCTTTTGTCTTGCAACATCTATCATACTTTTACAGTCGTGATAAACGATAATCACGTTCCTGCAAATATAAAGTGCTTCTAAGTTCTCAAACACAGTAAGAAGTGCGATATATTCTTCCTGCATATCGCTGGAAAGCTGGTGGTACATATAATCTAATTCGTTGAGTTGATACACACTTGTATGTTCGTGGACTTCATCAGCATAAGGCAACACCTTTTCGATAATGCGGTAATCCCCACTTTCTGCACCGACACCTAGCTTTTCTTCAAACTCAGCAACATCTATCGGCAGGTCGAACCAGTACGACGTTGTTTCTTCGCCAGTTGTTCCTCTCGTTTCCACCAGCACCCTTGTTTCCTGCATTGTTCCTCACGTCCTTTCTGTTGTTTCATCACATCTTTTAAGGTCTGGTACGACATACCAAACACATATTTAGAAAAATCTTCTAACTGTCTTTCTTCATAGTCGGCAGGGTTCAGTCGTTTCATTTCATGCCACACCTTACGCTTGTAAGAGGGCAGGTCGGAAATGTATTCACAGCCGACGTTTGCCTGCATATCCTTAAAAATATCGTTCATTTCATCACTCCAATCTGAAATTTTAGGTAAGAAAAAAGCAGTCAATCCTAAGACTAACTGCTTTGTGTGTGGATATAAAATCTAAATTCTATTGTATAACTTTTCTTAGCCAATTATCTCTAAAGAAAATCTGTTCGTCAGTATGAAACCAATGTTCTCCGTCATTCATAACGGTAAGATTTGCACAATGTCTATCAATAAATTTATCTACCGTTTGACGTGATGTAAGATTATCATGTTCAGCATACAAAATTTCAGTAGGCGTTTTCCAATTTATCGGGTTTGCCCGAACAAAACCATAGATATTCCCACGATAATGTTTCTCCAAAAATCAGTTGGTATTTCTTTCTTTCAGTAAAGTTCCTTTTCAAGTCACATTCGCCCAGCTCATCATATCTA
>ENA-OQKD01000502-OQKD01000502.1-human-gut-metagenome-genome-assembly--contig:-NODE-502-length-10195-cov-3.257052_pt1 | contig 10195 bp, 16 predicted proteins | sample MGYA00242775_ERZ504792 | MGnify/ENA primary metagenome ERZ504792 (study PRJEB26092, sample SAMD00036401) | human gut metagenome | host: Homo sapiens | study: EMG produced TPA metagenomics assembly of...
TTTTATTTTCGATCAGTGTCGCGGTACAGGTACTGTACGGTATCAAGAGTTTTTATTTAGGTTCTCCTGACCTCAAAGACAAAAACATACCACAGATTCTTCCACAGACTTCCAGAGTTTTTTTTTACCTATCTCCATATAGGGGGAATACATTGGAATCTGATACAATACAAACCCTTCTGCCACCAGGTTTCTTTTTTCAGTCCGCTGCACAGCTCTGCAAAGTCTTCTTCAAAATAAATAGGATAATAAAATTCTCCTTCACGGCGAACGTTTAAGATATTGTGTTCCACGCTTGAACACCTCCTGTTCTTTTATACATACTTCAAAAGACTGACTCCTGTCCGGCCTTTTTTAGTTTTTCCGGAAATTTTTTCAAAAATAAACCGGCCTTTTCCTCTGACAGAAATAATATCGCCTTCTTTTGGTTCATATCCATTGGAGGTGATCAGCTTTCCGTTTACAAAAACCTGACCGCCCTCGATATAAGAAACCATGCTGCTTCTGGATGCCTGAAAGGCAATGGCAATAAGAGCATCCAGACGTACAGACGTACAGGTTCCGGAAACTGCAGCAAAGCCGGGATCGGGAAGCTCCTCCGGGTTTTCTACCTTTGATACAGTTACAGTTGTATGACGGACCCTTAAGAGATTTTCCATAATAAAATCCGCGATCTTGTTATGGCAGAACACCCAGGCCCCATGTTCTTTTACAAGAATATCTCCGATCACAGAGCGTTCCACTCCCAGACCAAGAATGGTTCCAAGATAATCTCTGTGTGTAAGCGCCTCCGAAAATTTCGCTGCCTTCGGTTCAATTTTCAGACAGCAGATCGGATATTCCCAGTAGAATCCCAGATCTGCGGGATAAAAAGCTATCATCTGACGCTCCGCCCCGTCATATCCGCCCTGGCTCTCCATAACAATCCCCGGAAAACGCGCTGCCTGGCCTGTTACCAGATTTGTTCGTTTAAATTAAGAAAATCCGAAAAGGTGACAATATCTCTCTGATAAGAGAGATTTGCCAGTTCCCGGATTCTCTTAATGAAAAAATCGTCTTTTTCCATCGTATATTAATATCCTGCTCTTACTGACGGAACAGATCCTCCCAGAATATTCTGGAGATCACCGGTAATGTCAACATTGGATGGTCCCAGTACAAAGATATAGCTGGATACCTTCTGAAGACTTCCGCCCAGAGAATAACATGCGCCTGAAGTAAAATCAATGATCCGCTGCGCCAGCTCCACATCAATCCCCTCAAGATTCAGAATGACAGTAGAATTGTCAACCAGTGTGTCAGCGATCTCACGGGTATCCTCCATGGATGTCGGCTTGATCACACAGACTTCCATATTCACAGACTGAGAGCTTCTGCGGCTGCTTCTCATAGGAGTGATCTTACTGGATGAAGTACGGATCGGCTTTTCCTGTTTTACAGGAGTAACTCTGGAAACAGAAGAAGCAGATTTCGGACTGAATTTCTGAACAGGTTCTTCCTCCTCTTCATCGTCCAGTTCATCATACTCGTCGTAATCATCCTCTTTTTTCTTTCCGAATTTCTGGAAAAATTTCTTTACCGGCTTTTCTTCCTCGTCATCATCCAGAAAATCATCATCGGATTCATCCAGGATATCATCATCCAGAAAATCGTCCTCATCGTAATCGTCATTCAGTTTCACTGCATCTAAAAGCTTATCTAAAACGCTCATTTTAATCTCCAATCTTATTCTTTGTTTCGCTATCGCACGTAATTTCTTTCTCCGAAAATCCCCGTGCCCACACGAACCATTGTTGCGCCCTCCTGGACAGCCACCTGATAATCTCCGGTCATCCCCATACTCAAAACGCTCATACTAACATTATTAATGTTTTTTGCCTCAATGTCAACACTTAATTTTTTTAATTGTCGGAAAAAATCACGGTTATCCTCTGCATTTTCCACATAAGGAGCAATGGTCATAAGCCCCTGTACCTTTATATGAGGAAAATCTGCAATAGTTTCAATAAGGGGAAGAACCTCGTCCATTTTCAGTCCGAATTTACTTTCTTCCTGAGCAACATTCACTTCCAGAAGAACAGGAACGCAGACATTATGCTTTGCTGCCTCCTGCTCAATAGTCTGCGCAAGGCGCAGAGAATCCACAGAATGGATCATGGAAACCTTATCAACAATGTATTTGACCTTATTTCTCTGCAGGTGACCGATCATGTGCCACTGAATATCCTCAGGAAGCTGCGGATGCTTGTCCATGATCTCCTGTACCTTATTTTCACCAAAGCATCTGGCGCCTGCATCATAGGCTTCCTTCAGCATGGATACCGGCTTTGTTTTGCTTACAGCGATCAAAGTAACCTCTTTCGGGTCACGCCCTGCCATTCTGCATGCCTCGTCAATGTTTTTTCTTACCTGTTCCAGATTTTCTGTTATCATAAATTCCTGCCTCCAGACTAATATAAAATCTCTTCTTCATTTACTTTGTCTGCATTACGTACAATGTGATCGTACCGTGAGAGTCCATAAGAAGTATTTTTGGATACAATAGCGTATTCTTCATTCTGGTCAAGAACCTCTATCCTGCGGAAAACAGCATATCCCTGATTGGTACAGTAAACGCCTTCCAGAACTCCTACGTCTTTGATTACATACCGGCTCTGATCCTCCTGGCAGACGACCACATCGCCTTCTTTGAATTTCTTTTTATCTACATAATAAATGTAGTCCGGTTCCTTTCCTTCTTCTGTTTCAGTACTCTCGTCCTCGATCTGTGCATAAATATCAGCCGCAACAAAAGCAGAAGTGCTATTTCCATTTTTGTCCGCACCCTCCACCATAAATCCAGTCTGCTGAGTTTCTTTATCCGTTGTGGCATATTTGGACGGAATGGTATAAAATTCCTTGGTCACAATGGAAGACAGAGGAATCTTCAGCCCGGTAACAGTGTTGGTCACAAGCTCAATCTCTACAAAACGGTCAGAAGCATAGCGGATCAGTCCTTTGTTAAAATCAATCTGACCATATTTCTGGCCGTCGATCTCTATAATAGAAAAATCTCCGTTCTGAGTTTTATCGTCTTTCAAAAATTTCACCCGGACAGCCGTTCTGTCAGCAAGCTTTGCCTCCTGTTTTTCACTGAGAGGGATCAGCAGACTCCAGCGTTCATCAGTGATAAGAGTATAAACAGGATCTCCCGCTTTTATGGAACCGCCTGTTTTCAGATCAGTTTCGTGGTAAGCATTCTGATCAAAATCCACTGCGGATAAAGTGGATACGCTTTTATTTTCGTAGCCGTCCATGGAATAGAGAACAATTCCGTCGCTGTCTGCTTTTGTAACCGCCTGACCTCCCAGAGATACCGCGCCTCCTTCGGAGGTTCCTGCATACTGAAGGATATTTCCCTCCAGAGTATATTTAAAGCTGTACGTATTATTAAATTTGCTTGGATTAAAGCCCTTGGAAAAACTCATCATATCATTGCGGATGCTGGTCAGTTCTTCAGGAGTCAGCTCGGCGCTGTTTTCTGTTGCCTTAGAGCTGCTGATCCCGTAAACAGGTCCATTGGCATTGATCTTATTGCCCTCTCTCGCATAATAGGTGATAAATCCGTCAGAATCTGCTTTATAAATGGACTCTTCACGTATGGCGAGCCCTGTGTATGTTTCATTTCGGGAAAGAGGTCCGGAAATGACCTGATAGGATTCTACTGTATCAGATGCCAGATATACGATCATACTGAATATCATATAAAGCAGCAGCACCCCAAAAATAATGGTTCCGATATTCAGGCCGTAAAATAGTTTTTTATTTTTGAAAGAAGCCCCGGGCTTCTTGATGATTTATTGTGATCAGGCAAAAAAATGCCTCCTTTAAATAACTTTTTTCAGATATACGAACCCATTGTAACATTTTAAACCCTGTCTGACAAGAAAAAGAGACAGTTTTTTCTCTGTGGTCCATAAACCGGAATATAAATTTTTTGCAGTTTGCGAACATATTTTCCGAATATTTGTTTGCTATCCAGAAAAAAGTATGGTATAATAGCGAAAACGGAATGAAGCGGAAATTTTGGAGGTAAAAATATGGCATACGGCAGAATCAGTAAAAAACAGCAGGAAATACTGGATTATATTAAAAATGAGATTCTGAACAGAGGATTTCCTCCGGCAGTACGTGAGATCTGCGAGGCAGTCCATCTGAAATCTACATCCTCTGTTCATTCTCATCTGGAAGCCCTGGAAAAGAACGGTTATATCCGCAGAGACGCAACAAAGCCAAGAGCGATTGAGATCCTTGACGATCAGTTTAATCTTGTGCGCAGAGAGGTTGTAAATGTTCCTTTAATCGGAACCGTAGCCGCAGGGCAGCCTATTTTTGCAGTGGAAAACATTGAGGGATACTTCCCTGTGCCGGCAGAGTTTATGCCAAATGCCCAGAGCTTTCTTCTGAAAGTAAAGGGAGACAGTATGATCAATGCAGGGATTTTTGACGGCGACCAGGTTCTGGTAAAACAGCAGTCCTCTGCTGAAAACGGAGATATGGTAGTGGCTCTTGTGGAGGATGCAGCCACAGTCAAAACCTTTTATAAAGAAGACGGCTACTATCGTCTTCAGCCGGAAAATGATGAGATGGACCCGATTCTCGTTCATGGAAATCTTCAGATCCTTGGCAAAGTATTTGGCGTATTTCGTTTTTATAATTAATCAGATCAGACAGAAAAGGATCCCCGGATGCTGTGGATGAAAAACAACAGCTTCCGGGGATCCGTCTTTCTTATCAGAAAATATTTTTACAAACCGCAGGATTCTCAAAAATCTCCTCCTGCTGAATATTTCCGCCTTTAAGTTTACATAATGTTTTTACTGTAAACTTGTATCTGATAAGCAATCTTATGCAGACTGTCTTATTCAGCCAGAAATTCTTCCATTTCCAGAACCTTTCCATCACGCCAGATTCTTTCCAGGTCATAGAAGAGACGGTTCTCCTCATCAAATACATGAATGATCAGATCGCCGTAATCCATAAGGATCCAGCTTGAATTTCTGGTACCTTCAATCTGTTTTGGCTCATATCCTGCTTTTGTAAGCATCTCTTCTACATTGTCAACCATAGCCTGAACCTGATTCTGGTTGCTTCCGCTGGCAATTACAAAATAATCTGCCAGTACAGAAACCTCATGAATATCAATTACTTTTACATCCATGGCTTTTTTGTCATCAAGAGCTCTTAAAGCAATCTTTGTCATTTCCTTTTCTCTGTTCATAGATCAAAGCCCCTTTCCGGCAGGAGAATCAGCTTCCCTGCCTTTTTGTATGTAAATCTTTGTAGTAAGCAAACGCATCTTCTGTTGCAGAATCAATTTCTCCCGGAGTCTCCTCCAGATACTCCAGGGTATCTTTCAGGATCACATACATGCACTCATCCAGATCCTGAAAGGCAATTTTTCGGATCTCAGGAAGATTTTGCGCCCTGTCCCCTGCCCGGCTCAATATAATCTGCAATATAAACAATCTTTTCCAGAAGACTCATATCCGGCTTTCCTGTTGTATGGAAAGCAATGGCAGAAAGAATTTCGTTTTTTTCTGATCCCATATTTATCCTTTGCCACAAAAGCGCCCAGCTTTGCATGGAGAAGAAAGGGATGTTCCTTTTCAAATTCTGTTACCGGAATCTTGTTTTCCCCGCACATTTTCAGTTTCTTTTTGTTGGGAATACATTTGGCGCAGTCATGAAGAAGTCCTGCCAGCTGCGCATCCGCTATGGGGCAGTCATGAGCCATTGCCAGAGCTGCACAGGTATACATAACGCCAAGGGTATGATGAAACCTGTTCTCATCCAGATATTTTGAAAGTTTTTTCTGTATTTTAATAAAATCGTATTCAGCCATTGTATTCAGGTTCTCCTTCCGGCGCAAGATAAATATGATGTTCACGGATATAAGAAACCACCGGATCCGGAACATAATAGCGAAGACTTTTTCCTTCCTGGATCCACTGCCGGATCAGCTGACTGGAAATATCAATATTCAGCGTATCCAGCTGGATAAAGCATCCCCCGTACTGATGAGAAAGATATGTCATCTCCTGATCCAGACTGAGAGTGGGAACATGGTTTCTGGCAGCGACCACAATGGTACAGGCCCGGCAGATCCGGGCAGGCTCCTTCCAGGTGGCAAAATCATAAAGTGAGTCTGCTCCGATAATAAAATAATAATCTGTGTCCGGATTTTCCTGTTTCAGCCGCTCCAGAGTACGATAGGTATAAGTATACCCGTCTTCGTTCATTTCTATCAGCGAAAGTTCAAAATGAGGATTTCCCTCAATGGCTTTCTGCACCATGGAAATCCTCTCTTCATTGCTTGCTCTGCCCTGACGGTTTCTTTTGTGCGGAGGGTTTCCGCTTGGCATGAACCATACACGGTCAAGACCCAGCTGCTCATATGCTTTTTCTCCGAGAATCAGATGGCCTACGTGAACAGGATCAAAGGTTCCTCCCATGATTCCTATTTTTTTTCGATGTGAAGCCATATTCATTCCTCCTGTATTATGGCAGAATGATTTTTTTCTTGTCTTTTTTTCCTTCCCGGTAAAGTACGATCTTACGTCCGATCACCTGGACAACCTGGGAATGTGTTCTTTCTGCAAGAACCTCCGCCATCTGGCGGGGATCATCCAGACAGTTCTGAAGAACGCTGATCTTGATCAGCTCCCTGGCTGCCAGCGCCTCATCCACAGAAGCTGTATTCTCCGGTGTGACACTTCCCTTGCCAAGCTGAAGGACCGGATCCATTTTCATTGCCAGGCTTTTCAGATAAGCTCTCTGTTTACTTGTCATAACTGTAACCAGCCTTTCTAAAATATCACTTATTTATAATAATCAAAGTCAAATCCGTACATGCGCACGGTATCGCCTTCTTCTATGCCAGCATTTTCCAGTCCATCAAGGATACCTCCATCCTTAAGGAAACGCTGGAAGAAGGCAAAGCCTTTTTCAGAATCCAGATTGGTATAACCCAGCATTTTTTCAATCTTCGGTCCTTCCACAACAAAGACATGAGGATCATCCTCCGCCTTTGTGACAGTATAAGGAAGATTTTCTGTAATAAGAACATCCTCCGGGAAGAATTCCTGTTCAAATACAATACGCTCCGCAGGGCTCTCATCAAGGAGCTGCCGGATACCGAAAAGCAGTTCACGGATTCCCTGACCTGTTGCCGCAGAAACAGGATATACCTTAATTCCCTTTGGCTCAAATTCAGCTCTCAGGCGATCCACCGGATTTTCCTCACCGTCCTCAAAGATACAGTCGATCTTGTTGGCAGCGATCAGCTGAGGTCTTGCTGCGATTTCCGGATTATAAGCTTCCAGCTCTTGTTGATCTATAAATATCATCACCGGATCACGGCTTCTGTAGAAGCCGCATCTACAATGTGAACCAGGACCCTGGTTCTCTCAATGTGGCGGAGGAATTCATGACCAAGGCCTACGCCCTCAGACGCGCCCTCGATCAGTCCAGGAATATCTGCAATTACAAATCCGCCGTTCTCTGTATCCACAACGCCCAGGTTCGGGCTTAATGTTGTAAAATGATAATTGGCAATCTTTGGCTGGGCATTGGTAACTCTGGAAAGGAAAGTAGATTTTCCAACATTTGGGAAGCCCACCAGTCCCACATCTGCGATCACCTTCAGTTCCAGAAGAACCTCCAGCTCCTGAGCAGGCTGTCCCGGCTGGGCATATTTCGGCACCTGCATGGTGGCAGTTGCATAATGCTGATTGCCTTTTCCGCCTCTTCCGCCCTTTAACACAACCTGTCTTTTATTATCACCGGACATGTCGGCAATGACCTTGCGGGATTCTGCTTCCATAATAACCGTTCCTTCCGGAACCTTAAGAACAATATCCCTGCCATCTCCGCCGTGGCAGCGTCTTTTGCCGCCTTCTTCTCCGTCCTCTGCTTTAAATTTTCTTTTATGCCTGTAATCTCCCAGAGTGTTCTGTCCCTCGTCCACTTCAAAGATAACGTCTCCGCCTCTTCCGCCGTCCCCGCCATCCGGACCGCCGTTGGGTACGTACAGCTCTCTGCGGAAGCTTACATGGCCGTCTCCGCCCTTACCAGAACGGATAATGATTTTTGCTCTGTCTGCAAACATAAAGTCGCTCCTTATACTGTAAACAAAAGGCTTCAAACCATGAACGATTTGAAGCCCTTACGCCAAACTGATTATTCTGCCTCTACCGGAACGATAGAAACCTGTTTCTTATCGCGTCCTTTTCTGGTGAATCTTACAACACCATCTGTCAGTGCAAATAATGTATAGTCTTTACCGCAGCCTACGTTCACGCCTGGGTGAATCTTAGTTCCACGCTGTCTGTAAAGGATGTTGCCAGCTTTTACAAACTGTCCGTCTGCTCTTTTGGCACCAAGTCTCTTGGACTCAGAATCACGGCCGTTCTTTGTAGAACCAACACCTTTTTTATGTGCGAATAACTGAAGGTTCATTTTCATCATGTCGTTACACCTCCCTGACTTTTACTTTTAAATAACGTTTTGAATAGCTATGCTCAATTTCTGTCAGTCCGAGAACAAGGGAATCCATAAGGAGTGTCCCTCCCTCTGATACAGGCTCTGTAAAAACAAAAGAAACGTAACCGTCCTTTTCTTTTACGGAAATCTGATCATGAGTCAGAGTTTCAAGAGAATTTACGGTATTGATCACCAGAACGGAAACCGCAGCACAGATAATGTCCTGACCTTCCTCGGCGTAACCGGCATGTCCCTTTGATGTAAACTCTGTATAGGAATTGTTCTTCTTCGTGACTGTCACTGTAATCATACAAACACCAGATTAAGCGTTGATCTTTTCGATTTTCACTTTAGTGAACTGCTGTCTGTGACCGTTTTTCTTGTGATATCCAGTTTTTCTCTTGTACTTGTAAACGATGACTTTTTTAGCCTTTCCGTTCTCAACTACAGAAGCGGTAACACTGGCATCTTTTACGTCTTCTCCAACTTTTAATCCGTCATTGCTGACTGCGATCACGTTATCGAAAGTTACGGTTTCACCAGCTTCAACACCGAGTTTTTCAACTCTGATTACGTCGCCCTCGGCAACTTTGTACTGTTTACCACCTGTTGCAATAATTGCGTACATCTGTGGCACCTCCTGTAAAATTTACTCGCCAAATATGGTGGGCAGGCATAAAACCCGCCGCTTCAACCTCTTTGTGCGGCATCCTTTGTATGATAGCACGGTTGTTTTCATTCGTCAAGATATGTAATGAAATTTTTTTAATTTTTTAGGCAATAAGCTTATTTCCTTTTCTGAAGGCGTCTGCGGCGGAGTTCTGTTTTACTGTTTATAAAAAAGTCCTTAGCAACATCTGATGTTATAAATATTGAAAAAACCCCAGTTTCTAATCAATTCAATAAAAAAGTCCTTTTTATTCAGCATGATCATATTTATTCCTGAATCTATATATAAGCGGCATCTTTCCGCAAAGGAAAGTCCCTGGGGAACCATATAAAACTGATTCATTACCACTCCCTGTTCCAAAACAGAACCAAAAACCATTCCGATCAAAACACAAAGCATCGTCATGACAACTACAAGGAAGGCTCTTTTCTTTCCGGGAACATCTTTTGATATATCATATCCTTTTTTTATCAGACGGCCTGCAAAAAAAATTGCCAGCAGCCCAAAGAGAGCATTTATCGCAAATGCAGCTGCCAAGATAACAGCTCCCAAAATACAACCGCCCAATGCTCCCAGCCACCCGGGAAAATATCTTTCTCCGCCCCACGGCTCTTCTGGCTCGATATACTTCTGAGCAATGTACTTCTGCGCCGGTTCCTGTTCTTCAGCAACTCTCTTTACTTTTAATTCCTCTTCAAACTCGTCCAGTTCTTTTTTTATTTCCTGTTCCAAAGCAAGAGCACAATGTTCATGTGTATAAACGCATACCTGAGTAAGCCCGTCTTCTATAAAGGACCAGACACCCTGTCCATACATGGGAAGTCCGCATTTTGGACAGATATCTGCGTCAGGAAGCTTATATTGATCTAAAATATGAATTACTCGTTTTAGATGATTCCGAAACTGGCGCATAGTACCCGGACCTTTTCTGAAAGATGCAATCAGATATATAAGTTCCGCATGGGTACCATCCTTCAGCCGGTCGCTTCTGTAATCTGCTTT
>ENA-OQKD01000503-OQKD01000503.1-human-gut-metagenome-genome-assembly--contig:-NODE-503-length-10192-cov-2.665673_pt1 | contig 10192 bp, 12 predicted proteins | sample MGYA00242775_ERZ504792 | MGnify/ENA primary metagenome ERZ504792 (study PRJEB26092, sample SAMD00036401) | human gut metagenome | host: Homo sapiens | study: EMG produced TPA metagenomics assembly of...
AAAGACCACACTCTGCAAACTCCTTCACTTCTTCAAACAACACTTCTCTTTCTTCCACTTCCATACCAAGGTACTCTTTTGCAACATATACAAGTGAACGCCTTGTGATAGATGGAAGAATCGTATCAGACTTCGGTGTTACCAACTTATTGTCTTTTGTAATAAAGATAAAGTTCGCTCCACCTGTTTCTTCTACTTTTGTTCTTGTAGCAGAATCTAAGTACATATTCTCATCATATCCCTGTTGATGCGCATCTACAATTGCATGAAGACTCATCGCATAGTTCAAACCTGCTTTGATGTGTCCTGTCCCATGTGGGGCAGCGCGGTCAAAATCGCATACACGAATTGTGATTGGTTTTGCACCACCTTTGAAATACGGTCCTACCGGTGTTGCAAATACACGAAATTGATATTCATCTGCCGGTTTCACTCCGATCACCGGATTCGTTCCAAACATATATGGGCGGATATACAATGTAGCTCCTGAACCATATGGAGGCACATAATCTGCATTTGCCGCAACAACCTGCTCAACCGCTCTTATAAAACGATCTTCCGGAAACACCGGCATCTCCAGTCTTCTTGCACTGTCTGCCATTCTGCTCGCATTCAAATCCGGACGAAATGTGACAATATGTCCATCTTCAGTCCTATATGCTTTAAGCCCTTCAAAAACTGTCTGAGCATACTGAAGAACACCCGCACACTCATTTAATACCACATTCGCCTCTTCTGTAAGTCCGCCTTCATCCCATTTTCCATCTTTATAATTTGAAACATATCTTTTATCCGTCTGTACATAGCCAAATCCGATATTTGACCAATCTATCTCTTTTTTACTCATCACAATTCCTCCATTCCGTTACTGATTTCTCTTGTTTTTTATTATTTATACTTTTTATTCCGCCTGTCAATAGAGCGCACTCTGTTTTTTTGTGTTTTTTCAAAAAGTAGACTAAAATACTTATCGTTCTGCCATATTGATTGCTTCTATTCCAACGCTTCCGCACGTACAACCTCAATTGCCTGAAATTCTTCATTCATCAGCTTAATCAGCGCATCATTTTTTGACGCCGTCTGCACAAATTCCAAAAGCAGGCTGTCTTTCCCGTAATCGATGATCTTTGCTTTAAAGACTGTGCAATCTGGAACAGTTCTTCTTTATCCTCTCTCGTACATTTTTTGACTTTCACATACATTAGTTCTTTCATGCACACAGAACTGTTTGTAAAGTCAATCACTTTAATGACCTCCACAAATTTATTGAGCTGTTTTTTGATCTGTTCAAATGTCTCATCGTCACTGACTGTCTCAATCGTCATTCGCGAAATCGTCGGATCCTCCGTTGTTCCTACGGTAAGACTTTCCAAATTGTATAATTTTCCGGAAAACAACCCTGATATTTTAGGAAGTACACTACCTGATTTTCCACATACAGAGAAATCCATCTCTTTTTCATTGTCGTATTCATAATTTTTGCTCCTCCTAACAATCCATCAACATCTCTTCTAATGTTCCGCCCGGCTTGATCATCGGATATACCAAGTCCTCCGGATCCATAATGAATTCAATCAATGTCGGGGTCTTTGTATTCTTTCTCGCCTCTTCAAATGCTTCTTTGATTTCCTCCGGTTTGAATACGCGAATTCCTTTTGCGCCATAGCTCTCTGCCAGTTTCACAAAGTCAGGTGTATACGGCGGGCACTCACATTCCGGTGTTCCGCATTTTCCCTCGCAGGATTTTCTAGCACGAAGGCAGGTCATGGAATAACGCTTTCCGTAAAATAACTTCTGCCACTGACGCACCATTCCAAGATAGTTATTGTTAAACACGCATAAAATGAGAGGAAGTTCCTGCCCGACTGCAGTCGCAAATTCCTGTATATTCATCTGCATACCACCATCTCCGGAAATCGCAATGACCGGTGTGTCTGGATTGCCAAGTTGTGCGCCGATCGCCCCCGGAAATCCATACCCCATTGTCCCCAGTCCACCGGATGTCAAAAGTTGTTTTTTCTCCGTCAGCTCCAAATATTGTGTTGTGAACATCTGATGCTGTCCCACATCTGTCACCACAATTGCCTCCTCAAACATCTCATTGATTGTCTCAATGACTTTTTGTGGTGTCAGCACTGGTTTTTCTTTCATTTTCAATGGATGTTCTTCTTTCCATCCTTCTATCTTTTCAAGCCACTGTGCCGTATCATGAAAGGCCGCATACTCCAAAATCTTTTCGGTCGCGGTTTTCGCATCTGCCACAATCGGAATATCTACATGTACGTTTCTTGAAATAGAAGCAGTGTCAATATCAATGTGTACAATCTGTGCATTCGGAGCAAATTCATGTATCTTTCCGGTAATCCGATCATTGAATCTTGTTCCAATCGAAAACAAAAGATCACATTCACTGACTGCCATATTTGCCGCATATGCTCCATGCATGCCCAAATTTCCGATAAACAGTGGGTGATTCGTAGGAATCGACCCTCTTCCCATGATCGTTGTCACTACCGGAATCTTTGTGATGTCTACAATTTTTGTAAATATCTCGACCGCGTTTGCAATCTTTACACCGCCCCCTGCTAAAAACAGCGGTTTTTTCGCTTTATTCAGCATCTTCATGGCACGTTTTAGCTGTCCGATATGAACCTCTGTATTCGGCTTATACCCTCTGATATTCACAGTCTGCGGATACTCAGGACTTCCAAGTTCTGCCATCACATCTTTTGGAAGGTCTATGACTACCGGTCCCGGTCTTCCTGTCCTTGCAATATAAAATGCTTCTTTGATAATCCGCCCCAAATCTTCTCTTTTTTGTACCGTAATTCCATATTTGCAGATACTTCTTGTAATTCCGACAATATCAACTTCCTGAAATGCATCATTTCCGATCAGATTTCTTGCGACCTGCCCTGTAAAACACACAAGCGGAACACTGTCATAGTTGGCTGTCGCAATTCCGGTAACAAGATTCGTCGCCCCGGGACCGCTTGTCACAAGACAGACACCTACCTTTCCGGTAGATCTTGCATAGGCATCCGCCGCATGCACAAGCGCCTGCTCGTGTCTTGGCAAAATCACTTTTGTATAGTCCTGCTTATAAAGCTCATCGCTGATATCAATCGTACAGGCGCCTGGATATCCGAACAGAATATCCACCCCTTCTTCTTTTAGTGCCTTCACAAACAATTTATTTCCTGTAATCTTCCTCATATATGTCCTCCTTCCAGATACAAAAAAACACCCCAAGCATACAGCTTAGGGCGAATCATTTTCTATATTGCCGACCAGTTTTTCAAAAACTGTGTACTCCTCCTTGACACTGTATTTTACAGACAATTTAGAGTTATTATAAAATTTTCTGACACTTTTGTCAACTAAAGTTTTCCTTTTTTGCAAAACTAATTGCAATGCATCCAGGACCCACATGTGTCCCGATAATGCCGCCAACCGGATAGATCTCGTATTTTTTCAGACCATATTCTGCTACCGTCTTTTCCATAAATTGTTCTACAATCTCTTTATCGGAAGTATATCCAAAATATACCGGCTCATTTTTATCAATCTCATATGAGCCAAACTCCTTCCAAAGATATTTCATGCCTCCTTTTTGTCCCCTCGCTTTTCCAAGCATGACCAACACCTTGTCCTTCAATTCAATGACCGGTTTGATTTGGAGTGCATTTCCAAGCACTGCCAACGGTGCAGGTATTCTTCCGCCCTTTTTCAAATAGGTCAGAGTGTTCAGCATTCCACATACGGTCAAACGCTTCTTTAAATCTTCAAGACATGCGACAATCTCTTCCACACCCTTCCCTTCTTTGCGCATTTTCACCGCGCGCTGAACAAGAAAACGCTGAGTGATGATTGCCTGCTCTGAATCCACAATCCAGATTTTTTCATACTCTGCCATCTGTTTTGCCAGATTCGCCGCATTGACCGTTCCACTTAATCCACTTGAAAGTGTGATCACCAGTACTTCTTCTCCTGCATCTTTCGCTTCTTCGTAAAGCTCCAAAAATTCTTCCGGAGATGGCTGACTCGTAGTCGGAAGATCTTTTTCCGCTGCAAGTTTTTCGAAAAACACAGAAAAGTCTTCTTCCGTATTCTGATGAAACTCCCCATCTGAAAATCTTATCTTTAAAGAAACGATTCGGATATTCATCTCCAATGCTTCCTGCTTTGTGATATCCGAAGCAGAATCCGTAATAATCATCATATCATTTTCCTCCTGTACCAATTGACAACATCTGTTTGATTTTTTAAAATAGATGATACGAATGTATCAACGAGAAACTATATCACAACTGTTAAAAAAAGCAATTAAAAAATTATAAAATAAAAGGAGAATGACTATTTATGATAAATCCGATGAAATTCATGCAGGTAAAAAGCATGTTAGCAACACTCAAACAAAACCATCCAAAGTTTCCTCTTTTTTAGATGCTGTTTCAAAAAGAGCACTCTGCAAAGATACAATCATTGAAATCAAAGTTACAACACCGGACGGGGAATCTCTCGAGTCCAATCTTCGCTTAAAAGAATCCGATTTAGAGGTCTTACGGCTAAATGCAGGAACTTCAGAAAAGAAGGGCTGTCTTCTTAAGACACGCCCTCCTTTGTTTCTTTATAATGCTTCAAAAGCTCTTCTATGGCATACGCCACTCCATACGCTTCATTAGCTTTTTGTCACATACTTTGCCACTTCTTTAATCTCAGGTTCCGCATTTTCCATTGCAACCGTCGCTTTGAAGTCCATAGAAAGCATTGAGTAATCATTCATGCTGTCTCCAAATACCATCACTTCATCCATCGTATATCCTAAGCGACTCAATATACCGCTTTTAACATCGGTCCTTTCTGCGTCATGTACATCTGTAATCTCCAGATTCGTAATAAACGAAGATGCCACCGCAACCTTGTTGTTTTCACCTAGTACGCTCTGAATCCGTTTCAATAGCGGAATATCTTCGGTAAAAATAAAAACCTTATAGATTGGCGCGTTTTCCCTCTTTTAATTCTGCAAAATCCGATATTCTTCTGGTCGCTTTTACAGATACGCTCATACAATTCAGAATGTCGGATTTTCTCCGGCTCCAAATCCAGATGGAACAGATGAATCTGTTCTACAATGCTTTCCTCAATCTCCTCCTCGGTTCCGATTCGATAGTCAAAATCATCTGTAGAAAAGATGATCGACACCGGAAATTTTATCAACTGTCGATATAGTTCTTCACACACCTCAATCGGAATCGGTGTTTGCAGCACCACTTCTCTTTGCGGATTTCTCACTTCTGCGCCACTTCCCACAAGATAATCACACTCTAGATCCAATTCCTCCAGTTCCTCCATTGCACTTCGGAAATTTCTTCCTGTCGCGATCATAAAACGAATTCCCTGCTCCTGTGCCATATGAATTGCCTCCAATGTCCTCGGTGCGACCTTATGATCTAACCCAAGCAGCGTCCCGTCCATATCTGATGCAATCACTTTTATCATCTTGTCTTATCTCCTAACCAATTCTTTCGTATTTTACAAATTCATATTCCAGATTGAAATATGTCTGTTCCTCGCTGACCCCTGTAATCTTCCACTCCGGCATCTCATCTAGATTTGGAAAATATGTATCTGCCTCATACGCATGGTCAATCTTTGTAATGTGCGCAACCTTACAGTATGGGAGAAGCTGACGGTAAATGCTTTCCCCGCCGATCACGTAAATATCCTCATCGTTATACTGTCTCAGTTCCTCCAAAAGTGCTTCCACACTGTTGACTACAACAGCATCTTTGACCTTGTAATTCTTATCACTTGTCAGAACAATATTCGTTCTCTTTTTGAGTGGCTGCCCTCCCGGAAAACTCTCCAATGTCTTTCTTCCCATCACGACCACTTTTCCCATCGTCGTCTCACGGAAAAATTTCATATCTGCCGGAATACTTACCAAAAGTTTATTATGCAGACCAATTGCCCAATTCTTATCCACTGCTACAATCAAATTCATCTTTTTTCCTCCTACACTGCAATCGGAATATTTTTAATCTGTGACCCTGTCTCATAATTGTCCAGGCGCACATCATCTGGTGTAAATTCATAAAAATTCTTCACCTCGGGATTCAGCCAGAACGTAGGTGCAGGCAGCGGCTCTCTGGAAATTAGTTCTTCCACAAGCGGAATATGTCTGTCATAAATATGCGCATCTGCGATCACATGGACAAACTCGCCCACCTGCATATCACACACCTGTGCCAGCATATGCATCAACACCGCATACTGGCATACATTCCAGTTATTCGCCGCAAGCACGTCCTGAGAACGCTGGTTTAAAATTCCGTTTAAGACCAGCTTGTCACTGTCTTTCTTCTTTGTCACATTAAATGTCATGCTGTACGCACACGGATACAGGTTCATCTCGTGCAAATCCTGGTGGACATAAATATTTGTCATAATACGGCGGCTATATGGATTATTTTTCAAATCATAGATTACACGGTCCACCTGATCCATCATTCCCTCTTTATATTGATGCTTTACACTCATCTGATATCCATAAGCCTTTCCGATCGACCCATCTTCATCTGCCCAGCTGTCCCAAATATGTGGCTTTAGATCATGCACATTATTGGATTTTCTCTGCCAGATCCACAACAACTCATCCACACAACTTTTGATACCGGTACGTCGAAGTGTCAACGCCGGAAATTCCTTTGACAAATCATATCGATTCACCACACAAAACTTTTTCAGCGTATAGGCAAAGCTTCCATCCTCCCACTTTGGGCGCACCTTTTCACCTTCCGTACTGACACCGTTATCGATAATATCACGGCACATATCTATAAACACTTTATCTGCATAACTCATATCGTTAACTCCTCCTTTTCACGCTCTCCATTGTACCACGAGAAGCAATTGTTCTGCAATGCGATTTTCCACACAGACCTTCCACATAAATATTCATTGACTGCATGCACTTTTGCCATATCATACATCAAAAACTGTAGTTGTGCTTTCTTTATATTCGAATAAACCTTCCAATATCCGCACAAAACCGCCCCCTTCCCATTTTGCTTTATAAAAGCTTTTACATCCTCAGGCGGATACCCCAAGAACACACCTATCTCATGTGGAAATAGCTGTTCTTTCTGCAAATAGCATTTCAGTCTCATGCCGAGCAGGTTCAAACAGTTTTCCATATGCTCACAGTCATATCCATATGCTATTAAAAACTTACGCACCTCCGTCCTTCTCAGATAGGTTTGAAATTCTTCTTTTCGATATAAGAACACTTGAAAACCACCCTGCACTTTATAGAGCAGTTTATAACAGATATCCGTATTGTTCAATACTTCCACACATATTTTCTCGTCAAAGCACTTCGCACAAAACATACCTGCTATCTTTATCCTTTTCAGAAAAGGAGCACATTGCAGAACCATCTGAGACTGCAAGTACTCCTTTTCATTCTCCTGTGAAAGCAAATAAGAGATTACTTCTGCCGTCATCTCGCATTCTCCTTTTTGCTTTAGTATGCCACATTCTTCTTTAATTATTTTATACTTTCACTCGAAATGCGGAAAAGACTTTTGCTTTTGCGAGCACCTCAACAACCGCATACAACATGATCGACTGTATCGGCACCATGATGATCTGTTTGATCAGACGTGGCGGTAAAATTGCCATAAATGCATTTCCATACAACATCGAAAGCCAATACGTATTCAAAAATACATTGACAACGATTGCCACAACAATCTTTGACGCCAATATTCTTTTAAAGCTGATCGGCTTTTTATAGAGCATCACGCCATAGATCACTGCTCCGAGTATCGCATTGAATGTAAACCCAAAGAAAAACGGACCGGTAGGTTTGAGCAGATATTTGATAATATCGGCAACTCCTCCCATAATACCGCCGACTACCGGACCAAACAGCATGGCTGTCAGTTCATTGGCAATAAATGAAAATCCGATTTTCAAATTTTCCGTCAACTGAACACTGAAAAATCCAAGTACGACGGCAATGGCAATCAGCAGCGCTGTCACCACAATTGTCCTCAAGTTCTTCAACTCCTCAAAAGAGTCTGCAAATTGTTTCTTCATTTGCAACATAAAAAATACCTCCTTTGCAGTAGTCCTGAAGCTACGCATAGCAGGTATTTTCCTTATATCTGTCATGTGCAGCAGCGGGATGCAGAGTATGTACCACAAGCAATTTTGCTTTTCGTCCGACTGGCAACTCCCCGTCAACTGGCACTTAACGCACATACTCTTACTCTGCTTTTCTTTTTATTTATTTTCCTCGACAATTGTAACACAATCTGTTTTTCACGTAAAGACTTGATTTTTAATAAACACGGATCTTACTGCTGATTTCCTCCAAAATCGGCATTTGCATCAGCTCATCTAACGCCTCCTGTAAATATCCTTCTTTCACATACTCTGTCACAATTACCAGCTCCGCTTTTTCTTTTTCAACATCTTTTTGAATGATTCGTTCGATACTTACCTTATGTTTTCCAAATACATTTGCAATGCTTGCCAGCACTCCCGGCTGATTCGTGACCTGCATGCGGAGGAAAAATTTATTCTTGACATCGGCTATTGATTTGACCTGTGTTTCTCGATAACAACCGCAGCCAATTCTGCCTGTACATCCATATTCCATATTTCTCACAACGTCCAAAACATCTCCCACAATCGCGCTTGCCGTCGGAAGTTCTCCCGCGCCCCTTCCATAGAACATGGCATCGTCCACCGCATCTCCATGCACAAATACTGCATTGAATGAATCTCTTACCGACGCAAGTGGGTGCTGATTTGAAATCATCATCGGATAGACAGCTACCTCGATTCCTTTTTCTGTATTGTGGGCTGCGCCGAGCAGTTTGATCACACTGTCAAATTCCTTTGCATAAGCAATATCCTTTGCTGTAATTTTTGTGATTCCCTCTGTATAGACATCCGAAAAAACGACTCTGGAATGAAATGCAATCGATGCCATGATTGCAACCTTCCGCCCTGCATCGTATCCTTCTATATCTGCTGTAGGATCTGCTTCCGCATATCCAAGCTCGGTCGCTTTTGCAAGCGCCTCCTGAAAATCCATTCCTTCTTCGCACATCTTGGTCAAAATATAATTGGTTGTTCCATTGACAATTCCGATGACATCTGAAATCTCATTTCCCGCAAGACACTGTTTCAGCGGACGGATGATTGGAATACCACCTGCGACAGCCGCCTCGAATAAAAAGTCTTTTTGATTCCTCTCTGCTGCTTCAAACAGTTCTTTTCCGTGCTCTGCCACCAGATCTTTATTCGCTGTCACTACATTTTTTCCTGCATTTAACGCCTCCAAAATCATAGCTTTTGCCGGTTCGATTCCACCCATCACTTCTATCACAAGCTCAATCTCATCATTTTCAATGATCTCTTTCCACTGATCTGTCAAAAGACACTTCTTCACTCCCGGTCTTTCCTTTTTCAGATTATGTACCAGAATTTTTTCAATCTGAATCTTCGCACCCGTGCGTTTTTCAAATTCTTCTCCCTTTTCTTCGATCAATTTATATACACCGCTTCCGACTGTTCCCAAACCTAATAATGCTATTTTTACAACTTTTATTCCTTGATTCATCACTTATTTCTCCTCCTGTTTTTTGATTTGTATATAAGAATAACACATTTGTACGCACTTTGCACACATTTTCTTACGTTAAATGATTCACGTAGTTAAGTATTTCTTGACTTTCCCTCATTTTTATATTACACTTTAACCAAATAAAATCTAGAAAAAAGTAGCAAGTACTTGTGAAAGCCAATCAAATTTGACCACAAGTACTTTTTTTAAAGAGAAAAAATCCTTTAGCTGCTTTTTTACTGCCAAGCAAAGGAGGAACTTATTGTGTTTAACAATTTATTGGCAAGTCTAAATGACTTTCTCTACAGCTACATTCTAATCTTTTTACTTGTAGCTGCTGGTATCTATTTTTCCATTCGTACAAAATTTGTACAATTTCGTCTGATTGGTGATGCGATCAAAAGCGCTGAAAGAAAAAGTCGGTAAAAGAATAGACAATGGAAAATCCGTCTTCTTCTTTTTCAGGCTCTGTATGATTTTCTACTGTCATACAAGAGTCGGTACCGGGTAAATTATTGCCGGAATTGCTAACTGCAATTGTAGCCGGTA
>ENA-OQKD01000504-OQKD01000504.1-human-gut-metagenome-genome-assembly--contig:-NODE-504-length-10190-cov-3.649607_pt1 | contig 10190 bp, 9 predicted proteins | sample MGYA00242775_ERZ504792 | MGnify/ENA primary metagenome ERZ504792 (study PRJEB26092, sample SAMD00036401) | human gut metagenome | host: Homo sapiens | study: EMG produced TPA metagenomics assembly of...
GTTTTTATTATATTCTTTTCTTTTTCATCTGTTGTTATCCCCCTCACCCCTCTGCTTTTTCTCACTTTTGAACATAAGTCTGCCCCCTCCTGCTCTGACAATATTAAATGATCATACAAAAGCAGAGCATACACTCGCATATGCCCTGCTTTTGCATTACTGACTTTTTACTTAAAATATTTTACTCCGGATTCAAAAATCTTAAGATCCTGCTCTCCATAAATATTAATCGCAACAGAATTACCCCTTCTTTCAGAGTGAGCCATTTTTCCGAGCACTCGACCGTCCGGACTTGTGATTCCTTCAATCGCGTGATAAGATCCATTAACATTCCATTCTTCATCCATCGTAATATGTCCTTCAGGACTACAATATTGTGTCGCCACCTGACCATTCGCAAACAACTTGTCAATCCATTCTTCACTCGCAACAAATCGTCCTTCTCCATGAGACGCAGGATTTGTATATACGCCTCCGAGTTTTGCCTCTGCAAGCCATGGAGATTTATTTGTAACCACTTTTGTATAAACCATCTTCGATATATGACGTCCTATTGTGTTATACGTCAAAGTCGGAGAATCATCGGTCTGTCCGACGATCTGTCCATATGGAACGAGTCCAAGCTTGATCAAAGCCTGAAAACCATTGCATACGCCTAATGCAAGTCCGTCGCGTTCATTTAGCAATTTATCTACCGCTTCTTTAATCTTTGCGTTTCTAAACGCTGTTGCAAAGAACTTTGCCGATCCATCAGGTTCATCTCCCGCACTAAATCCACCGGGGAACATAATAATCTGCGCTTTAGAAATCGCTTTTTCAAACTCTTCCACCGAAGAACGGATGTCTTCTGCATCTAAGTTTCTAAACACCTTCGTAATCACATTTGCACCGGCTCTCTCAAAAGCCCTCGCACTGTCATACTCACAGTTTGTACCCGGGAATACCGGAATAAACACCGTAGGCTGTCCGATCTTATGGCTGCACACATGTACGGTTGAAGCATCGTATAACTTTTCCTCTACCGGTATATCCGAACTTTCCGCTGATTTTGTTGCAAATACTTTTTCAAGCGGTTTTGTCCATGCATCCAGCGCATCATCCATACCGATCTTCACATCGCCATATGCGAACGCCTTTTCATTTGTCACTTCACCGATCAAAGTATATTCTCCCACAAGCTCTTCAAACGTGTCTGCTTTAACCTCTGCGACGATATCGCCAAATGCAGGAGCAAAAATCGCATCTTTATCCAAACTGCTTTCAAGACATACACCCATTTGATTTCCGAATGCCATTTTGCTGACTGCCGAAACAACACCATGTCTGTCAAGCGCATAAGCCGAAACAACTCTTCCATTTCTGATATCTTCTGTAAACTTGCTATACTGTTCCATAATCCGGCTATAAACAGGAAGGTCATACTCATCACGAGCCGCTTTCAGCCACACAAGCTTATTTCCTGCCTCTTTCAATTCCGGCGTAATAATTTCTTTTTCTACTGCCATATCTACAGCAAACGAAACCAAAGTCGGCGGAACATCTATATCCTGAAATGTTCCGGACATACTGTCTTTTCCTCCGATCGACGGAAGTCCGAATCCGATCTGTGCCGCATAAGCTCCAAGAAGCGCTGCAAAAGGCTGGCTCCAACGTTTTGGATCTTCTGACATTCTTCTGAAATATTCCTGAAACGTAAATCTGATCTTACTGTAATCTCCACCTGCCGCAACTATCTTGGCAACCGATTCAACAACCGCGTAAGCTGCGCCATGATACGGACTCCAACTTGAAAGATACGGGTCAAATCCATAACTCATCATAGACACACTGTCAGTTGTTCCGTTTTGCACGGGAACCTTTGCTACCATGGCCTGTGTCTCTGTCATCTGATATTTTCCACCGTGAGGCATAAAGACCGAGCCTGCGCCGATTGAACCGTCAAACATCTCAACAAGTCCTTTCTGAGAGCAGACATTCAAATCGCTTAATACATCCAGCCATTTTTCCTTCACATCACTTACTGCTGTTTTAACAAATAAACTTTCTTCTTGACGAGGTATTTCCACTTCTACCGCCGTTTCCTGATGCGCTCCATTCGTATCCAAAAACGCTCGGGAAAGATTGACAATCTCTTTTCCTCTCCATACAAGAACAAGTCTTGGCTCTTCTGTAACAACCGCTACTTCCGTCGCTTCCAGATTCTCTTCTTTCGCATAGGACATAAACTTCTCTACATCTTTTGGATCTACAACAACAGCCATTCTTTCCTGGGATTCCGAAATTGCAATTTCTGTTCCGTCGAGACCTGCATATTTCTTCGGCACTTTATCAAGTTCAACCCGGAGACCATCTGCCAGTTCGCCGATTGCCACAGACACTCCTCCCGCACCGAAATCGTTGCATTTTTTAATAAGGCAGCTTACCTCTTCACGGCGGAATAATCTTTGAATCTTACGCTCTGTAGGCGGGTTTCCTTTCTGAACTTCCGCACCGCATGTTTCGATCGACTCTTCTGTATGCACTTTAGACGAACCGGTCGCACCGCCACAGCCGTCACGTCCTGTACGTCCGCCAAGCAAAATAATAATATCTCCCGGATCAGAATTCTCCCGGATTACCGCCCTTCTCGGAGCCGCTCCCAATACCGCTCCTATTTCCATTCTTTTTGCAACATAATCAGGATGATAAATCTCTTTTACAAGACCTGTAGCCAATCCTATCTGATTTCCGTAAGAACTGTAGCCTGAAGCCGCTCCCCTAACAAGGTTTTTTCTGCGGAAGCTTTCCTTTTAATGTTTCTTCTACAGATACTGTCGGATCTGCAGCTCCTGTCACTCTCATTGCCTGATATACATATGTACGACCTGACAGCGGATCTCGAATCGCACCGCCAAGACATGTAGCCGCGCCGCCAAACGGTTCGATTTCCGTCGGATGATTATGCGTTTCATTTTTAAAGTTGATCAGCCACTCTTCTTCTACGCCGTCCACTTTGATCGGAACCACAATACTGCATGCATTGATTTCATCTGATTTTCCTGATCCTGAAGTTTTCCTCTTTTTTCAATCTGCGCATTGCCATCAACGCCAGATCCATCAGGCAGACAAACTTGTCCTCTCTACCAGCGAAAATCTCACTATGATCTTTCAGATATGCTTTATATGTATCCTCAATCGGTTTCTTATAAAAACCTTCATTAAAAGATACTTCCTTCAACTCTGTCGAAAATGTTGTATGACGGCAATGATCGGACCAGTATGTATCAAGAACTCGGATCTCCGTCATCGTCGGATCTCTATGCTCTTCATCTTTATAATAATTGCGAATATGAAGAAAATCTTTAAAAGTCATTGCCAGCCCCAATGAACTATAAAGCTTTTCTAGTTCGTCTTCCTTCATTTCTTTGAATCCTTCAAATACGATCACATCTTCCGGATCATCAAAAACCGTCACGAGTGTTTCCGGTTTTTCTTCTCCGGCTTCTCTTGAATCAACCGGATTGATACAATGATTCTTTATCGCCGCAAATTCTTCTTCCGAAATCGTACCTTCGATCACATACGTCGTTGCCGTATGGATCACCGGTGTTTCATCCTCTTTAATAAATCTTACACACTGTTCTGCCGAATCAGCTCTTTGATCAAACTGTCCCGGAAGATACTCTACCGAAAAGCTGTGATCCGCATCAGACATATTAAATGTCTCTTTATAAAGAATATCTACAGGCGGTTCTGCAAATACCCCCTGACATGCCTTTTCAAAAGTTTCATCTGAAATATTTTCCACATCATATCGAATCAGCACACGCACTCCCGTCACATCTGTAATACCGAGATAATGGCGGATTTCATGACCCAGCTCCTTCGCAGCAACAGCAAACTCCGGCTTCTTCTCTACAAATACACGTTTCACATTACTCATATGTTGTCTCCTCCATTTTTAACTGAAAACCTCTGTTTGTATCGTACCACACTTCACATCATTAGTATAATTAATATAACTAAACTTTCTAATAAGCAATACTAATCATTTTTCTTTTTTCCTGTTTTTTCTTTTACTTTTCGACTGTTTTCTCTCCATCTCATATAAAGACTTAACAGAAAAAGTATTACAAGAATCCCGGCAAATAGGCTTCCGACTCTGAATGCCATATCATAAAAAAGACCTTCGGGAAGCATTCGGATCATAAAATCTTCCGCCGGATCAAACAGCCAAAGATCATTGTCAAAAAAGATATTATGAAACTGTACAAATACTGAATTAAAATCAATCGCCGCGGCAATTCCGATCCCTGCTGTCGGGATCAAAACAATCCCCACTGCCACCTGATATGTCTGTGGAAGGATCTTCTTAACATCCGCGCGACACATATATAGAATCAAAAGGGAGACTGCTGCCGCCACAAGCGCCGCAGTTCTCAATCGCAGCCCTCCGGCAAAAATATCTCTGACCTCTCTCATATGAAACCTATCCTGTTCATTAAAAAAATCTTGTCTTTTCCCCTCCACTTCTGTGATAACAGATAATGTTTCCTTATCTCCCCGCAAATAATCCATCATTTCACGTGTCACATACATTGCATCATCCATCGTCATATCCAATTCATCCAACACTTCATACTTTTCATATTCTTTGCGGTAAACACTCATATCCGAATACAGAACAATTTCAAAAGAAGAAATCAAAATTACAAAAATGATTAATAATGAAAAAATCACCCCCGCTGTCCACTGAATAATTTTCTTGGTTTTCCCATTCATTCTACGTCTCCCATACATCTCACTTTTTTATGAATCTCAAACAATAATCTTCCTGTCACCGCTCTACTATCCTCCAAATTTATTGTAATTTTATAAAATATATCTTATAATACCTGTAGTATTTATTAGGAGGTCTAATAGTGATCGATATTAATTATGAACTTTACAAAGTTTTTTATCACGTTGCTTCTACTTTAAACTTTTCAGAAGCATCCAAACAGCTCTATATTTCACAATCCGCAGTCAGCCAGTCTATCAAAACATTAGAGAGAAAACTAGATCAGACACTTTTTATCAGAAGTACAAAAAAAGTTCAACTGACTCCCGAAGGAGAAATTCTTATGCGGCATGTTGAACCCGCTATGAATCTGATTCAAAAAGGTGAAACCCAACTTCTCGACGCGGCATCAACCGGAGGGCAAATACGCATCGGTGCCAGCGATACTATATGCCGCTATTTCCTGATTCCTTACTTAGAGCGCTTTCATAAAGCATTTCCCGGCGCGCATATCAAAGTAATCAACCAAACGTCCATGAAATGTGCCGAGCTTCTGCGAAACGGACTTGTAGATCTTACTGTTGTAAACTTTCCGAACAATCACCTCGGAACAACAACTTCCGTTATGCGCATCAAAAAATTCAGAGACGTGTTTATCGCCGGAAATACTTTCCAAAAACTAAAAGGAGAAACTCTGACTTTCTCCCAACTGTTGAAATATCCCATCTTAATGCTGGACAAAAACAGTACGACCAACGAATTTCTTCATCAGGTATTTCAACAACATCAGCTCGATCTTGTTCCCGAAATCGAACTTACGAGCAATGATCTGCTGATCGATCTGGCACGCATAGGATTAGGCATTGCTTTTGTGCCGGACTATTGTATTTTCCCTGACAGCGAAGACGTATTCATCCTGCACACAAAAGAAGAACTTCCCGAGCGCGAACTTGCTATCGCATACAACGAACACCTTCCGCTCTCACGTGCCTCAATGGAATTTTTGAGTTACTTCCGTGATAAAACATGCTAACATTCCCAAAATTCCTGCATGTAACTCGTCAAACTTTCCGCAGTACAGTGTCGGGCATTACTCCATTCTCTGGGAAATAATTCCCGATACCTTCCTGTGGAAAACCGCTCATCGAGCAAAAGGATCAGTCCTCTGTCTTTTTCTGTCCTGATCACCCTTCCTGCAGATTGAAGCACTTTATTCATCCCCGGATAGAGATATGCATATTCAAAACCATCTGAACCGATTCCGCTAAAATACTGTTTGACAATCTCCCGTTCATTACATACTTGAGGAAGTCCTGTTCCAACAATGATCACACCGATCAACTTATCTTCCGGCAAATCTATCCCTTCAGAAAAAATTCCTCCCATCACGCAAAAACCGACAAAGCTTTCTTCCCTTATCTCATCGAACTCTTTAAGAAACACCTCTCTGTCTTCTTCACTCATAAACGGAGACTGAACAGCAGAAGAAATTTTTCCGCACTTTTCCGAAAAAACACTATGCACTTCTTCCATTACCCGATAGGACGGAAAGAACACCATATAATTTCCCTTTTTCGCATCTGCTGCACCCACAATATATGACGCAATCCGCCGGTACATCTCCGGCCCACGCTGTGTATATCTTGTACTCACATCTCTTCCGATCAAAAGCAGCCGACTGTCTTTCGGAAACGGAGAATCCGCATAGATCGCATAATCATCTGTTTCAATCGATAAAAGCTTTTTATAATAACGGACCGGAAGAAGCGTTGCCGAAAAAAAAGCCGTTCCGATACCATATTCTAAATATGCCTGTAAATTCACTGCCGGATTTACACAAAAAAGCTTTACCATAAATCTGCCGTCTTGCTGATACTCACTATATATAACATAATTTTCATCCAGAATATCATGAATATTTAAAAACTCTCTTACTTTAAAATACAATTCTAAAACTTGATCCCGTTATCCGATTCGGAAGATTTACTCAAAAAAACGTTCCATCTACCGCCAAAAGATTCATCAATTTTATACGCCAGATGAGAAACACTTTCAAGCACTCTATATTCTTCACATTCTCTCTTTAATAAAAGAAACTGTCGGTTTACTTCGTCTGCTTTTTTTGAAAGAATCGGTTCTTTAACACGCATTCATTTTTTTCAATTCAAGGAAATCTTCTTTATACAACCGGGCACTGTACATTTCCCTTCCTCGTTCGACAAGATTATGCGCCTCATCTACAAGAAAAATATATTTTTTCCCTGCATTTTCAGAAAAAAAACGTTTCAAATGTGCCGTCGGATCAAACGCATAATTATAATCACATATAACTGCATCTACCCATAACGAAACATCCAATGACATTTCAAAAGGACAAACCATATATTTTTCAGACTGATTTTCAATCACGTCTCTTGTAATTTCATTGTAATTCATTATCAGATCATACACTGCGTCATTCACGCGGTCAAAATGACCTTTTGCATATGGACATGAAACAGGATTGCATTCTGTCTCCTCACATTTACATATCTTTTCTTTCGCAGTAAGCGTAATCACTTTCATCTGCAGACCTTGTTCTCCCAGTATCCGAAACGCCTGTTCCGCAACAGTTCTTGTAATTGTTTTTGCCGTCAGGTAAAAAATCTTTTCTCCCAGCCCCTCTCCTATCGCTTTTACCGACGGAAACAAAGTAGATATCGTTTTTCCGACTCCGGTCGGAGCCTGAAGAAACAGCTTCTTTTTCCGTAATATAGTACGGTAAACCGCCGCTGCCACCTCTCTTTGCCCTTCCCTGTAAGAAAACGGAAATTCAACCAATCGAATTGACGAATTCCTCTTTTCCTCCCACTTAATCTGAAATCGAGCCCATTTTTCATAACTACTGATCAATTCTTCAAACCAGCATTCCAATGCTTCATACGTATAGTGTGATAAAAATCGTCGAATCTCTTCTGTATCCAAATTGCAGTATGTCATCTGAATACCGATTTCACGCAGGCTATGCTGCTTTGCATATATATACGCATAACATTTTGCCTGAGCAAGATGGACATTCACCGGCTGTTCGATCAAACTCAAATCACGCAAAATACCTTTAATCTCATCTATAATTACTTCAGATGTATCCCCTTTTATAATAACTCCGTCTGCCCGCCCCTCAACTCTAAGATCGAATTCTCCACATGGAATCTGAAGCTTCATCGCTGTTTCCGCATGATAATCCGATCCCATCTGCCGTTGTATTTTTCTGTGAAGCTTTCCGCCCATAGCCATAACATCTTTATCTGACATTCCTATTTTTCGATTATCGATATCGCCTTCCCGCAAAACAAATTCAACTAAATCTCTCACGGAAATACGAACAATCTTCACTTCTTCTTTCAATAATATCTCTGCCCGTTCTGTCACTTCGTATTTCATCAAAATTTCGGATATTCATATAAGCACTTTCACTTCACCGCATCTTATCTGCATTTTGAAATTTTCATGATAGTTCTATCATAATCCTATTTTATCTTCCGCACAACTAAATTCCGTCATTTCCCCTCTATATCGAAAAGGAAGGTGCGCCTGCTGACATTTGGGATTCTCCCTCTCTTTGATCGAAACCGAATGAAAAAACCGCTTCCACAAAAACTCATATTTCCGTTCCTCTTCCGATATATTCTCTGCCGCTCTCTCATTAAAAAGCTCTCCCCACACAAGTCTCCATCTTTTCCTAACTCCGTGTACAAGACATACTTTATGCGTTTTATCATATATGATCCAATTTTCCAATGGAAACCTATCCTCAAAATGATCTGCAACACAAGTTAAAATCTGCGCTTTCGGAGTAATCTCCGAAAACAAAATTCCGTTTTCAAGTTCTCTGAAACGAATAAATTCTTCATATCTATGCGCTTCATTGGACACGCTCCTGCTCATAGAAAATACATCCGCAACTGCCGGACACCCTAAATGTTCCATTATCTTTTCACTCTGCCTGATTTTTCTGGCTTCCTGCAGCACTTCAAATACTACCGTTCCTTTTCTGTCATCTGTCGAAAGAAGCGCATGGTAAATCTCCCAGTAGGCATTGTATCCGAGATGATGCTTTATCATTCTTTCTAATCTCAGCGCTTTTTCTTCTGATTCTTCTACTATTCTGTACTCACAAAAAAGCTGCCGCTGTGTCCTCCCCCTCAGTTCGACACCCGCCTGCGTATCTCTGCATTCTTTCCAGGCATCATGCAAAGCTGAATAAATGCCGGTTATCGTATCTTCACATATATAGATCTGTTTCATCGCTTCCCCCAATCTGCCGGATATTCTCTTATTTTTCAAAGTAACCAAAAATCAGCAGCTCTTATTTTACCTCCTATTCTATCCCCATATCGTCAAATAACGACAACTGACGAAAGCTCATCCCATCTGCGCCTTCGGGCAGTTTTTCTTTGTATTAAGGAGATTTCTTGTAATATAATCTTCATCCATTCGAATCGGATACATCATTTTTCCTTTACATGTAATAAAATAGAGCGCCCGCTTCAAAACAACTCCCATTTTCTTTAAATCTTCAAAATCAAGCATCCCCATCCTGCGCGCTTTCACAATGCGCGATGCTGATTTATACCCTATTCCGGGAACTCTAAGAAGCATATCATATGCCGCGTAATTTATCTCGATCGGAAATTCTTCGAGATGCCTTAACGCCCAAAAGCATTTCGGATCAAGATATGCATTAAAATTAGGATTTTCTTCATCCAAAAGTTCTCCTGCTTCAAAATGATAGTATCTGAGAAGCCAGTCAGCCTGATAAAGCCTGTGCTCTCTTAAAAGAGGAGGTCGCTGCTCTTTGACAGACGGAAGATTTTTATCTTCGTTGACCGGAATGAATGCAGAATAAAATACTCGCTTAAGATCAAATTTTTTATACAACGACTCTGCCACATGCAAAATCTGATAATCAGACTCCGGTGTAGCGCCTATGATCATCTGCGTGCTCTGTCCTGCCGGAACAAACTTAGGCACATGACGATAAGTTTGAATTTCATATTGATTTTCCGCTGACATCTGCTGTACAAAACGCATTGGTGCAAGGATATTCTTCCGCGTTTTATGCGGCGCCAAAAGACGAAGGCTTTCCGCAGTAGGAAGTTCTATATTCACACTCATCCTATCTGCAAGATACCCCGTCATCTGAATAAGACGAGAATCCGCTCCCGGAATCGCTTTCACATGAATATATCCCTGAAAACTTGTGTTCATGGCGCAGCTTGTATAACACTGTATACAAAAGTTCCATTGTATAATTCGGACTTTTTAAAACCCCGTGAACTTAAAACTAATCCTTACTATATAATTTCTTCTATAAACTCCATCGTCAAAGTACATACTTCTTACCGGAGTAAAGATGTACGTACAACATCATTTCCTGTATCGGTTCACG
>ENA-OQKD01000506-OQKD01000506.1-human-gut-metagenome-genome-assembly--contig:-NODE-506-length-10175-cov-2.495024_pt1 | contig 10175 bp, 13 predicted proteins | sample MGYA00242775_ERZ504792 | MGnify/ENA primary metagenome ERZ504792 (study PRJEB26092, sample SAMD00036401) | human gut metagenome | host: Homo sapiens | study: EMG produced TPA metagenomics assembly of...
CCGATATTCTCTTTAGTGTCTGCAAATTGGGCTGTGTCTTGTTTGTACACCATTTAGACACTGTTGTAGGATTGACCTCCAACTGTTCTGCGAGCCACTTGCTGGTTCTTTTTTTCTTTTACCAACACTATTTTAAGTTGATTCAATTCTTCCATTTATCTATAACATTAGCTTGACGCACAAAGATAATGATTTATAGGCTAATTTCATGACTATTGAGCTATTTCGCCTATTTTTATTTTTATATCCTTTATTCCACCTTCCCAAACTCCAGGTATCTCCCCCTGAACCTCTCATAAACCTGAGCATAATACTCCGGCAGGTACTGTATCATCGCATCCACAAAGTCCTCCAAAGTAACAGCACTCAACTTATAAGCATATTCCGGCTTCAGGTACTCTGTAACCGAGCTGATTTCCTCTTCTGTTGACGGATGCTCCTTTGGCGAAAGCACTACTGAATACGAATCCTTCAGTCCTTCAACCATCCTGTACCGCTCTGTAAGCAAAAGGTTTCTGTAAATCTGCGTAAGTTTTACTTTACCTCCCATCAGCAGCTCCTCAAAGTCCGCACTGAACAGACCGGTATCAATAAGCATCTGCTTCTGCTCCTCACAACGGCTGGCCTCGTTCACTCCGAGCACATCCGTATATTTCGTCTCGATGGCGATGATATGCTTGCCACCCTTGTTATCCACGAATCGGATATACGCATCCATTGCAGACTTGTCGTTCGTGTAGTTCTCAATCGGTGTAGGAATAAACTCCAAACCGATTTCTGTCACCTCAAATACCGGGTAGTTCCTGAAGACTGACCTCACGGCAAGCGTAACCATTGCCGGATCCTGCTTCAACAGTAACATCAGGGGATGGAACAGGTTGAATGCCATCGGCTAGCTCGAAAGCTAGGTTGTTGAACAGTCTGAAACCCGTCTATCGTCTCTAGTTTTCCCTTTTGTTGCCCTACTCGTTTCCTTGGCATACTCGAAAGTCTCCTTCATCAAGAAGTTCTTTCCGGACACTTCACCACCACTGATCATGTTCCCGTATTTTCGCTTGGAGGCTCTTGTTGGCCCCACTCCTTCCTCTTCGCCTATCTCCACCCTGTACATGGACTGGAGCAGTCTTGCTTTCCTGGTGAAAGCATTGTCGCTTCCACACTGGTTTCCGTATATATTGTCTTCTATATCTTTCATAAATTATTGACAAATCTATATGTATTCTTAGTTGTATCAATATTATAATTCTAATTATCTAATAATTAATCAATTCACTACAGTCATAAAAAGCTTCCTTTGATATTCCTGTATTTACGCATACATATTCTACGTGCATATAACCATTAGTATCTATTGTTATTTTTGTCTTAAACTTTACCTCACCCGCTTTCATTTGAGGTAAATTATCTAATCCTATCTTTACTAATGATTTATTATTGTGCGCATTTTCAGAGTTACCAAACAATACTTCACATAGTGCTCTACTCTGATTGTGATAAGCTGTACACGTATTTACAGTATTTGTAAAAGGGAGTTCTTGTCCTTGTTTTATGACATTTAGCATTTTATTACAAATACCATTTATGCGACAACTCTTCCCAATATTCATTTTTAAAGTTGGGAATCTGACCGGTATTGCGGTTATGGTGGATAACCTGAAACGAATGGGCGCAGACATTGAGGGAACAGATGACGGAATGATCATTCACGGCGGGAAGCCCCTTCACGGAGCTGTCATTGATTCCCATCTGGATCACCGGATCGCCATGTCCTTTGCAGTAGCCGGAACAATCTGTGAGGGAACTATGGATATCCGGGGCGGAGAATGCGTTAATATCTCCTATCCTGATTTTTATAAGGATCTTTATTCCCTGCATTAGTCAAAAAGCAGCAGAGCCGGATCAGATATTGTACTCCGGCTCTGCTGCTTTTTCTTCAAAGAATAGTCAAGAATTTTCTTTTTATAATGTGCAAATCACTTCCGCCACGATCACGGTATTTACCAAGCTCTACCTGGATTACATCCCTGATACGCCCCGGCCTCGCCGACATAACCACAATGCGATCTGCAAGAAATATCGCCTCTTCAATGTCATGGGTTACCATGATCATTGTATTTCCGCACCGGCTCCGTATCTTCAGAAGCTCCTCCTGAAGCTCGATTTTTGTAAGAGCATCCAGAGCTCCAAATGGTTCATCCAGAAGCAGTATTTTCGGCTGAGTTGCCAGTGCCCTTGCAATGGCTGCTCTCTGGGACATTCCACCGGACAGCTGACGGGGATAGGCTTTTTTGAATTCTGAAAGCTTCACAAGCTCCAGATACTGATCTGAAAGCTTCTTTTTTTCCTCCCTGGCCAATCCCTTTAAACCAAGCTGGACATTTCTCTCAATACTCATCCATGGAAACAGCCGGTGTTCCTGAAAAATCATTCCACGATCTGCAGCAGGCTCCGTAATCTCCTGTCCGCCTGCCGCTACCAGACCGGTATCATTTTTTTCAAGTCCTGCAATAATCTTGAGAAGAGTGCTTTTTCCGCACCCACTGTGCCCTACAAGAACCACAAATTCTCCCTCTTTAATATCCAGATTAATGTCATTGAGAACATTTATTTTTTCTCCATTTACCTCAAAGCTTTTGTTTACATTTTTTATGGTCAGTTCCTGTCCCATATATTCACCTTTCTCTTTCCCAGGGTGTGCACAGTTTTGAAATCAGTGAGATAATCTGATCCATTACAACTCCCACCACTGCAATAGCAATAATTCCCGAAAATACCACCGGATACTGCATAAGGCTTCTTGCGTCATTAATACGGAAACCAATTCCGGATGTGGCTGCAATCATCTCTGCTCCTACCACAGCCATCCAGGAAACGCTTAATCCCAGCTTCAGTCCCACAAAAATTGATGGAAGTGCAGAAGGAAGATAGATTTTTACAAACTGCTGCCAGCCATTAAGGTGGTACATTTTTCCTACCTCAACCAGTTTCCTGTCCGTCCTTTCAATTCCGCTGATCGTGTTTACCAGTACAGGAAAAAAAGAAGCAAGAAAGATAACTGCCACCTTGGATTCCTCACCAATCCCAAACCATATAATGAGAATCGGAACCCAGGCGATCATGGGAATCTGGCGGATAGCCGTAAAGGTCAGAATGAAAAATCGGTTTGCCACTGTACTCATTCCCATGATTACTCCCAGGAGAATTCCAAAAATAACGGCCAGAGAATAACCTTTTACAATACGGCTCAGACTCACTGCCAGGTCCCCTGGAAGAACTCCTGAGGTAATCTGCTGTATGAAAGTCTGAAACACTGTACCAAGCCTTGGAAGGATCAGTGTTGACATTGCGCCGGTTGCTGTTGCCACATACCAGGCCGCTGCAATAAGTGCCGGCAGAATAAGAAAATTAAAGAGAACTGCCGGTGTCTTCAAGATTCCATAACGCTGTCTTTTCATTTTACTGGTTCTCCTCTGTATCTTTCTGATATTCCTCAAGTGCCTGCTTCTGATAGGAAGCATCAATCCAGGAATCAAAATCCACTTTTGCGGATATCAGATTATTTTTCAGCTCAAATTTCTCAATTTTTTTCAGGGAGTCAATATACTGGTCATCCAGACTTACGGGATAGCCAAGTTTTGGATCCTCCACGGCTACCGATTTTACCTGTTCCAGAGTTCTTCCGCTTTTTTGGGAGGATAACTCATAAAAGCTCTCCGGATCCTGGACAATCTGATCCTTTGCCTTTAGAAGTGCTTTGAGCAGCGCCACATTTACTTCCTGATTTTCCTCCACGAATTCTGTTCTTCCAAGAAGTACAGTAGGCTCAAAATATGTATCTAGATCCGCCTCCACTCCTTTATGAAGGATTTTGGCTTTTCCCTGTTCCACAAGGGTATCTGCCTGTCCGTAGGTAACAACAGCTCCGTCTACTGCCCCTGCAGAAAGACTGGACAGTCCCTCTGGAATTGTACTGTTTACCAAATTCACATCTCCTTCTTCCAATCCAGCTTCTTCCAGGATTTTCAGTAAATACATTTGCGGAGCTGCGCCTCTCTGATAGGAAATCGTCTTTCCCTTCAGATCCTTCAGAGTGGAAATCCCAGAATCCACAGTCACTGCAAGCTGCCATGCAGAGCCATATCCTGCAACTGTCAGAAGCTTTGTATCAATGCCATTGGATTTCGCCATGACTCCTGCAAAGCCTGCATAATAGGCATAATCCAGATCCTGGGATACCAGTGCCTCATGGATGGCCGGCGCTGCCCCTGTAAAGGCAGTCAGCTTCGCATCATAGCCAAGAGGATGAAGATATTCATCCAGATACCCCTTTTCCTGGGCCAGTGCAAGAGTTCCCTCTGCCCAGTCTGAGCCAGCACTTGGAAATCCGATCTGCACCTCCTTGTATTCTCCTTTTTCTGTTTTTTTCGCCTTGGCATTTACCGTTTCCCCAAAAGCTCCATATCCTCCTGCAATCAGGCCAAGTGCAAATACTGTTCCCAAAAATACCGCTGTAAGTTTTCTGTTTCTCATTTTATCACTCCCTCTTCCTTATCCTGCGTTTACTTTACTAGATCACTTTTTCTGACAGTTGCAACACAGAAATTGATCTCTTCATCCTCATCTTCTCCGGCTCCGCCGCCTGTCATTAGTCTGGCATTAGGATCCACGCCCTCAATAACGGTTATCTTACCAAGCTGATTTCCTGTCAGGGAGCCCGGCACCCGGAAGGTTTCCACATTAATTTTTTCCACTGAAATCTCCTGAGGTTTCTCCACCTGGGGAATCCACTCATAGGGTACACGGTAAGCCCTGTAAATCATATTATTGGTAAATTTTCCAAGAATGGTATTAAAATACGGATTGATGTATTCCCACACGATTTCATGGTCCGGCGTCACCTCTATCAGTCTTCCATCAGAGCCTTCTGTAATCAGGGTATTTCTATTTGGAAGCCTCTGTGCAGAACTGATATAGGAACTGTAAAACTTGGACGCATCGGTAAACAAAAGATGTCCTTGCTTCCTGAGGGGTATACTGCCAGGTAATTTCCAGTGTCACAGGATTGAACTGAAGGACTCTGGAATAATCCCGCCTTGCATTATTTACTCCTGTCAGAGCTCCTGGATTCGGCACACCGTAGCCGCCTTCTCCTCCATTGTCAAACACCAGAAGATCTCCCTCTCCCGGCAGTCCCTTGGGAATCATGTGCAGATGGTGCTGTCCGATAATCCAGCCCAGCTTTTTCGTTGCTTCACTTTCATTAAAATCCGGTCCCAGCTTCCAGACAATATCCCCTGTTTTTTTGCTGATTATGGCAAGAATATTGGAATTTCGTCCGTCAATAATAATATTTTCCGGATGGAAACGCTCATCCCCCTGATCATACCATTTGTTTTCGCCCAACACAGACATGCTGTTAATATGCATCCAGTCTCCGCCGGCCTCACCCTGAAGGCATGGATTGCGGAACAGCGCATTTCTGGCAGCTTCATCAAAGCCAAACTGTTCAAAATGATCACTAGCTCTCCAGCTCCAGAGAATATTTCCTCCCAGTCTACCTCATAATTTGTCATCAATCAGACGCTTATCTGAAATCTCATGCTGGTAAAGATTTTCGTGAGTCAGAAGAAGCGTGTTCCCTCCGTCTGTACGAGGTTCTCCGCCCGGGTAGTAATAGCCTACGGTAGATCCCTCTCTCTGAAAATCATGATGCTGCCTTGCCATATAGACCGGTTCCTTATCTCCATCTCCAATCAGCTCTGTATGGTCAAATTTCCATACAATATTTCCCTCCCAGTCTACCTGCACCAGATCAATCTGATCCTGATAGGCTTTTTTTCCCGGACGGGTTCCTGTTGTACCCATTACATAGCCGCCGGGAAGAATTTTATTGGGAAAGCCTCCCAGCCCCGCCCACAGCTGAACCTCTCTTCCATTCATATCAATAAGCAAAGCTCCCTTTGCCGAAGGAAAAACCGTATAACCGTTAAATGCCTTTTCTTTATCATAAACTGTTGTTCCCGTAGGAAAAATACTTGGATATCCCATATATCTGTACCTCCTTATAATTTTTTGATGTTTTCCGCAATAATCAGCTTATGTACAAAGCCCAAAGACCGTTCCCTGAGCTGCCCGTCCTTAAAATACAATAATGCAGGTACAGAACCTACCTCATATTCCTCTGCCAGAAATATTTCTGCAGGAATTTCCACCTTTCCAAAAAACACGCTTTCCCCAAGCTCCTCTGAAAGCTCCTGAATGCCTGCCTCCAGTTTTTTGCAGTGTCTGCAGGTTTTGGAATAAAATTCTACGACTGCTGTTTTATTTTCTTTTAATGCTGCCTCAAAGTTCTGTGCTGTCAGTTCCTTTACCATTTTTTCGGTTCCTTTCTCTATAAAAAATTATTGGTAATGCTCCAGAATATACCGGGCTGCGGCAGTAGCTGCTGCTGCCCCGTCTGCCGCAGCAGTAATCACCTGCCGAAGCTTTCCGGCTCTTACATCACCGGCTCCATAAAAGCCTTCTGCTGATGTGAGGCCTTCCTCTTCTGTCTGGATATATCCATTTTTATCCAGGTTTACCAGCCCCTTGAGAATTTCTGTCCGGGGCTGCATTCCGATTGCGGCAAAAATGCCATGAACAGTCAGTTCTCTTCCAGAATCAAGGAAAAGCTGTATCTCTCTGCCTCTCTTTTCCAGCTTTTTCACTTCCGTACTCCGAATGATTTCCACATTTTTCTTTTTCTCCAGAAGCTTCAGAGTACCATATGCTCCCCGGAAGCTTTCTCTCCGGTGTATAAGAAAAACCTTCCTGCAGATTTCCGACAGCAGCAGCGCATCATCCAGTGCAGTATTTCCGCCTCCAATCACTGCTGCGTCTTTTCCCTGATAAAAGGCACCGTCACAGGAAACGCAGTAGGAAATTCCATTTCCCTCCAGCTTTTTACTTCCTGGAATCATAAGTCTCCGATGAGAAGCTCCTGCTGCATAAATCACTGTTTTTGCTTCCAGACAGCTTCCGGACTTCAGCTCCACCTGAAAATATTTTTCCGTTTTTGTAATGCCTTTGGCTTCGTCCTCCAGGATTTCAATCTCCAGCTTTTTCGCATGGTTCAGAAATCTTTCTCCCAGCTCATATCCGCTGATTCCCGGCAGACCCGGATAATTGTCAACACAGGGACTTTCTGCGATCTGCCCGGTTCCCTCATATTCCTTTTCCAGAAGCAGAACGTCCAGATTTGCTCTTTTTGCATAAATTGCAGCAGTAATGCCTGCTGGTCCGCTTCCGATAATCAGCACATCTCTCATTTTCTCCCTCCCATCATTAATCATATTTACATATCTGTTTAGTATGTTTTTCATGTCGATGATACTACCATATAACAACAGCACCTGTCTAATACACAAAAAAAATAGCCAGCTATAGCTTTAAGCTATAACCAGCCTGTATATTCTCTATATCTCCTCATATTCTCTGCTGCTTTCATCCAGATATTTCTTCAGAGCAGATACATATCTGTCCCCCAGACGGCTGAGAGTAAGATTTTTCCTTGTAATGTATCCAATATCCATCCTATTTCCCTCTGAATCATCCTCATCCAGGAAAGGTACTGCCCGGTAATTACTGCCGTTAAGCTCGTCACAGATAATTCCGGAACAAAGAGTGTATCCGTTCAGACCAATCATCAGGTTCAGCATAGTGGCACGATCATTTGCCCTGATAAGGCGGCTGTAATCATTGGTGGGCAGAATTTCCTCTGACAGATAAAAAGCACTGTTATCTCCCTGTTCAAAAGAAAGACAGGGGTATGGCTCTAGCTGGCTGAAACGAATGACTTTCTCATCAGCAAGAGGATGCCCCTTCCACAGATACACATAAGCTCTGCATTTGATCAGCATATGAAATTCCAGATCAGCAGACTTCAGAAGCTTTTCCATGGATTTTCGATTAAAGCTGCTGAGATACAGAACTCCTATCTCACTTCTCATTGTTCTCACATCATGGATAATCTCCTCTGTTCTTGTTTCCCGGATAGCAAATTCATACTTTGACATATCACAGTTTTTTGCCACATCCACAAAGGCCTTCACTGCAAAAGAATAATGCTGAGTGGATACACCAAACTTCTCTTTGCGGATACCACTGCCTTCATATCTCTGAAGAAGCTGTTCATACTGCATACAGATTTCTTTTGCATAAAGCAGAAACTCTGCGCCGTCATCGGTAAGTGTCACACCTCTGCCACTGCGGAAAAAGATCGTGATACCTATTTCCTTTTCCAGTTCCTTGACTGCATTGGTAAGAGACGGCTGAGATACATAAAGAAGCTCTGCTGCCTTATTCATGGATTTTGTTTCTGCTATGGTCAATATGTATCTGAGCTGTACAAAAGTCATTGCTGTACTCTCCTTTTTCCTGTTGTATTATTGTTTCTGAAAAAGCAGCTTTCCCTCTGAATTCCTTTAATCCTTAAACCTTTTCTCCATAATGCAGCACTGAATCTCAAGGCCAAGGCTTTTATAAAAGGCATACGCTTCCCTGTTAAAAGACCATACCTTAAGATCAATCCTTTTCAGCTTTTCTTTTTTTGCCAATGTTTCCATACAGGCGTAAAGCTGTTTTCCCACACCTCTTCTTCTGTAATCCTCCATAACGTAAACAGCATCAATATAAAGTGTATGATTCTTTTTCAGCATGGGGTTTACCGGTGTTTCCTTTCTTTTTGCAATCACAGCTCCCACAAGCTTTTCACCTGCCTTTGCGCCCACAGCCACATATTCGTCACTTTCCAGAATTTTCTGATATTCCTCTCTGGTTAAAAGCTCTTCCGTATCCACATAAATATCCGGTCTTCCATTTACATGTTCTTTATGAAGCACATGATAGGCTCTGTTTACAAACTCATAATCTTTCATGGAAAGCTCTGTTATCTGTATGCTTTCTGTCATTTCCTTTCTCCTCCTTTGAAAAAACTGTCCCTATTATAATAAATCAGGCAGTCACAATCAAGCCCCGGACAAAATGGTTGACAACATCATGGAGTGCAAAGCAGAAAACTTTTTACATTTTTCTTTTTATAGGGTACAATGAATTTGGGAATGAAGTTCTCCCAAGGGAAACCTGAACTGCTTATTAAGCTGATGACTTCTGAGATTATCATATCGCAGAAGCACCAGCTTTTTTTCTGCGATAAAAACTAGGAGGAAATTTATGTTAACGTCACTTGCCTTTATTTTTCTGGCAGGCCTTGCTATGGCCGCCTTCTGCCAGATGCTGAAGCTTCCCCGTATCATCGGCATGCTTGCCTGCGGAATCATTCTGGGGCCCCATGTACTGGATCTTCTGGATCCTTCCATCCTGTCCATTTCATCAGAATTGCGCCAGATTGCTCTGCTTATTATCCTGCTGAAGGCCGGGCTTTCACTGGATCTTTCGGATCTGAAAAAAGTAGGACGGCCTGCTGTTATGATGTCCTGTGTCCCGGCTGCCTTTGAAATTCTGGCATTTTTTCTTTTTGCCCCTCATATTCTGGGCATTACCGGAATGGAAGCAGCTGTAATGGGTGCAGTCCTGGGAGCTGTTTCTCCGGCAGTTGTGGTTCCACGGATGGTACAGCTTATTGACACTGGGTATGGAACAAAAAAAAGCATTCCTCAGCTGATCCTTGCAGGATCCTCCTGTGATGATATTTTTGTGATCGTGCTGTTTTCTACCTTTGTGAGTATGGTCCAGGGAGGACATGCCAGTGTATCAGATTTTGCTGCTGTCCCGGTTTCAATTATCCTGGGAGCTGCACTTGGAGCTGTAACCGGCTGTCTTCTCAGTCTGTTTTTTGAGACTTTTTACAGACGTTACCACTATATCCGCAGCAGCACAAAGCTCATCCTTGTCCTTGGCTTTGCCTTCCTTATGACAGCTGTGGAAACCTGGCTGAAAAACACAGTTGCCCTGTCCGGCCTTCTGGCAGTTGTCAGTATGGCCTGCATTCTCAGACAGAAGAGTCCCGTCTCTGTATCTAAAGGTCTTTCTGAAAAATTCGGTAAGCTGTGGCTTGGTGCTGAGTGATACTTTTGTCTGGTAGCGCTGCAGTGGATATACGCTACACCCGTGGATGCAGGACTTCCTGCTGTGGCAATGACTCTTTCTTCCCTTCTGTTTCGCTGCCTTGGCGTTGC